>Ga0008833_1000093_pt1 | contig 136346 bp, 132 predicted proteins | sample HotLakConsoUCCLE_FD_62216 | JGI IMG/M metagenome (GOLD analysis project Ga0008833, IMG submission 62216) | Hypersaline microbial mat communities from Hot Lake, Washington, USA - Hot Lake Consortium UCC-LE | ecosystem: Environmental > Aquatic > Non-marine Saline and Alkaline > Hypersaline >... | reverse complement strand
CGAAGAGGCGGCCGCCACCACGCTTGCCGTGAAGGGGCGCGGATATCCCGCCTTGATCATCGAAGGCAGCATGACGGTGATGACCGCCGCCGCGTCGGCCGGGCCCGAGCCCGACATCCCGCCCATGATCAGGCATACGATCACCGCCACCAGCGCCAGCCCGCCGCGCCTCGGCCCGATCAGCGATTGGGCGAATTCCACCAGCCGCGCGGCCACGCCCGACCGCTCGAACACCATTCCGGTCAGGATGAAGAGCGGAATCGCGATCAGCGGATATTTCGCCACGGCGGCATAGGTGTTCGGCCCGATCATGCCCAGCGCGGTCAGGTCGAGACCCGCAAGGATGCCCAAGGCTCCGGCAAAGCCCAGCGCCACGGCGATGGGCGTGCCGATCATCATCAGCGCCGCGAAGCTCAGCAGCAGCAGGATATTGGGATCCATCGCCGGCCCCTATCCCTGCCGGCCCGGGCGCAGCAACGTGGCCCAGCCGCGCCCCAGCACCCGCAGGATGATCGCCACCGACAAGAGCGGCAGCCAGATCGTGTAGAGCCACACCGGACTGCCCAGCCCGGGCGACGTCTCTCCCCAGTACCACTCGTCATAGCTCACCCGTCCACCATACCAGACGATCATGGCGAACATCGCGGTGGTGACGGCCAGGGTGACCAGTTCCGCCAGCCAGCGCAGCCGCGGCGGGAAGCGTTCGAGAAAGAAGGTGATCCGGATATGCTCGTTCGTGGCGAAGGCCGCGGAAGCCCCCACGAAAGTCATGAACACCAGCAGGAAGACCGAAAATTCCTCCGTGAAGGCGAAAGAGGCGTTGGTGGCGTAGCGCGCCACCACGTTGGCCACGGAGATCAGGCAGATCGCGCCCAGCGCTGCGGCGCCCAGCGCCTCTTCGATCTTCACCGGCACCCGGGCATGCTCGGCCCCGGTTGCCATGGGGCCGGTCTCTCCCGTGGGATCCTCGGGGGTCTGCAAGTTCATGGAAAGCTCCCGGTCTGCACGCAGGGGCGGCTGCCACGCGCGCGCATGGCAGCCACCGGTTTCACCGGATCAACGGTTGGCGATGGAGTCTTCGGCCATCTTCACCAGGTCGGCGCCGATGGTCTCCGTCCACTTTTCGTAGACCGGGCGTGTCGCGTCGATGAAGGCCTGCCGCTCCTCGTCGGTCAGCGAGATGACGTTCACGCCGTAGCCGCGGATCTCGTCGACAAGGCTCTGGTCATCTTCGGTCAGGCCCTTGCGCGCGACCTCGATGCCATGGGCGCCCGCGTCGATCGCGGACTGGCGCAGGATCTCCTGGTCCTCGGCGGTGAAGCTGTCCCAGACTTCCTGGTTCACCGCGAAGATCAGCGGGTCGGCCACGTAGTGCCACAGGGTCACGTTGGTCTGGCCCAGCTCATGCATGTTGAGCACCGAATAGATCGTGAGCGGGTTTTCCTGCCCGTCCACCGCGCCGGTGGTTAGCGCCGGCTGCGCGTCGGCCCAGCTCATCTGCGTGGGGTTGGCGCCCATGGCCGAGAACATGTCGTTGAAGATGGGCGAGCCCACCACCCGCATCTTGAGGCCGGCCATGTCCTCGGGACGGCGGATCTCCGTCTTGGAGTTGGTCACCTCGCGGAAACCGTTCTCGGCCCAGGCCAGCGGCACCACGCCGTTCTCGCTCAGGATCTCGAAGACCCGCTCGCCCACCGGGCCCTGCGTCAGCGCGTCGAGCGCCGCATAGTCGGGCATCAGGAAGGGCAGTGAAAACAGGTTCAGCTCGTTGATCTGCGGCGACCAGTTGATGGTCGAGCCCACGGCCATGTCGATGATGCCGCGCCGCATTGCGGTGAATTCGCGGGTCTGGTCGCCCTGCACCAGCTGCACCCCGGGATAGACCTTCATGTTGATCCGGCCCTCGGTGCGCTCTGCCACCAGGTCGCTCCAGCGCTCGGCCGCGATCCCCCACGGGAAGGGCGCAGGCACCACGGTCGAGACGCGGTACTCCTCCTTGTAGTCCTGGGCCTGCGCGGGCGAGAGCCCCAGCATCGCCGCGGCGGCGCCGGCCGCCATCAGTGTCTTGACGAAATTCATGTCGTCTTTCCTCCCTTGAGAATGTGGCAGTGCCTCCTCGACTGCCGGTTCACGAAACCGGCGCGGGGGCTGTCATGCCCCGCACCGCCTCGACGATCTGATCTTCCCGCACCCGCGCGCGATCCTCAAGCGGCGGGGCATAGGCCACGGGGATGCGCGGCGCGCCCAGCCGCCGCACCGGCGCCTTCAGCCTTGCGTGCAGCGCCTCGGCAACCGTCGCGGCGATCTCCGCGCCGAACCCCGCCACCGAGACCGCCTCCTGCACCACAATCAGGCGGCCCGTCTTTTCCACCGAGGCCAGCACTGCGTCGCGGTCCCAGGGCCAGAGCGTGCGCAGGTCGATCACCTCGGCCTCGATGCCCTCGGCGGCCAGTGCCCCGGCGGCGTCGAGGCAGGAATGGCGCATGGCGGACCATGTCACCAGCGTCACGTCGCGCCCCTCGCGGGCGATGTCCGCCTTGCCCAGCGGCGCCAGGTGCTCGCCCTCGGGCACGTCGCCCTCCAGGGTCCAGAGGTTCTTGTGCTCCATGTAGACGACCGGGTCGTCGCAGCGGATCGAGGCTTTCAGCAGGCCCAGGTTGTCGGCGGGCGTTGACGGCGCCACCACCACCAGCCCCGGGATATGCGCATACCACGCCTCCAGCGACTGCGAGTGCTGCGCGGCCGAGGACCGCCACATGCCCACGGGTTCGCGCACCACCAGCGGCACGCGCATCTGCCCGCCGAACATGTAGCGCGCCTTGGCGGCCTGGTTCACAAGCTCGTCCACCGCGCAAAGCGCGAAATCCGAGAACCGCATCTCCACAACCGGGCGGGTGCCCGTCATTGCGGCGCCCACCGCGGCGCCCATGATGCACGCCTCCGAAATCGGCGTGTCGGCGATGCGCTCCTCGCCGAACATGCCCTGCATCTCGCGATACTGGCCGAAGACACCGCCCCGGCCCAGATCCTCGCCCAGCGCCCAGACGCTCTGGTCGCGCTGCATTTCCTCGATCAGGGCCCGGCGGCCCGCTTCCAGGTAGGTGATCCGCGCCATCAGAAGGCCCTCACGGTCGGACAGCCGATGTCCTGCACATCGGCATAGGCGGTTGCGGTGTCCGGCCAGTCCGCCGCGCGCGCCGTGTCGCGCACCTCGCGCATGTCGACCTGTGCCGTCTCGCGCAGCGCGTCCAGCCGGGCCTGTTCCACGCCCGCCATCCGCAGCGCGGCCTCAAGCCGGGCGATGGGGCAGCGGGTGCGCCAGTCCGCCACCTCGGCCGGATCGCGATAGGGCGCCGGGTCCACCGCCGTGTGGCCGGTGATGCGGTAGGTCTTGCACTGCAGCAGCCGCGGCCCCTCGCCCCGGCGCATGGCCTCGATCGCCGCGCGCGCCGCCGCATCCACCGCCAGCACGTCGTTGCCGTCCACCTCCTCTGCGGGCAGGCCAAGGCTCTCGGCGCGGGCCACCGCCCCCGGTCCCCCGGTCATCGAGCGGGTGCGCGTGGTGGCGGAAAACCCGTTATCCTCGCAGACGAACAGCACCGGAAGGTCGAACACCCGCGCCCAGTTTAGCCCTTCAAGGAAGGGGCCCCGGTTGATCGCCCCGTCGCCGAAAATGCACACCGCCACCTCGCTTGCGCCGCGCAGCTTCAGCGCATGGGCCGCGCCTACCCCGATCGGGATGTTCGCCCCGACCACGCCATTGGCACCCAGCATCCCCACCCCGAAATCCGCGATATGCATCGAGCCGCCCTTGCCGCCGCACGTGCCGCCTGCGCGGCCGAACAGCTCCAGCATCATGGCCAGCGGATCGGCACCCTTGGCCAGCGTGTGGCCATGCCCGCGATGGGTGGACAGCAGCAGGTCGGTCCGCCACATGTTGGGGCAGATGCCGGCCGCAACGGCCTCCTGGCCGATGGAGGGATGAATGGCGCCCAGCACCAGTCCCTCCTTCTGTGACTCGATCGCCAGTTCCTCGAAAGTCCGGATCTGCCACATCAGCGACAGGATCGGCAGGAACCGGTCCACATCGAGGTTGGCGGCGCCCTTGTCGCGGGCGGGGGCGGCTTGGCTCAAAACTGCTCCTCCTTGCAGGTCTCTTGGGCGGCGGGCGCCGGGTGCTCCGATGCGCCCAGAAGCCGACCCAGCTCGGCGGCCTCGCGTTGCAGCAGCGCGACCAGTTCCGCATCCCGCGGGGCGTCCATGCGTTCGCGGATCGCGGCGATGGACAGCGCGGCCACCGCGCGCCCCGCTTTGTCCAGAACCGGCACCCCCACGGCCGCCATGGCGCTGACGATGCGCCCGTCGTTGAAGGCATGGCCGGTGTCGCGGGTGGTGCGGATCATCCGGCGCAGGCTGTCGTGGTCGAACCCCGCAAAGCGCGCGCGGGCGGCGTGATCGTCCCGCAGAACCCGGGCGATATCCGCCTCCGGCTGGAAGGCCAGCAGCGCGAGCGAGCCCGCGCCCACCCCAAGCGGGCGCCGGTCGCCCACATCCAGCGTCAAGGTGCGGATCGGAAAGCGCCCGGTGCAGCGATCCACGCAGATCGCCTGGTCGCCGTCGCGCACCGACAGGTAGACCGTGTCGCCCGTCGCCGCAGCCAGCCGCGCCAGCGCGGGGCGGGCCAGCTCGACGATACGGAAGCGACGCGCGGCGGTGCCGAGGGCGAACAGGCCATAGCCCAGGGAATAGCGCTTGGCGGTCTCGTCGAACTCGACGAAGCCCACATCCACCAGCGCCATCAGCAGGCGGCGGGCGGTGGCCTTGCCCAGGTCCAGAACGCCGGTGACCTCGGTCAGCCGCATCCCCTCGGACGGGCCGTCGGCCAGCGCGCGCAGGACGCGCGCGGCACGGTCGATCGTCTGGACGGATGCACCGCCGCTGTCCGGCATGTCCTGCCGCCTTCCGTTGTCTCCTCCCGCTTCCGGCGCACCGGAAGAGTTCCGCAGAGCGAAACTCTAAAGATGCTATTTTGAAACATTTGCGACTGTCAATCGGGTGTTTGGCGAGGGTCGACCGCGTCCCGCTCCCGGCTGCGTGCGATCCCCTGATCGGTCATGCAGCGTTGCGAAAACCCTTTGCAAAGCACCCTCGCGGTGCAACCTTGCGGCGCGCGCCCGGTGCCAAGGGCGCGCGCATGCCAGAGGTATCCAGTTTGCAAGACAACATATCCGCCCGGCTGAGCATCCTCGGCGATGTCGCCGCACCCGACTTCCCGGACTGGATCGCGGAGCGGGCCTTGCGCCTGTCGCTCGTCGGGCGGATCGAGTCCAGCGGGCCGGACTGCCTGGTCGTCGCGGTCGAAGGCCCCGAGGCGCTGATCGACGCGATGGAACTTGCCTGCAGTCTCGGCCCGGCCAGCGTGATGGTGGATCGAATCGAGCGTCAGCGTCTCAACGGTGCGCTGCAGCGGTCCGGCTTTCAGATCGCGTGACGGTCACACTCATGCATTAATATTAGGCAAACGCTTTCATTATTGACAATCAGGCGGCAGACGGTGCGACATCTACCGAATGCGGAGGCGCTCAATGCGCGCCCTTCGCGGCTGCCCGTTGGCCCGGCCACCGCTTCGGGTAAGGAAACGAAAAAGAACAGAACGAGGGCCTGATGACCTCCATCCCGATCGGATTGTCCCGCGACCTGCCCGAAAGGCGGGTGATGCGCGCCCTTGTCCAGGGGCATGACCTTGCCGTCTGGCGCAGCGCGTCGGGCCGGCTGACCGCGTGGGACAACCGCTGCCCGCATCGCGGCATGCGCCTGTCGCATGGCTTCGTGCGGGGAGAGTCGCTGGCCTGCCTTTATCACGGCTGGCAATACGCGGCCGAAACCGGGCGCTGCCAGCACATCCCGGCCCATCCCGACCTGGAGCCGCCCGCCACCATCTGCGCCCGGGCGCACCCGGTGGCCGAGGCGGGCGGGCTGATCTGGGTCTCCGTCGCCGGCCCGCTGGCGATCCCGCAGGCCGGGCCTGCGACGGCCCCGCTCCGCAGCATCACCGCAGAGGCCGGGCCCGAGGCCCTGCGCGCCGCGCTGGTGGCAACGCCGCTGGATGGTGCGACGCCCGAGAGCGTGGAGGGCGATACGCTGCTCCGCGTCTCCATTGCAGGCATCGCCCTGACAGCCGCGCTGCAACCGCTCCCGGAGGGCCAGACAACCGCCCATCTTCTCGTGGCCCCCGGCACCGTTCGCGCCGACCTGACTCGCCTGTCGCGCTGGTCCGAGGAGGTGCGCCGTGCGGCCGAGGCCGCCAGGACCGTCGCCCCCGCAAGGCAGGAGGAACCCGCATGAGCCTCGAATACGCCCGCAACGACTGGTATGCCGTGGCGATGGAGGGCGACCTGCCCCCCGGAACCAGCCGCGACACCGTGCTTCTGGGAACACCGATCACGGTCACTCGCCTGGCCGATGACAGCGCCACCGCGACAGAGGCGGACGGCACCGCGCATCCCTGCCAGATCGTCTTTGAGCATGTCTGGACCACGCTGGGCGACGATCCGCGCCCGCTCTTCGACATTCCCGAGGCCCGGGAAGAGGGCCGCCGGCTGGTGCCCTGCGGAGTGGTGCGGGTGAAATGCTCGCCCCTGCGCGCGGTCGAGAACTTCCTCGATATCGCGCATTTCCCTTTCGTGCATACCGACATCCTCGGCTCCGAGCCGCATACCGCGGTGGAGCCCTACAAGGTCGAGATCACCGAGGACGAGGGCGAGGTCTGGGCCACTCAGGTCAGGTTCTTCCAGCCGCAGGCCGCCAAGAGCGCCGCGGGCGGCATCGTCACCGATTATGCCTATCGCGTGCCCGCACCCACCGTGGCGGTCCTCTACAAGACCTGCCCGCCCAGGCCCGAGGCGCAGGACGTGATCGCCATCTTCGTGCAGCCGCGCGACGAGGAATGCTGCGATGTCTGGCCCTGGATGGCGCTCTATGACGACGATTCCACCATGCAGGAGATGATCCAGTTCCAGCAGGAGATCTTTCTCCAGGACCGCTCGATCCTGGAGAACCAGTTGCCGCGCAAGCTGCCGCTGGACCCGAGGATGGAAATCCCGACCCGCGCCGACATGACCTCCGTCGCCTATCGCCGCTGGCTGAAGAAGCGCGGCGCCACCTACGGGGCGGAGGTGGTCCCGGCATGAGCTTCACCCTCTACAACTACGTCCTGTCCGGGAATTGCTACAAGGTGCGGCTGATGGCCGGGCTGCTGGGGGTCGACCACGCCACCGTGGCGGTGGATTTCCACCCGGGCGGCGAGCACAAGGCCCCGCACATGCTGGCGCTGAACCCGGCGGGCACCCTGCCGGTGCTGGTGGCGGGCGACATGGTGTTGACCGAAACCTCCGCGATGCTGGCCTGGCTGGCCGCGTCCTTCGATCCCTCGGGGCGCTGGTGGCCGCGCGCGGATGCCCGCGCCGCGGCCGAGGTGCAGGAATGGCTGACCTTCTCCTCGGTGCTGACCGCGACCGCCGGCGAGGCCCGCCTGCATGCCCTGATCGGGCGCGAGATCGACGTGGACAAGGCCCATCGCGGCGCCCGCGACGCGCTGCGCCGGATGGAGGCGCATCTGACCGAGCGCAGCTTCGACGGCGGCGCCTTCCTCGTGGGCGATCATCCCACAATCGCCGATATCGCCTGCTTCGCCTATGTCGCGCTCAGCCCCGATGCGGGGATCGAGCATGACGCCTACCCGGCGGTGCGCAACTGGCTCTATGCGGTGCGCAGCCTTCCCGGTTTCGTGGTGATGCCCGGCATCCACGCCCTGCACGAACAGCGCAACCCGGAGCCGGCCCATGGCTGAGGCCGCCGCGCTCCTGCGCCTGACCGGGATCGTCAAGGCCTATCCTTCCGTGGTGGCCAACGACCATGTCGACCTGGAGGTGCTGCCCGGCCAGATTCACGCCGTGCTGGGCGAGAACGGGGCGGGCAAGTCGACCCTGATGAAGATCGTCTACGGCGCGGTGCAGCCCGACGCGGGGCGCTTCGAATGGCAGGGCGCCGAGGTCTCCATCAAGTCGCCCGCGCAGGCCCGCGCGCTGGGCATCGGCATGGTGTTCCAGCATTTCTCGCTGTTCGAGACGCTGACGGTGGCCGAGAACGTCTCGCTCGCCGTGCCGGGCAGCCTGCCGGACCTCTCGGCCCGGATCCGCGAGGCGTCGGCCCGGTTCGGGCTGGACGTGAACCCGGATGCGCGGGTCCAGTCGCTGACCGTGGGCGAACGCCAGCGCATCGAGATCATGCGCTGCATCCTTCAGGAGCCCCGGCTCATCATCATGGACGAGCCGACCTCCGTACTGCCGCCGCAGGGCATCGCCCGGCTGTTCGAGACGCTGCGGGCGCTTGCGGCCGAGGGCATCGGGATCATCTTCATCTCGCACAAGCTCGACGAGATCCGCGCGCTCTGCGACGTGGCCACCGTGATGCGCGCCGGCCGGGTGGTGGGCGTGGTGGACCCGCGCGAGGAAACCGCCACCACCCTCACCCGGCTGATGATCGGCCGGGAGATCGCCGCGCCCGAGGGGGCCGCCCCTGCCATTGATCCGCAGCCGGTGCTGGAGGTTGCGGGCCTGAGCTGGCAGGGGGACGACCCTTTCGCCACGCCGCTGCGCGATGTCCACATGACGCTGCGGGCCGGCCAGATCACGGGTATCGCCGGTGTCTCCGGCAACGGGCAGGACGCGCTGACCAAGGCGCTGTCGGGCGAACAGCCGCTGTCGCGCGGCGATGCCGCCATGATCATGCTGGAGGGCAGACCCGTGGGGGCGTTCAGCCCCGACAGGCGCCGCCGCCTTGGCCTGCATTTCATCCCTGAGGAGCGGCTGGGACGCGGCGCGGTGCCGCTGCACAGCCTGGCCGAGAACACCTCGCTCACCGCGCATCACGCGGGGCTCACCCGCTGGGGCTTCCTGCGGATGGGCGCGCGGCGCCGGATGACGGAGGCCACGATCGACGGCATGGATGTGCGCTGCGGCGGGCCGGATGCCACGGCACAGAGCCTGTCCGGCGGGAACCTCCAGAAATTCATCGTGGGCCGCGAACTGGCGCTGGCCCCGCGCGTGCTGATCGCCGCGCAGCCCACCTGGGGCGTGGATGTGCGCGCCGCAGCCGCGATCCGCCAGAAGCTGCTGGACCTGCGCGCCCAGGGCGCGGCGGTACTCGTGATCTCCGAGGAGCTGGAAGAGCTGTTCGAGGTCTGCGACGTGCTCCAGATCATGTTCCGCGGAAGGCTGTCGCGCCCGGTGCCCGTGGCCTCCACCGATATCGACCATGTGGGCCTGGCCATGGCGGGAGATTTCGACGCGCTGGAGGCCGCGGAGGCCCCCGCTGCCGGGGAGGCCCGCGTTGTCTAGGATCGTCATCGAGCCCCGCAAGGAACGCTCTGTCCTTGCGCCCGCCCTCGTCACGCTGCTGGCGCTGTTGCTGACCCTGCTGGGCGGGGCGGTGCTGTTCCTGATCTACGACGTGCCGCCGCTGCGCGGGCTTCAGGCGATCTTCGTCGAGCCGCTGCAATCCAGCTACGGCCTGGGCGAGGTGCTGCTGAAGATGGCACCGCTGCTCTTGATCGCGCAGGGGCTGGCCATCGGCTTTCGCGCGGGCGTGTGGAACATCGGCGCCGAGGGCCAGCTTATCCTGGGTGCGATCGCCGCCTCGGCTCTGGCGATCTGGTTCGACGGTTCCACCTCGCCGCTGCTGCTGCCCGCGATGATCCTCGCCGGCGCACTGGCGGGCATGTTCTGGGCCGGGATCGCCGCGGCGCTGCGCACGCAGTTCAACGCCAACGAGATCCTCGTGACCTTCATGCTCAGCAGCATCGCGCTGCAACTGCTCTACTATCTCGTCTCCGGCCCGATGCGCGATCCGATGGGCTTCAACTTCCCGCAATCAATCACCTTCGGGCCGTCGGCGATGTTCCCGATCCTGATCGAGGGCAGCCGCTTCAACGCCTCGATCCTGATAGGCGCGGCCGTCACCATCGCCTGCTGGCTTTTCGTGCAGCGCAGCCTCGCGGGCTACAAGCTGTCGGTGGGCGGGCTGGCGCCGCAGGCCGCGCTCTATGCCGGTTTCTCGTCGAAGCGCGCGGTCTGGCTGGCGCTGCTGATCGGGGGCGGTGCGGCGGGGCTGGCGGGCGTGGGCGAGGTCTCGGGCCCGCTGGGAATGCTGCAACGCAACGTCTCGCCGGGCTATGGCTATGCCGCGATCATCGTCGCCATGCTGGGCGGGCTGCACCCGGTGGGCATCGTGTTCTCCAGCGCGCTGATGGCGCTGATCTACGTGGGCGGCGATTTCGCGCGCCTCTCGGTCGGGCTGCCCAACGCGGTCACCGGCATCTTCCAGGGCATGCTTCTGACCTTCTACCTCGCCTGCTCGTTCCTTCTGACCTCGCGGATCCGGCTCAGGGGCCGCGAGCCCGCCACACGGGTGGAGCCTGCCGAATGATCGAGGTTATCATCTTCATCGTCTCCGGCACGCTCGCCGCCTCCACCGCGCTGATCTACGCCGCGATGGGAGAGCTGGTCGCCGAGAAATCCGGCATGCTGAACCTCGGGATCGAGGGGATGATGGCCACCGGCGCCGCCGCGGGATTCGTCTTGGTGGCTACGACCGGATCGCACGGTCTGGGCTTTCTCGGGGCCGCCGCGCTGGCCATGGCGCTGTCCCTGGTCTACGCGGCGCTCACGGTGATCTTCAACGCCAACCAGGTGGCCGCCGGCCTCGCCATCGGCATCCTGGGGCTGGGGGTCTCCTCTGCGGTGGGCAAGCAGTTCGAGGGCCGGACGATCACGCCGCTGGGCGACCTGCCGCTGGGCCCGCTGGCCGACATCCCGGTGCTGGGTCCGGCGCTCTTCCGGCTGGACGCGCTCATGTACCTTTCGATCGTGCTGATCTTCGCCGTGTGGTTCGTGCTGAACCGGACCAAGCTGGGCCTGATGATCCGCGCGGTGGGCGAATCCCCGCATTCAGCCCATGCGCTGGGCCTGCCGGTGCGGCTCATCCGGGCCGGCTGCGTGGCCTTCGGCGGCGCGATGGCCGGCATCGGCGGGGCCTACCTCTCCACGGTCTACACCCCGCTCTGGGCCGAAGGGATGATCGCCGGACGGGGCTGGATCGTGGTGGCGCTCACGGTGTTCGGCACCTGGGTCGTACCGCGCGTGGCCTTCGGCGCCTACCTCTTCGGGGCGATCTCGCTGCTGGAACTGTCGATCCAGGCCTTCGGGGTCGGCCTGCCGTCGCAGCTGCTGTCGGCTCTGCCCTACATCATCACGATCCTGATGCTGGCCGTGATCTCGCGCAACGTCGCCTTCATCAAGCTCAACAGCCCGGCCAGCCTGGGCCGCGATTTCAAGACCTCCTGACCTCCTCCCACCATGAAAGGATCTGCTGCCATGATCAGGACCCTCAAGACCCTTACCGCCGCGGCCACCGCGGCGGCGCTGCTCGCGGGCGGGGCCGCCGCCGAGACACTCAAGGTCGGTTTCATCTATCCCTCGCCCGTGGGCGATGTGGGCTGGGCCGCCGAGCTGAACAACGGCCGGCTCGCCGTCGAGGAGCATTTCGGCGACAAGGTGGAAACCGTCTTCGTCGAGAACGTCCCCGAGGGTCCCGACGCGCAGCGCATCATGAACCAGATGGCCGCCACCGGCGCCGAGATGATCATGATCGGCTCGTTCGGCTACATGAACGACGGGCTTCGCCTGGCACAGCAGCGCCCGGATATCGCCTTCATCCATGCCTCCGGCTACAAGCTGGCGCCGAACTTCGGCAACTTCCAGAGCCGCAACTACGAGGGCTCCTACATCGCAGGCATGGCGGCGGGCTACGCTACCAAGTCCGATACCGTGGGTGTCGTTGCGGCCTACGCGATCCCCGAGGTTGTGGGCATCATCAACGCCTTCGCCCTCGGCCTGCAGCGCACCAATCCTGATGCGACGGTCAGGGTCGTCTGGCTGAACTCCTGGTTCAACCCGTCCAAGGCGCAGGAATCCGCCCGCTCGCTGATCGCGCAGGAGGCGGACGTGATCTTTTCGCTCTACCAGGACACGCCGTCCGTCGTGACCGTGGCCGAGGAAGAGGGCGTCTACGTCATCAACACCTCGTCGGACATGAAGGCCTTCGCCCCGAACTGGCTGCTGGCCTCGCTGGTCGTCGACTGGCGGGCCTATTTCATCGAGCAGGTCCAGGCCAAGCTGGACGGCACGTTCGAGGGCACGGCCTTCTGGGGCGGCATGGCCGATGACACGGTGTTCGTGAAATCCTTCTCGGACGACCTGACCGAAGAGCAGATGGCCGAGATCAACGCCGCGATCGAGTCGATCCGCGCGCGCGAGTTCCACCCGCTCACCGGCCCGATCATGGACCAGGACGGGGCGGAACGCCTCGCCGCCGGCGAAACCATCACCGACTCCGACCTGCTGGGCATCAACTGGCTGGTGCAGGGCGTCGAAACCCGCATTCCGCAATAAGGAAAGGGCGCCCCGGGGTCACCCGCTCCGGGGCGCTGACGCCATGACCCAACTCTACCGCGCCGACATCTTCCACACGCCCGAGCGCGGCTCGGTCGACCGTATCGACGATGCGCTGATCGTGGTGCGCAACGGGGCCATAGAGGCGGTGTTGCCGCCCGGCGACCCGGCGCGCGTCGCCCATGAGGGTGCAGAGATCACCGACCTGCGCGGCAAGGGCGCGCTGCTGCCCGGCTTCGTCGATCTGCACATCCACGCCCCCCAATTCCCGCAGCTGGGCCAGGCGCTGGACGTGCCGTTGGAGGTCTGGCTGCAAAAGCACACCTTCCCGCTGGAGGCGCGCTATTCCGATACCGACTACGCCGACAGGGTCTACCGCGCGCTGGTGCGCACCCTGCTGGCCAACGGCACGACGACGGCGCTCTACTTCGCCACGATCCACCACGAGGCGAGCCTGCGCCTTGCGGAGATCTGCCTCGAGCTTGGCCAGCGCGCGCTGGTGGGCAAGGTGGCGATGGACCTGCCCGGCGAATGCCCCGACTACTACCGCGACGCCTCTCCCGAGGCCGCGATCGAGGGCACCGCGGCCTTCCTGGAGGCGGTTCCCGCGATCAAGGGCAATGCGGGGCTGGTCAAGCCCGTCATCACGCCCCGCTTCATCCCCAGCTGTTCCGACAAGGCGCTTCGGGCGCTGGGCGACATGGCCGGTCAAAGCGGCGCGCATGTGCAGACCCATTGCTCCGAAGGCGACTGGGAACATGGCCATGTGCTGGACCGCTGCGGCAAGAGCGACACCTTCGCGCTGCACGATTTCGGCCTGCTGCGCCGCCACACGGTGCTGGCCCATGCCAACCTGCTGGGCGAGGACGACATGGACCTGATCGCCCGCGCGGGCGCGGGCGTGGCCCATTGCCCGCTGTCCAATGTCTATTTCTCGAATGCCGTGTTCCCGCTGCGCCGGGCGCTGGAAAAGGGGCTGCGCGTGGGGCTGGGCACCGACATCTCCGGCGGGCCCAGCGCCTCGCTGTTCGATACCACGCGCATGGCGATTTCCGTCTCGCGCCTGCTGGAGGACGGGGTGGACCCGACCAAGGGCCCCGACACGCGCGGCACGCCCGACAGCCGGATCGATTTCCGCACCGCCTTCTGGCTGGCGACGATGGGCGGCGCCGATACGCTCGACCTGCCGGTAGGCTGCTTCGCGCCCGGCCGGCAGTTCGACGCGATGCTGGTCGCGCTGCCGCCCGACTCCCTCGTGGGGGCGGACCTTCCGGGCGACGCGCTTTTGCAGAAGATCGTGATGCTGGCCACCCGCGAAAGCGTGCGCGCCACCTGGGTGGCGGGCCGCAAGGTGCATCAGGCCGAGGGCTGATCCGGCAGGTCAGCCCCGGTCGGCCACCTCCACCTCCATGGTGCCGATGCGGTCGATCCAGGCATGCATCCGGTTGCCGGGCCGCACCGGGGCCACACCCTCGGGCGTGCCCGTCATGATGACGTCGCCGGGCCACAGCGTATAGGCCCGCGAGGCGTATTCGATCAGGTCCGCGCAATCCAGGATCAGGTCGCGCGTGTTGGCCTTCTGCCGGGTCCCGCCATCCACCTTGATCTCGAAATCCAGCGCCGACGGATCGCCCAGCTCGTCCGCCGTGACCACCCAGGGCCCCAGCACGGTGAACGTGTCCAGCGACTTGCGGAAAGAGCGGTCCTCGGTGCCGCGGATCGTCATGTCCAGCCCGATCATGTAGCCGGCCACGTAATCCAGCGCCTCGGCCCTCGGGATTCGGAAACCCTTGCGCCCGATCACCAGCGCCAGTTCGATCTCGTGGTCGATCCGCCGGTCGGACCAGTCCGCCAGCACCGGCTCCGACGGTCCGATCAGCGAGCTGGGCGCCTTGAGGAACACGCCGTAATCGTGGATCGTCTTCACTTCGGAGCCGAAATTGATCTGCGTGTCGGCGCGGCTCTCGTCCAGGTGCAGCTGGTAGTTCACCGGCGCCGCGACGATCTTGCCGGGGTTGGCCACGGGCGAGAGCAGACGCACCTCCGAGACCGGCCGCCCCGGCGCTGTCGCGGCCAGCTCCTCCATCCTGGGGCGCAGCGCGTCCAGGTGGTTGAAGAAATGATCCCCCGGCGGCACCGGCCAGGACAGCGGCGGCAGCGCGTCCAGCGCGGCCGTCACGTCATGCACCATGTCGCCCTTCACCACGCCCAGCCGGTTGTCGTCGAATCGGCAGAATCTCATCGCCCGTTCCCTCTTGTCGGTCTTGTGTTGTGGTCAGGCCGCGCCGCGCTCTTCGTGCCAGAGGCCCAGCTTTTCGTGAACGACCCGGTCCGAGAACGCGAACAGGAAGCAGTCGGTCTCGGCCCTGAGCCGTCGCCAGGCCCAGCCGGGGCAGGCCGCCAAATCGTTTTCCTCAAGCGTCAGCTCGGTCTCGCCGAACCGTGCCGACAGCCTCCCCTCGGCCACGCAATAGACCGCCGAGTCGGTGGACCGGATCGGCGCCGTCTCGAAGCCGGCGGGCAGGTAGGTCATCTGCGCCGAAAGCGTGGGCATCGCCCATCCGCCGTCGATCGGGTTGGCATAGCGCAGCGTGTGCGCCATGTGCGCATCCGGTTCCGAGCCCTGCGCCATCGCCAGCAGCGCCGGGCGCGTGCGCGTGTAGGGATAGTTGAAGATCGGGGTCGTCATGCCGTAGGGGCTTTGTGCCCCCAGTGGCAGCATCCCCTCCCCGAAGCGCGCCAGGCTGTCGCCCTCGGGCCGGGTGATGGTCTGGCGGCTGTCGTTGAAATGCTCGTTGAAGCCGGCCTCCAGGAACTGCACCAGCGGCACGTCCAGCCCGTCGAGCCAGGCGCAGGGGCCGGTGCCCTCGTTGCCGTGATCGTGCCAGGCCCAGCTGGGCGTGATGACGAAATCGCCCTTGCGCATGGTGGTGCGCTCGCCCCCCACAGCGGTCACCGCGCCCTCGCCCTCCATCATGAAGCGCAGCGCCGAGGGCGAGTGCCGGTGCGCGGGGGCCGTCTCGCCGGGCAGGATCAGCTGCACCCCGGCATAGAGCGTCGCCGTCGCGCGCGAGGTGCCGCGCAGGGCGGGGTTCTCGCAGACGAGCACCCGGCGCTCGGCCTCCTCTGCGGTCAGCAGTGCGCCCGATTCCAGCAGCAGCGGCCGCAGCCTGCGGTAGCTCCAGGCATGCGGCACCGCCTTCGAGGCGGGCTCGGGCGGCAAGAGCCCGCGCAGCACTTCCCAGAGCGGCGCCAGGTCCTGCGTGTCCAGCCGCCCGTAGAATTCCTCGCGTGCCGCCGCGCTGCTCGTTGGCTTGGTCATGCGGGTCTCCCTATTCAGCGGCACCGGCGGCCGTCCGGGCCGCCGACTCGCGCCGCGTGTATTCCAGCGCCAGCAGCGCCGCGCCCAGGATGGCGCCGCCGATATTGGCCGGCACGCTCCAGTCCGACAGGCTGTGCGGCATCAGCAGGCCCGCGCCCGCGAAGGCGGCCGCCAGCCGCGCCCAGCCGGGCATCCGCCGCAGCCCGTAACCCACCAGGGCTGCCGAGATCAGCCAGACGCCCACGAGGGCCGTGGCCACCGCAAGGCCCAGCTCCGTCACGCCGGTATCCTGCATCAGCAGGGCCGGTTCGAACACGAAGAGGAACGGGATGATATAGGCAACCCAGGAGAACCGCATCGCATACCACGCGGTGCGCATCGGCGTGCCCTTGGCGAGATTCGCCGCGAAGAAGGCCCCGATCGCGACGGGTGGCGTCACGAAGGACATCATCCCGAGATAGAGGAGGAACATGTGCGCGGCGATCGGCGTCACCCCCGCCTCGACCAGCGCCGGCGCGATCAGCACCGCCAGCAGCACATAGACACCCAGCGTCGGCATACCCATGCCCAGCAAGATGCACAGAAGCGCCGCCACGATCAGCAACAGTAGCAACTGGTTCGCCCCCAGCTTGACCAGGAACATCGTCAGCGCGAAGCCCAGGCCCGTCAGTTGCAGCACGCCCATGATGAAGCCCGCCGCCGCCGCGATCAGCAGGATCGAGGCCGAGGAGATGCCGGTTTCCACCACGCAGTCGAGGATCTTGGACAGGTTCAGTCGCTCGGCCCCGTAGCCCAGCACCAGCCCGATCACGATGACCACGCCGCAGGCATAGAGCGCGGCAGCCTCCGCCTCCTTGTTCAGCCAGAACAGCGCATAGATCAGCACGACGAAGGGCAGGGCAAAGGCCCAGCCCTGCGCCAGCACCTTCATCAGGCGCGGGATCTGGCTGGCCGGAACCGACGCGATGCCACTCTTGGCCGCCTCCAGGTCCGACTGGATGAAGAGCGCCGCATAATAGAGCAACGAGGGCACCAGCGCGGCGAGCGCAACCTCGGCATAGGGGATGCGCAGGAAATCGGCCATCAGGAAGGCCACCGCGCCCATCACCGGCGGCATCAGCTGCCCGCCATTCGAGGCGCTGGCCTCGATCGCCGCCGCCTTCTCCGCGCGAAAGCCCGAGCGTTTCATCAGCGGGATCGTGATGACGCCCGTGGCGAGGATGTTGGACACGACTATGCCGTTGATCGACCCGAAGAGCGACGAGGCCAGCACCGAGATCTTGGCCGCGCCGCCGCGGAACCGGCCCATCAGCCCCAGCGCAAGGTCGTTGAAGAACCCCGCACCGCCCGATGCGCCCAGAAGCTGGCCGAAGAAGACGAAGGGCACAACCACCGTCACCCCGATCAGCAGCACCAGCCCCAGCATCCCCGAGGTATCGACGTTGAGATAATAGACCATCTGGCTCAGCTCGACCTTGCGGGTCTGCAGGTCGCCCTCCACCAGGTGGCCGACCAGCGCGTAGATCACGAAGGCCGCGATCACCAGCACCAGCGGCAGCCCTGCCGCGCGCCGCAACGCCTCGATCACCAGCCCGAACATCGCCCAGGTGGCCGCCAGCGCCACCGGCTCGGGCCGGAAGAAGCCGCCCAGCATGTCGGGGTAGTTGACCGCATAATACAGCCCGACCGCGATGGACAATGCGGCCAGCGCCATGTCCCAGGATGGGGTGCCGTGGCGGTCGCGCTGGCCGCGGCGGGTGGCGGGCAGCGACAGGTAGACCACCGCCATGGCCATGCCCAGCACGATGGCCAGGAACTGCTCGGCCAGGAAATTCCAGCCGAGCATCCGGTAGACATTGGCCGCCCATGCCAGTGCCGCGACCGAGATCGCAAGCCCCAATGCACGCGTGGCCAGGCGTGTGGCGCGGGGGGACAGGCGCGCGAACCCGTTGCGGGGCATCTCAGACATGGGCGGGTCTCCAGCAGGGGAAGGGGGTCGGGATCAGCCCTCGGGCCAGATCCCCACCTCCTTGTAGAAGCGGATCGCACCAGGATGGTAGGACACGCCCGGCTGCTGGCTGGCCAGCTCGTCCGGGATCAGCGCGTTGAAGCTGGGATGCCCGGCAACCAGCCCTTCCTTGTTTTCGTAAAGGGTCTTGGCCACCTGGTAGGCGGTTTCCTCGTCCACGTCGGCGTTGGCCACCACGGTCATGCCGTATTCCATCAGGTTCGAGCCGTCCTCGACCCCGTGCAGGAAGGGCGCCGCGGCCTGGCTGGCGATGCCGTATTCCGGGCGCACCGCGGCCATCCGTTCGCGCGCCTCGGGCGTGTCGGGCAGGCTGATGAAGTGGATCCCGCCCAGCGCGGCGTCCAGCTCGGCCATCTTGGGTGCGCCGATGGCGAACATCGTCGCGTCCAGCCGGCCCGCCTTCAGGTCGTCGGCGGCACGGATCAGGTTCGTCACGGCCACGCCGTCCACGTCGTCATAGGTCAGCCCGCCCGCGGCCAGCAGCGCCTCGCTCAGGTAGACGCCCTGCCGAAAGCCCTGCCAGCCCACCGGGAAACGCTTGCCGCGCAGATCCTCGATCGAGCGGATGCCGCTTTCCTTGGTCACCACGATGCCCACCTTGAAGGGGAACACCCGCGCCACGAGATGCAGGTCCGGCATCTTCATGTCGCCATACATGTCGCGGCCGTTGACGGCGGCGCCCACCTCGTCGGTGGACATGAACGAGAACTCGGCCATGCGCTCCTGCACCGCCTGCATCGACGCGGCGGGCGAGTTGAACGTCACGACCCGCATCTGGAGGCCGGTCTCTTCCTGCACCACCTTGGCGATGGCCTGGGTCTGGACGTTGTTGATGGCGCCGGGCGGCAGCGTCGAGATGCTGACCGTCTGCGCCGAGGCCGCGCCGGCGACGCTCAGCGCCGCCGCGGCGAACCCTGCGAACAGGCTGTTGCGGATCATCTTCATCGGTTCGTTTCCTCCTCCGTTGGTGCGGGCCGGGCTGGCCCGCGTTTCAAGTCCCCGCCGGATGTCTCCCCGGTCGGGTATTCCGGGCCTATCCCGTCATTCCGCCGCCGCGCGCCGCGCGGCCAGGTCGAAGCCTTCCAGGATGCTGGCGTGCCGCGCCTCGATCCAGGGCCGGGTCTCGGGGTGAGTGAAGATGTAGAAGCGATCCGCCTCCACCGCCTCGGCCACGATCCGGCCGATCTCGTCGGGGCGCGCCCCGTCGCGGATCAACTCGCCCATGAAATGGTTCTGTGCGCGTTCCGTGGGGCCGCCCATCCGCTCGGGCCGCGCCCGCGCCGACAGGTGGATGTCGGTGGCCACCGCCGCGGGCGCCAGCACCGAGACACCCACCTGCGTCCCGAGCAGTTCGTTGCGCAGCCCCTCGCTGAGCGCGACCACGGCATATTTCGTCATCGAGTAGGCGGCGGTCAGGAAATCCGGGTTCACCTGGAAACCGCCGATCGAGGCGGTGTTGACCACATGGCCCGGGGCGCCGCGCTCCAGCATCCCGGGCAGGAAGGCGCGAAACCCGTGGATCACGCCATAGATGTTCACCCCGATCACCCAGTCCCAGTCCGCCGGCGCGATCTCGTGCAAGGGCACGCCATGCATGGCAACACCCGCGTTGTTGCAGATCACCGAGGCCGGGCCCAGGGCCGCCTCCGCCTCGCGGGCCGCCGCTTCCACCGCCTCGGGGTCGGAGACATCCACCTGCTGTGCCAGCGCGTGCCCGTTGGCCGCGCGGATCATCTCCGCGGTCTCCTCCGCGGCCTCGGCCCGGATGTCCGCCACCGCGACCCGCAGGCCCCGCGCCGCAAGTGCGCGCGCCGTGCCGCGCCCGATGCCCGAGCCGGCGCCCGAGATCCACGCCGTCATCCCTGGTTCGAGTTTCACGCCGTCCTCCCTCGCCGCCCCTGCCGGGCCGGCACCCCTGACGGGGCTTTTTCCTGATTTTGCATACGAAGCCCGGCAAAGGTCAAGCTAAAGGCCCGGTTTTTCCCTTTCGCGCCGCGGTTCTGTATACCGTTGCGGGGGTTCCCCCTTGCCATGAGACCGCGACCGCCTAAGACTGATCGCAGGACACTCACCCGTGCCGGAGCGTGCTTTTGCCCAGTCTCGATACAGACCCTGGAACCGGCCAGAGCGCCGCCGACACCGCCTACCGGCACATCCGGCAGGCGATCATCACCGGCGACCTCGCGCCGGGCGAGCCCCTGAAGGAGACGGCGCTGGCGGAACGCATCGGCGTCAGCCGCACGCCGGTGCGCGAGGCGTTGAACCGGCTCAACTCGGAAGGGCTGGTGGAACTCGAACGCTTCCGCAAGGGCCGTGTGGCCAGCTTCTCGATCGAGGACGGGGCAGAGATCTTCTCCCTGCGCGCCATTCTCGAAGGCCACGGCGCCGCCCGTGCAGCCACCCGGATCGACGCGGCGGGGCTGGCCGAACTTCTGGCCATCGAGGAAGAGATGGAGGACGCCTTCGAGCGGCTGGGCTGGAACCGGCATCTCACCCTTTTCGACGAGCTGAACAACCGCTTCCATGCCCTGATCGCCGCCGCGGCGGACAGCCCGCGGCTGGAGCGAATCCTCGCCTCCTCGCTGGAACTGCCCGCCTCGATCTTCAATCATTACAGCGAATCCCGTGAGGAGCGCACCCGGCGCACCCATCGCCAGCACCGCGAGATCATCGACGCCCTGCGCGCCCGCGATGCCGGTTGGGCGGAAACCGCGATGCGCGGCCATCTGCTGTCCCTCGCACCGCGGGTGGATTAGGTGCCTATTCCGCCGCTTCCATCGCAGCCTTGGCCGTTCGCGCCCGCAGCTTGGGCATCACTTCCTTGCCGTAGAGCTCCATGCTCTTGCGGGTCAGGTCCGCGGGCAGGGTGCCGAACTGCAACAGCGACAGAAGGTGGCCAAAGCCGATCTGCGCGTGATATTCCTCCAGCTTGGCGGCCACGGTCTCGGGGCTGCCGCAGATGAACATGCCCTTTTCGATCACGTCGTCGATCGTCTGCTTGCCGCCGATCGCAGACTTGGCCTTGGTCACGCCCAGCGCGGATTTCAGCGACAGGTAGCCCGGCGGCAGCAGCATCTCGCGCGGCATACGCAGGAACTTGTTCAGGAAGTTCTCGATATGCGGCTTGGCCTCGCGGTGGGCCTGCTCGTCGGTCTCGGCCACGTAGATCGGTACCGACCAGCCCAGCTGCTCGTCACTGGCCTCGTAGCCGTATTCCTCCGCCTTGTCGCGATACATCTGCATGTATTTCGCGAGCATCGCCACCGGCGTGAAGGTCTGGAGATAGGTGTATTTGCGATCGGGATGCGCCGTCCAGTCGATCGTCTCGCTCGATCCCTGCGAGGGCACCCAGACCGGCGGGTGCGGCTCCTGGTAGGGCCGCGGCCACAGGTTGACGTATTCGAACTGGTAGTGCTTGCCGTCCCAGCGGAACGGGCCCTCGTCGGTCCATGCGCGGATGATCAGGTCATGCGCCTCGTGAAAGCGGTCATGGCTGAAGGCCGGGTTTACCGACCAGGCGTGATATTCCGCCCCGATGCCGCGGACGAACCCCGCGATGAACCGCCCCTCGGTGATATTGTCCACCATGGCGAATTCCTCGGCGATGGTGACCGGGTTGTTCACCAGCGGCAGCGCGCGGCCCAGGATCGCGATCTTCACGTTCTCGGTGCGCCGCGCCAGCGCGCCCGCCATCACCCCCGGCTGGGGCATCAGGCCGTAGGCATTCTGGTGATGCTCGTTCACGCAGACACCGTCAAAGCCCAGCACGTCGGCATATTCCAGCTCGTCGAGGTAGCGGTTGTAGAGCTTCGCACCCTTCTTCGGGTCGTAATAGCTGTTGGGCAGCGTCACCCAGGCGGAGTTGTGGTCCTTGTCGTAATCCAGGTCCAGATCCGCATAGGGCATCAGGTGCATCAGGTAGAATTTCATCACGCGGCTCCCTGGATGAAGGCGAGGGTTTTTTCGGTGAATTCCTGCTGCTTCTCCACATGCGGCAGGTGCCCGCAGGCAGAGATGATCTGCAGGCTGGCATCGGGGATCATGTCGGCATAGGCGCGGCCCATCGCGGCAGGCAGCAGCTTGTCGTCGTCGCCCCACAGGATCAGCGTGGGCGCCTTCACCCGATGCAGCCACTTGCGCAGGTTCGGGTTATGAAAGCGCGGCGACCAGCCCAGCTTGGCCGTGGTCATGCGGTTCTTCAGCGCCACCATCATCTCGTCGTCATTGGCCGGCTGCGGCATCCGTTCGGCCCAGGCCGGATCGTGGAACAGCTTCTGCGCCAGTTCCTCGGGCGACCACATGAACATGTCGCCCCGCTCCACCCCCGGCACATTGATGCCGGCGGGCGCCACCAGCGTCAGCGTGCGCATGGCGCCCGGATCGCGCACCGCCATTTCGGCCGCCACCCAGCCGCCCAGCGACGTGCCCACCAGGTGCACCGGGCCCAGACCCAGCGCCTCGATCACGTCCAGGTAGAAGAACGCCAGGTCCTCGATGCCGTCCAGCCATTCCGGATCGTCCGATCCGCCGAAGCCGGGATGCTCGGGCACGATCACGTCGAAATGCTGCGACAGCGCCTCCATGAAGGGCAGCCAGCCCGAGGCGCCCGAGGCCCCGTGCAGGAACAGCAGCGGGTCGCCGGTGCCCTTGCGCATCACGCGGATGCGGCAGCCATCCACGGTTTCCATGGTCTCGGAATGCGATCTCATCGCGGTCTCCTCCCTGTGCTGGCGCGGGTTCGTCCCGGCGTCCTAAAGTGTATACAATAAATCGTGGCATGAACCACCTTGCGGCGTCAATGCCAATCTTGCACATCATAAGAAGCTTTGAAAATAATTGAAAACAAGTCCTTGAGCGCCACCGGCCATCCCGGCGGCAAACAGGTGCTTGCCGGGCCGGAGGCCAAAGTGCATACCATTCTCGGGGAGGACATGCGCGTGACAGACAGATTCAACCTTTCGGGACAGATCGCCGCCATCACCGGCGGCGCGGGCGGGCTGGGCCGCGCGATGGCCGAAGCCTTTGTCGAGGCCGGCGCCCATGTGGTGCTGTTGGATACCGACCTCGCCGCCGCCCGAGAGACGGCGCAGGCGCTGGGCCGGGCCGAGGCCCTGCACCTCGATGCCGCAGACCGCGACGCGCAGCGCGCGGCCCTCGCCGATATCGTCCGCCGGCAAGGGAGGCTCGACATCGCCGTGGCCAATGCGGGCATGTCCGCCGGGCCGGGCTACATCACGCAGGCTGGCCGGCTCGCGGCGGTGGAGGATGCCCGCTGGGACGCGGTGCTGGAGCTGAACCTCACCGGGGTCTTCGCCACGGTGCAGGCGGCATGCGGGCTGATGGAGGAAGCCGGAAAGGGCAGCGTGATCGTGGTGTCCTCGATCGCGGGGATGCGGGCCGACCCGATGGTGGGCTACGCCTATGCCGCCACCAAGGCGGCGGTGGCCAACCTCACCCGGCAGGCGGCCATGGAATACGCCTCGCGCGGCGTGCGCGTGAATGCGATCGCCCCCGGCCCGATCCGCACCAACATCGCCGGAGGCCGCATCCATGTGCCCGAGAACGAGGCCGCCTTCGCCGCCACCGTCCCCCTGGGCCGGATCGGCGAGCCGGACGAGATCAAGGGGCTGGCCCTGCTGCTGGCTTCCGACGCGGGCAGCTACATCACCGGGGCGGTGATCCCGCTCGATGGCGGGACGACGGCGCGATGACGGGCTGGCCGCTGGGGGATGGCCCGCCGATGCAGACGGCCTTCGTCACCCATGACATTCACGCGGCGATGCGCGAGCAGACCCGCGCGATCGGGGCCGGTCCGTGGTTCCTGCGCGAAGGCGGGGTCTTTCCGCGCCAGACCTACAGGGGGCAGCCGGTGCAGACCCGGCTGTCCATCGCCATGGCCTATGCAGGCGACATGCTGATCGAGCTGATCCAGCAGCACGACGCAGGCCCCTCCGTCTATCGTGACCTGCCGGGGCGGGCGGAAGGCTTTCACCATTTCGGCGTCGCGGTCGACGATTACGCCGCCGCCTGCGCCGCGCAGGCAGCGCGCGGCCTGTCGCTGGTCTACGAGGCCGAGGTCGCCCACGGGGCGCGCGTGGGGTATTTCGAACGCGCGGGCTTGCCCTTCATGGTCGAACTGATTCAGATGACGCCGCAATCAAAAGCCATGTTCGCGGGCTTCCGCGAGGCGCATCGGGGCTGGGACGGAACGGATCCGGTGCGCCCGCTGGCGCCGGTGCGGACATGATGACGACCGGGGAGGGATAAGATGAAGGTTCTGATCGCAGGGGGCGGGATCGGCGGGCTGGCGGCGGCCGCCTGCCTGATGGACGCGGGCCACGAGGTCGAGATCTACGAACGCGCCGAGCGTCTGGCGGAGGTCGGCGCCGGCATCCAGATCAGCCCCAACGCCGCCCGTGTCCTGCGCCATATCGGCGCGCTGGAGGCGGTGGAGGCCGTCTCCGCCCGCCCCACGGCCTACCGGTTCCGGCTGTTCGACAGCGGCGAGGTGCTGCAATCCATCCCCTTCGGCGCGGCGTTCGAGGCCCGCCACGGCCTGCCCTACCTGACGGTCCATCGCGCCGACCTGATGGTTGCGCTGGCCGACGCGGTGACCCGCCGCGACCCGGGTGCGGTGCGGCTGGGCCGCGTCGTCGCGGGCTATTCCATCAAGGCGGGGCGGGCCGAGCTGGAACTGGAGGACGGCACCGCCGAGGGCGACGTGCTGATCGCCGCCGATGGCGTGCGCTCGGTGATCCGCGGCAAGATGCTGGGCGACGTGCCCGCGCGCTACACGGGGCAGGCGGCCTGGCGCGTGATCGTGCCGCGCGACCGGCTGGGCCCGGACGAGGGCGCCGAGGCGGTGGATATCTGGGTCGGCCCCGGCCGCCACGCCGTCACCTATCCGCTGCGCCGGGGCGAGTTGGTGAACCTGGTGGCGGGTGTGCGCTTCGACCAGTGGGAGGACGAAAGCTGGACCACCCCGCGCCCCTGGGAGGAGCTCAAGGCCGATTTCCCCGGCTGGCACGCGTGGATCCACCGGCTGATCGACGAGGCCGACCGCGACGCCTGCTATCGCTGGGCGCTCTATGACCGCGACCCGATCGCCGACTGGGCGGACGGGCCGGTGGCGCTGATGGGCGATGCCGCCCATCCGACGCTGCCCTACATGGCGCAGGGCGCGGCGATGGCGCTGGAGGATGCCGCGGTGCTGGCCACCGCCCTGCCGCGCCGGGGCGACGCGGCGGCCGCGCTGGCGCGCTTCCGCGACGCGCGCACCGCCCGCACCGCCCGTGTGGTGCTGCAATCGCGCGACAATGCGCGCATGTTCCAGCTGCCCGACGAGGCGACGCTGCGCGCAGCCTTCGCAGCGCGCGACGAGAACGCCGACCGGAACGCCTGGCTGTTCTCCTACGATCCGCTGCGCGCGCTGGAAGGCACCCCGGCCTGACCGGCCGGGGCGCGGCGCGCCCCGTGAACGGGGCGCGGGCGCTCAGCCCCGCAGGTGGCCGAGTTCGGCGAGTTCCGCGAGCAGCGCGTCGGTGGTCAGCTGCCGGCAATAGCCCCTGATCGCCCGAAGCGAGTTCTCGTGCCGTTCGGCCGAGTAGGTCTGGCAGGCATCCGTCACCTGCGTGACCAGGTAGCCCAGGTCGCAGGCATCGCGGATCGCGCTTTCGACGCATTGATCCGTCACCAGCCCCGAGATCACCAGCTGCTTCACCCCGAGATTGCGCAGGATGTAATCGATATGGGTGGAGATGAAGACCGAAGACGAGGATTTGGGCAGCACGATCTCGTCGCCCCCGGGCGCGATGCCCTCCAGCACCTGGCCGTCCCACGACCCCCTGGGCACGTTGAAGCCGGTGATCTTGTAGTCCAGAGAGCGGTCGCGCCCGTCCAGCGTGAGGCTTTCGATCGTGGTATACATCACCTCGATCTTCGCCGCCCGGCACGCCTTCTGGAGGCGCTGCATGTTCGGCAGGGTGCGGTTTTCGAACTCGGTGAAGAACCAGCCTACCTTGGCCTCGAATTCCTCGGCCGACATGTCCTTCCATTCGCCGCCCTGCCGATGGGCGCTGAAATTCTGCACATCCACGAACAGGAGCGCCGAGGCGGCGGGATCGAGGGGAACCTCGCGGGTCATCATGGGGAAAGTCCTCTCAGGAAATCGTTGATCACCTCGGCCAGCAGGTCCGCCCAGGCGGCCTGTTCGGCCTCGTTCCCGATCAGATCCTGCCGGATCTCGATCAGGCTGTGCGGCAGGCCCGTGCGCTCGCCGTGGCGCGGCACGAACCAGTCCGATTCGTCCTCGATCGTGTAAGGCTGGTTCATCCCGATCAGCATCGCCGGTCGCCGTGCCGACAGAAGCGCCGCCAGCCGGCCCGAACTTTCCGCATCCGCCCGGTAGAGCAGCCCCACCTCCCACGGCCGCTCCGCTCCCCGGAGCGACGGGGTGAAGCTGTGGATGGCCAGCAGCGCCCGCCGCTCCCGCGCATCGGCCAGCCGCGTGACCTCGGCCTGGAACGGTACGAAGATCTCGCGCGCCCGCGCCCCGGCCATGGGCCGGCCGGCATTGCCGGGAATCACGACGCCGCCACTGGCCTCGGGCACGGAATCCGGCGCGTCCAGCGGGCGGTTGCAGTCGATCACCAGGCGGCTGTAGGGCTGCAGGACGGCCGGCGCGCCCAGCGCCTCGGCCAGCCGCCGGGTCACCGCCGCCGCTCCGATATCCCAGCCGATATGCGTGGCCCTTGCGGCGGCATCCAGGCCAAGGTCGCCGAGCCGCGCCGGAATCGCGCGCCCGGCATGTTCGCAGACCAGCAGCAGCGGATGATCCGCACCGTCGTTCAGAATTTCCACCGGCACCGGATCGCCGGGCCCCAGCAGGGTGTCCGACATCTCGCTCATCGCTCAGCCCGCCGCGTAATCGATGGGCGTCGCGTGCCAGCCCTCGGCCCGGCGCTGCCAGAACGCTTCGCGCAACCGCGTGGAAATCGGGCCGGGCGCGTCGTTGTTCAGCCGCCGCCCGTCGATCCGGCTGACCGGCATGATCCCGCCCGCGGTGGAGGTGAGAAAGATCTCGTCGGCCTGGCGCAGTTCCTCCGCCGGCACGGGCCGCACCTCGCAGGGCAGGCCAAGGTGATCGCACAGCTCGACGGCCGAGGCCCGGGTGATGCCGTCCAGCCCGCCCCGGTCCGGCGTTGCCACCCGTCCGCCGGTGATGCTAAACACGTTGAAGCCCGGCCCTTCTGTCACGTTCCCGTCGTAATCCAGCAGCACGCACATGTCGCCGCCGCGCTCCTCCGCCTCGAACAGGCCCATGGTCATGTCGGCCCAGTGAAAATTCTTCACCCGCGGCTCGACCGAGCCGGGCGGGATGCGGCGGGTGCGCTCCGCGATCACCAGGTGCACGCCGCGCGCATCCATCTCGGGCGTGGTCATCGACACCCAGGGCACCGCGAAGGCCGCGATATAGGCCCGCACATGGGACGGGTGGCGCGGCGCGCCCGGCGCCGGGCTGGCGCGCAGGCAGTCCATCGCCACATAGGCGGCGCGCAACCCCGACAGCCGCACCAGCCTGTGCAGCATGGCGCGGATGTCGTCATCGCTCTCGGGCGGGTCCATGCGGAAGGTCCGCATGGAGGCCCTGAACCGCGCGATGTGCTCGTCCAGCCGGAAGAAGGCGCCGTTCCACACGCCGACCACGTCATAGGTGACATCGGACCGGCGATAGCCCCAGTGAGTCACGGGGATCGCCGCCTCGGCGATGGGGCAGAACCGCCCGTCGACATAGGCGGCCCCGGCGGCATGGGGATCGGGGGCTTCCGTCATGGCCGGGTCAGCCGATCCCCAGCTCGTCCGCGACGCCGCGGATCGCGCCGTGGAACGCGTCCACGATCGTGTCCACATGCGCCTCGGTGGCGATCAGCGGCGGGCAGACGGCCAGCGTGTCGCCCAGCGCCCGCACCAGCACGCCCTGCGCCTGCATCCGGGCATTGCCCATCGCGCCCAGGGTGCCCACCTTCTCCAGCGGGGTCTTGGCCGCCTTGTCGGCCACCAGTTCCACCGCAGCGATCATGCCGATCCCGCGGACCTCGCCCACGATGGGATAATCCGACAGCTCGCGCAGGCGCTTCTGCATGTAGCCGCCCACACGGGCCGCCTGCGAGACCAGGTCGCGCTCCTCGATGATGCGCAGGTTCTCCAGCGAGACGGCGGCGGCCACGGGATGCCCGCTGCCGGTGAAGCCATGCCCGAAGGTGCCGATATGGGCGGTCTCGTCGGCAATGGGCTCGAAGATCTTCGCGTTCATCATCACCGCCGCGATCGGCATGTAGGACGAGGACAGCTGCTTGGACATCACCATGATGTCCGGCTCGATCCCGAAGGTTTCCGAGCCGAACATCCGGCCGGTCCGCCCGAAGCCGCAGATCACCTCGTCGGCCACCAGCGGGATGTCGTGGCGGCGCAGCACCTCCTGGATCTTCGCCCAGTAGCCCTCGGGCGGCACGACGACGCCGCCGGCACCCATCAGCGGCTCGCCGATGAAGCCCGCGATCGTCTCGGGGCCTTCGCGCTGGATGGTCTCTTCCAGCTCGTCCGCCAGCCGCGTCACGAATTCCGCCTCGGTCTCTCCGGGCTGGCCGTCGCGGTAGAAATGCGGGCAGGTGACATGCAGGAAGCCCGGCAGCGGAATGTCGAAGGAGCGGTGGTTGTAGGGCAGGCCGGTCAGGCTGCCCGAGGCGATGGTGATGCCGTGATAGCCCCGCATCCGGCTGATGATCTTCTTGCGCTCGGGCTGGCCCAGCGCGTTCGAGCGATACCACAGCATCTTGATGACGGTGTCATTGGCCTCGCTGCCCGAGTTGGTGAAGAACACCTTGCTCATGGGCACCGGCGCCATCTGCACAAGCCGCTCGGCCAGGTCGATGGCCGGGTTGTGCGACTTGTGCGCGAAGCTGTGATAATAGGGCAGCTTGCGCATCTGCTCGGTCGCCACCTCGACAAGGCGCTCCTCGGAAAAGCCGACGGCGACGCTCCAGAGGCCCGAAAGCGCCTCGATATAGCGGTTTCCGGCGCTGTCGAAGACATGCACGCCCTCGCCGTGATCCAGCACGAGGGGGCCGGTCTGCTGATGCAGCCGCGCGTTGGTATAGGGATGGAAATGGTATTCGATGTCCCGGGCTTCGGGTGAGTTGGGCAGGGTATCCATGAGGTGATCCGGCTGGCATGGCCAGCCCCGGAGGGGCCGGCACACGTGGTTGACAAGAATGGGGTTCCCGCGATCAGGCGGGGACGCCCTTGCGTGCATCGCGCGCGGCTTTCCAGTCCACGCACCATTGCGAGCAGTAGGTGGCGCCGTGAAGCTCTACCTTGTTGGCCTGGTCCTCCGCCACGCTCTCGTAGACGAGAACGCCGCAATTGGCGCATTTGGTGTAGCTTTCGATGTAGAACCCGTTCTGTGAGAACTTCATGACCGGCCCTCCTCGTAGCCGTAATGAGCCTTCGCCGCTTCGGGCGAGATGTAGCCTTCGCGCAGGTCGCGGGCCACGGCCTCCTGCTCGCGTTTCGCAGGATCTCCATAGCCGCCCCCGCCCGGCGTGACCAGCTTTACACGGTCGCCGCGCTTGATCGACACGTTCGAATAGCGGCTGGTCGAGGCCTTTCCGAACGCCTCCGGCATGGTCTTCCAGGCCTCGGTTCCGGCCTTCTGAACAAGGGTCGCACCCAGGCCGCCCTCGCCGCCGCCGTCCAGCCCCCAGGGCGCGAAGATGTGACGGTCCGTCATCTGCGAGCAGATGATCTCGTCGTTCACGCAGAGCATCTGCTTGGTGTAGCCCAGCCCGCCGCGATGCTCGCCCGCCCCGCCGGAATCGACGTTGAGCGCCAGCGCCTCGATGCGCCAGGGAAAGCGCGTCTCGAACACCTCCACGGGGGTGATGCGGCAGTTGCCGTTGATCGAATCCACCGCGTCGTTGCCGTCCGCGAAGCTGCGTCCGCCCCAGCCCACGCCCTCGAGGTCGTAGCAGGCGAAGAACTCGCCGGTGGCCGCCTCCACCCCGCCGAAGACGAAGTTGCAATGCGTGGCGCCCTCGGAGGCCATCACCCGGTCGGGGATCACCGGCGCCATCGCGCCCAGAATCGCCCCCACGAGCCGCGGATGGGTCTCGGTGTTGCCCCCCACCTCGGGGGCAGGGAAATCCACGTTCACGATGGTGCCCGGCGGTGCCACCACCCGGATCGGGCGAAAACAGCCGGAATTGCGCGGGATCGACGGGTCGGTCATGTGCAGCACGGCGTTGTAGGCCGCAGAGGTGGACACGCCCAGCGTGGCGTTGATCGGCCCGGCCGCCTGCGGCGACGAGCCCGTGTAGTCCACGATGATGTCGCCGCCGCGCTTGTGAACCTCCAGCTCGATCGGATAGTTCTTCTCGGCGTCGATCCCGTCGCTCTCGATCATGTCGCTGAACGGGAAGATCCCGTCCGGGATGGCCTCCAGCTCGGCGCGCATCCGGCGCTCGGAATAGAGCAGCAGGTCTTCGATGGTCTGGCTGACGGTCGCCGTGCCGTACTTGTCGAACACGCCGCGCAGCTGCCGCTCGCCCAGGTCCACCGCCGCGATCAGCGCGCGCAGGTCGCCGTAGTTCACCCGTGGCGTGCGCACGTTGGCCAGCAGCAGCTTCCAGACCTCCACGTTGTCCTGGCCGGCCTTCTTGATCTTCACCGGCGGCACGCGCAGCCCCTCCTGGAAGATCTCGGTCGCCTCGCCCGAGAAGCCGCCGGGCGCCATCCCGCCCACCTCGGCGATATGGCCGATCGCCACCGCGTAGCCCACGATCCGGCCATCCACGAAGATCGGCTTGAAGAACGTGTGCTCCGGCGTGTGCAGCCCGCCCCGGTAGGGATCGTTGTGCAGGATCACGTCGCCCTCTTCCAGGTCGGAGGGCGGGATCTCCTTGAGGCAGGACTTGATCAGCAGCGGCATGCCGCCGATCTGCGCCGGGCAGTAATCGGCCACGGCGATCATGTCGCCATTGGCATCCGCCAGCGCGCAGGTGAAATCGAGCGCCTCGTTGAAGATCGTCGAATAGGACGTCTTCATCAGCACGATGCCCATTTCACGGCAGATCGAGACCATCGTGGACTCGAGGATGTTCATCGTCACATAGTCCATGGGGTTCTCCTCAGTCCTTGACCATCATGTTGCCGAAACGGTCCACGCTCAGACGGTCGGCAGGGCGCAGGATCGTCACCGTGGCGGCCTCCTCGATCACCGCGGGCCCTTCGATCTCGTGGCCCTGGCGCAGGCTCGCGCGGTCGTAGACCGGCACCTCCAGCCAGCCTTCCTTGTAGCGCACGCGGCGCGTGCCGGTGGCCGCGGCGGGCCCCTCGGCCTGCGGCAGTTGCGGCATCTCGGGCCGTTTGGACACCGCCACCGCGACGGCCTTCAGGTTTACCGTCTCGATGGTCTCGCCCGGGATGGAGAAGCCGAAGCGCGCCTCGTGCTCCTGGTGAAAACGCTCCCACAGGTCGGGGATCGTCTCGTCGTCGAAGGCGTTGCCGGGGAAACTCAGCTCCAGCTCGTGGTTCTGGCCCAGGTAACGCGCCTCGATCGAACGGTAGACCTCGATCCGGTCGGTGTAGCCCTGGCCCACCAGGTCCGCCACGGCGTCATCCACCAGCGCCGTCATCGCCTCTGTCGCCCGCGCGCCGTCGAAGAACTTGGAAATCTGCTGCACCGTCCGGTGCCGGTCCACCCGCGCATCCGTCATGATGAAGCCGAAGGCCGAGAACTGGCCGGGATGGTTGGGCACCAGCCCCGCCGGGATGCCCGCGATCTCCATCAGATCGGTCAGGTGCACCGGCCCCGCGCCGCCCGAGGCAACGAGCGTGAAGTCGCGCGGGTCGAGCCCCCGTTGCAGAAGCACCGCGCGCAGCGCGCCCAGCATGTTGTTGTTGGCGATCTGCACCATGGCGAAGGCGGCCTCGTCGGGCGCCATGCCCAGCTGCTCGGCCACCCGCGCGACGGCGGCATGCGCCGCGTCGGCATCGAGCTTCATCTGCCCGCCCAGGAAATTGTCGGGGCTGATGCGGCCCAGCACCACGTTGGCGTCGGTCACGGTGGCTTCGGTGCCGCCGCGCCCGTAGCAGGCCGGCCCCGGATCGGCGCCGGCCGATTGCGGACCCATGCGCAGCATCCCGCCCTTGTCGATCCACGCGATGGAGCCGCCGCCCGCGCCGATGGTCTGGATGTCGATCATCGGGATCTGGATCGGCACGCCCCATTCGATCTCGAAATCCGTGGTGACGTGTTCCTGCCCGTCCACCACGGTGGAGCAGTCGGTGGAGGTGCCACCCATGTCGAAGGTCACCAGGTTGGCGATGCCCGTCATCTGCGACAGCGCCCGCGTCGCCACCACCGCGCCGGTGGGGCCCGACAGGGTCATCTGCACCGGCGATTCCGCCGCGCCCTTCAGCGTGGCCTCACCGCCGTTCGACTTGATGACGCCCACCCGCGCGCCCACGCCGATCTCGTCCAGACGCACCTGCATCCGGCGGAAATGGTCGGAGACCACGGGCTTCAGATAGGCATCCGCCACGGTGGTGGAGGCCCGGTCGTATTCCTTCCATTTCGGCAGCACCTCGTAGGAGGTGGAGACCGGGATATCCGGAAGTTCCTCGGCCAGGATGTCGCGGATGCGCAACTCGTGCGCTGGGTCGATATAGGAGAACAGGGTGCAGACCGCGATCGCCTCTATGGTGCCGTCCGCGCGGATCCGGGCGGCCAGGTCGCGCACCGCCTGCTCGTCCAGCGGCTCGATTACCTCGCCCTGCGCCGAGATCCGCTCGGGCACTTCCAGGCAGTCGGCCCGCGCGACCAGCGGGCGCGGCTTGATCCAGGTGATGTCGTAATGGCTGCGGCGGTTGGCGCGCTGGATGAACAGCACGTCGCGGAACCCGGTGGTGGTGACATAGGCGACCTTCGCCCCCCGGCGCGTCAGCAGCGCGTTCGTGGCGATGGTGGTGCCCAGGCGGATCTTGCCCAGCGCGCCGGTGTCGTCCACCCGCGACAACCCCTCCAGCACACCCTCGATGGGCTCGTGCGGGGTGGTCAGGTTCTTCCAGGTCTCGATCCGGCCGGTGCCCTGGTCATAGGCCACGAAATCGGTGAACGTGCCACCGATGTCGATGGCGACTGTTCTTGTGGTTTCGGTCACTCCGTCCTCCCTTGCGTGTGGTCGTTCTGTCCGGGTTCGGGATAATCCCGCGCGATGCGCGACCATGCGTCCCGGATATGTTCCTGAAGTGCCTCGGTCGCGCGCGCCGGATCCCTGCTCCGCAGCGCCTCGACCACGGGCCAGTGATCCACCGCCGCCGCGTGCAGCGAGGTGTATCCGTAATCCACGAAGGCGATCAGCATCTGCACCTCGCCCTCGATGCCGTTGAAGGCGTGCAGCGTGTGCCCGTTGCCCGACAGCTCGCAGATCCGCCGGTGAAACGACACGTCGAGCGCGGTCACCCGCGCCTCGTCTCCGGCGGTTGCGGCGGCTTCCATCTCGTCCACCAGCCCCGCCAGCCCGTCGAGATCCTGCGCGTCCATGCCGGGCAGGCCCTGCTGCAGGGCAAAGCTCTCGAGGGTCGAGCGGAACGCGAAGAGGTCGTCGATATCCTTGCGCGAGAAGGAGCGCACGAAATGGCCCCGGCGCGGGCTTGCGATCAGCAGGCCGCGCTCTTCCAGCCGGTTCACCGCCTCGCGGATCGGGTTGCGGCTGATGCCCAGCCGGCGGGCCAGCTCGGCCTCGTTGATCCTGTCGCCCTGGCGGATGTTGCCGCTGACGATCTGGCCCATCAGAAAGTCGGTCACCTGGTTGGAAAGGGCCTGCGTGCCGATCAGGGGCAGGTCGGTTTCCTGGTCCGGCCGTCCCGGTGGCCGCTGCGGTGCGACGGGTGGTTTGCTCATCGCTCACCTCCCCCCAGGATGCGCGGCAGACCGAATTCCCGCCGCCCCATCAGGCCGTCCTTGCGGAAGATCAGGATCACGAGCATCAGCGTGGCGAGCACCAGTTCCTGCGTGCCGGCGGGAATCGTCACCGTAGTCTCGCCCAGGCTCACGCCCGCCTCCAGCCGGCGGAACAGGTCGACGATGGTGGACACCACCACCACGCCGACGACGGCCCCGGCGAGGCTTTTCATCCCGCCCACCACCAGCATGGCCAGGGTGATGAAGGTCAGCCCCAGGAAGAAGGCGTTGATCGACACGGTGCCCAGGAAATGCACCTGCAACACCCCGCCCAGCCCGACGACCATGGCCGAGATCACGAAGGCCAGCAGCCGGTTCCAGTAAAGCGAGATGCCCGAGGATTGCGCTGCAACCTCGTCGTCGCGCGCGGCCCGGATCGCCAGCCCGCGCGAGGAGGTCTGGTAGAGATAGGCCACCACGATCGCCAGCGCGGCGGCACCCAGCGCCCACCAGGCGTTCATGAAGGTCGGCACCCCCACGATCGAGGCGCGGCCCATGGTGACATTGTCCCAGTTGGCGTAGACCGCGTTGAAGATGAACAGCGCCGCCAGCGTCGAGATCGACGCCGCCAGCCCCGAAAGCCGCATCAGCACCAGCCCGATCGCCAGCGCGGCCACCCCCGCCAGCAGCACCGACACCACCGTCGCGGGCAGGATCGGATAGGTCTCGTCGCGCAGGAAGGCGGGCAGCCCGGCCATGGTGATCGGCTTCATCATCGGGCAGCAGGTCTGCCAGGCGGTCGCGTAGGCGGCGATCCCGGCAAAGCTGATGTGCCCGAAGGACACGATCCCGGAATTGCCGATGAAGATGTAAAGCCCCACTACGATCACCAACTTGATGAGCGCGTCGGTCACCGTGCGCTGCATCAGGACCGAGCCGAACTGCTCGCTAAGCACGACGATCACCAGCAGCGGCAGGACAAGGGCCAGAACCGGCCAGATCCGTTTCAGTATCGTGCGCATGCCCGCTTCCCCCGACATCAGACTCTCTCCCGCGCGGCGCGGATCACGATCAGCCCCTGCGGCCGCACCAGCAGGATCACGATCACCAGCCCGAACAGGAAGGCATCGCGGAACGGACGCATTTCGAGCGGCAGGTAGGATTGCAGGAACACGCTGGCCGTGCCCACGATGAACCCGCCCAGCGCGGCCCCCACCAGGGACCCCATTCCGCCGATCACCGTGGCGAAGAAGGCGAAGATGACCGGCATCAGCCCCATGCGGATGTCCAGCGTGCCGGTCTGCACGATGAGCAACAGCGACACCGCCCCGGCCAGCACCCCGCTGATGACGAAGGCCAGCGCGATCACCCGGTTGGCCGGCACGCCCAGCAGTCGCGCCATCTGGAAATTCTCGGCCGCCGCCCGCATCTGGATGCCCAGCGACGTGCGCTTGAGGAACATCACCAGCCCGAGGAGCAGCACCGCTGTCACCAACATGGTGACCAGCTGGATGCCCGGCACCCGCAGGCCGAGTATCTCGATGGGCGTGGTCAGCCCCTGGCCGATGCCCACCGATTTGGGCCGGCCGGAATGCACCAGCATCACCAGGTGCTGCAGGAAGTAGCTGACCGCGAAGGACGAGATCAGCAGCGTCGCCGGGTTGGAATCGCGCAGCGGCCGGAACGCCACCCGTTCGGTGGCCAGCGCCAGCATCACCACCACCAGCAGCACGCCCCCGATCATCAGGGGCGGCGTCAGCGCGCCCAACAACAGCGGTGGCGTCAGGCTGGCGGTGGGCACCACGAGCGAATAGGCCCCGATGGCGATATAGTCGCCTTGCGCGAAGTTGATCAGCTTCATCACCCCGAACACGAGGCCGATGGCCAGCGCGACCAGCGCGAACAGGCTGCCCAGCGCCACCGCGTCCACAACCACCTGGAAGAAATTCGCCATCCCGTCCCGCTCCTCAGATCACGATTTCCGCGTGGTCGGCCTTTTCGCCCAGGTAGGCGCGCCGCACGTCCGGATTGGCCTGCACCTCGGCGGGTGTGCCCTCGGCAAGGCTCTGGCCTCCGTCCAGCACATGCACCCGCTCGCACAGGCCCATGATGACCTTCATGTTGTGCTCGATCAGCAGCACCGCGCAGCCGAACTGTTTCGGCACCTCCGAGATCACCCGCATCAGCGCCTCGCATTCCTCGTCGTTCATCCCCGAGGCGGGCTCGTCCAGCAGCGCGAAGGACGGCGCCAGCGCCAGGGCCCGGGCGATGCTGATCCGGCGCTCGTCGCCGTAGGACAGGCTGTCGCAAGGCTGGTCGGCGATGCGGCCGCATTCCATCCAGTCCAGGATCTCGCGGGCCCTCGCATGGGCGGCCTTGCCCGACAGCCCCGCCCCGATCGCGGCCACCGCCACGTTCTGTTCCACCGTCAGGTCGCGGAACAGCCGCGCCGCCTGGTAGCTGCGGCCGATCCCGGCGCGGGCCACGTCGCGCGGCTTCATCGCGCCCAGTGCCGTGCCATCCAGCCGCACCTCGCCCTCGGTGGGCGGCTGGAACCCGGTCAGCACGTTTACCATGGTTGTCTTGCCTGCGCCGTTGGGCCCGATCAGGCCTACGATCTCGCCGCGTGTCACGCTCAGGTCGACACCGGAGAGCGCCTTGATCCCGCCGAAAGCCACGTGGATGCCGCGCGCCTCTAGACGGCTTTTGCTGCCGGTCATGCTATTCGTCCTGTCGTTGGATCCGCTGGTCACGCGCCCGGACGGGCCGGGCGCGTGGAAAGGCGTGGGCTTACTGGCCGACGCGGAACAGCAGCGGAAGGTCCGGCTTGAACTCGGCCCGGAAGATCTCGACCGCGCGGAACGAGTCGTTCTCGACCTTCATCATCAGGTAGGGACGGTCTAGCAGGATGTGCAGCTGCGGCGTGTAGGTGGAAGGACCGGCCAGCAGCGGCTCGTCGGTGAACTTCTCCATCTCGGCCACCACGGCGGGCGTGTCGGTGGTGCCGGCGCGGGTCACCGCAAGCTCCCATGCCTCGATCAGGCTGTAGCCGTTGACGGCGTAGGACGACACGGGCATCTCGTCCCAGCGCTCCACATGCGCCGCGATGAAGGCGTTCATCTCCTCGCGCGGGTCGTCACCGTAAAGCGACATGAAGCCCGGAACCCAGAAATCGGTCAGCCCCGGTGCCGCCTCGAGCCAGTAATTGCCTTCCATCGCGGTGCACGACAGGATCGGCATGGTCAGGCCCGCCGCCCGCATCTGGCGCACGGCCGAGGCGCCGCCCGGCGTGATCGAGCACATGTAGATCGCATCCGGCTCTTCCGGCAGCGAGCGGATCCGCGTGATCTGCGCCGCGATCGAGGTGTCGTCGTTCATGAAAGTGTCGCGGCCCAGGATCGACTCCTCGGGGTGGTCGTTCAGCCAGGCCGCGCGGAAACCGGCGGTGGCAGAGCGGTTGTATTCGATCGTCACGTCCTCGAGGATGTAGACGCTCTCCAGCCCCATCACCTTACTGGCGTATTCCGCCATCGCGATGCCCTCGGACTGGCCCGAATTGTTGGCCGAGAAGGTATAGGGGCCCACGCCCTGCACGCCCATCTTCGGGTCGCCGGCGCACAGGCTGATATTCACGATTTCGGCCTGGCTGGCCGCCAGCGCGGCGGGTGCGCCGAAATCGTAGTCGCAGGACACCACCAACATGTCGACGCCGGCGGCGACCATCTGCTGGCCCACCGTCGCGGCGAATTGCTGGTCGGTCTTGGTGTCCATCACCGAGTATTCGATCTGACGGCCGAGCAGCCCGCCAGCGGCGTTGATCTCCTCGATCCGCATCACCGCGGCGCGGAACGGCGGCTGGTCGTAGTTCGACAGCCAGCCCGATTCCGCGATCGCGAAGCCGATCCTGATCGGCTCGTCATTCGCGAGGGCCGGGCCGCAGATCGCCACGGTAGAGACGGCCACCGCAGCGGCGGCGCGCGTCATCGCCTTCATAGCATTGGTCATGGTTTTCCCCGTTGGTCCTGTTCTTGTCACTCGGCCAGTAGGCGAAGGTTCGCGGTGCGGGCCGTTTCCTGGAATCGAGTCGCACAAATAATTGTGGACAGTAGACAGCGTATGAGAAGCCTGCCTATTGTCAATTCGTTTCGCCCCGCTCCCGGCGCGAAATGCGGCAAAGGGCCGGAATGGCCCACGGAATGGATTGCCTTGCGGCGCGGTTGTGCAAAGCTTGGGCGAAACCCGAAGGAGGCGAGATGCTCGAGGTCAGTGATCTGGTGGTGCGCTACAACAAGCTGTCGGCGCTCAAGGGCGTGGATATCTCGGTCGCGCAGGGGGAGACCGTGTTCATCGTGGGGCCGAACGGGGCGGGCAAATCCACCCTTCTGAAGGCCATTGCCGGCCTGATGAAGCCGGCGGCCGGCTCCATTGCCTTCGAGGGGCGCAGCATCGCCGGCGAAGTGCCCGAGAAACTCTGCAGCCGCGGCCTCGCGCTGGTGCCCGAGGGACGGCATATCTTCCGAACGCTCACGGTGCAGGAAAACCTTTCGGTCGGAGGCATCGTCCGCAAGGACAAGCCCGCGCTCGCCAAGGACCTGGAGCATGTGCTGGACGTCTTCCCGATCCTGCGGGATCGTTTCACCGGCATCGCGGGCAACCTCTCGGGCGGCGAACAGCAGCAGCTTGCCATCGCGCGTGCCCTGCTTCAGCGCCCGCGCCTTCTGATGATCGACGAGCCTTCGCTCGGCCTCGCGCCGCTGGTGATCGACCAGGTCTACGAAAGCCTGCGCGCGCTCAATGCCGAGGGGCTTACACTGCTCGTGGTCGAACAATCCACCGCCCGTGTGCTCGACCTCGCCTCGCGGGTCTATGTCCTGCGCAACGGGCAGGTTGTGCTGGCCGAAACCGCCGCGGCGCTGGCCGGCGGCGACGCGATGGAAGAGGCCTATTTCGGCTATGCCGAGGCCGGCCACTAGCCGCGCGCCCCAAGAGATCACGTTCACAGAACCCGGAGCTTCCAGATGTCCCCCGAAGACGTTGTCTATGCCTGCACCTGCGACCTGTCGGGACGGGTCCGCGGCAAGGGTTTCCCCGCTGCGGATTTCGACAAGCGTCTCGCACGCGGGATCGGGTTCGCGCCGACGAACAGCCAGATCACCTGTTTCGACGCCATCGCCCCCAGCCCCTTCGGCGCGCTGGGCGACCGGGTGCTGATCCCCGATCCCGCCACCCATGTCAGGCTGCGCGCGCCCGAGCTGGGCCTGTCCGAGGATTTCGTGATGGGCGACCTGCACACCACCGAGGGCGAGCCCTGGGCGATGTGCCCCCGTGTGATCCTCAAGGAGGCGCTGGCCCGTCTGGACCGGCTGACCGGGTTGACCCTGCTGGCCACCTGCGAGCACGAGTTCCAGTTCAAGACCAACCCGCTGGGCATGGGCTACGCCTACACGCTCCAGGGCTTCCGCGACCGTCACATCTTCGCCGAGCGCCTGGTGGGGGCGATGCGGGCGGCGGGCCTGCATCCCGACACCGTGATGAAGGAATACGGGATCGAGCAGTTCGAGGTCACGATGGATCCCGCCCCGGGTGTCGCCGCCGCCGATCACGCGGTGATCCTGCGCCAGCTCGTGCATGCGGTGGCTTCCAGCCTGGGCGAGGCCGTCACCTTCACGCCGCTGCGCGATCCCGCCGGGATCGGCAATGGCGTGCATGTCCATTTCAGCTTTCTCGACGCGTCGGGGCGCCCGGCCACCTACGACCCGGACGGCAAATACCGCATGAGCGAGGTGACCGGCCGGTTCTGTGCGGGCATCCTGAAATATCTCGATTCGATCCTGGCGCTGACAGCGCCCAGCCTTGTCTCTTACGGCCGGTTGACGCCGCATCGATGGAGCGCGGCCTACAACAACCTGGGCCTCCAGGACCGCGAGGCCTCGGTGCGGATCTGCCCGGTCTCGGCCATGAGCGACATCGACGCGGCGCGCCAGTTCAACATCGAGTTCCGCGCCGCCGATGCCGCCGCCAGCCCCTATCTGCAACTGGCCGCGATCGTCCATGCGGGCTGCCAGGGGATAGAAGAGCAACTGCCCGTCCCCGACGCCACCCAGGAGGACCTGTCCGAACTGGATGACCAGACGCTCGCCGCGCGCGGGCTGCAGCGCCTGCCCGAAACCCTGCCCGCCGCGCTGGAGCGCTTCGCCGGCAACGACACGGTGCGCGGCTGGTTCCGCGACCCGTTCCCCGAGGTCTACCTGCTGCACAAGAAGGGAGAGATGGATTTCCTCGCCGGCAAGTCCCCGCAAGAGATCCACGCGGCCTACGAGTCGGTCTACTGACCCGACAGGCCGGTTTGAACTGATCGATTTGAACTGAAGGAAAAGGGCGCGCCAGTGCCTTGCACGATGGTCCGCCCGCGCCCCGATGCGGACCTGGTGCCGGTGATAGGACTCGAACCTACGACCCCATCATTACGAATGACGTGCTCTACCAGCTGAGCTACACCGGCACCGTGGGCCGGACTGATAGCACCGGCCCGCGGGGGGGAAAAGAGCTATTTTCGCTCCTTGTCCGTGTCCTCCGCCTCTGCGCCGGCGCCTTCGAGAACCTCATCCTTCGGCTTGCTCTCGTGCTCTCCGGATGGTTCGATCACCTCGGCCTCGGGCACCGGATCCGCGGCGGTGTCCGGAGCGGGCTCGGGCTCGGGTTCGGGTTTTGCCCTGTTATCCTCCAGCGCGCCCACGATCAGCGGCAGCATCTCCATCCCGGTGGGCGTGGACATCTCCGACATCGGCGGCGTGGTCCAGCTCAGCGTGTCGAATGCGTCGCAGTTCTGGCAGACCGGCGTCCATTCGTGCTGGATGTTGTGGCAGTTGTCGCAAACCCATTGCGGGCCGCGCGGCGCCGTGACCGCCCGCGCCAGCCAGCCGCGCACCACCGCGTCCGACGATCCTTCGCCGCGCTCGATCGCGGCCATGGTGGTCAGCACGCGGGCATCGGGCTCCTTCTCGGGCAGGTCGCCCAGCGCCCGGCGCGCGGCCGGGAAATCCTCGGCCGCGATGTTCAACTCTGCCAGCAGCAGCTTTGTCTCGCGGTGATCCGGGTGCAGCCGCGTGAGCGTGGAGAACCGCTTGAGCCGCGCCTGCGGCGACTCGTGCGGCATGATCTCGGCGAAGGCGGCGGCCAGGTCGGGATGCGGGCGTGCATCCCAGGCCTTGCGCACGATCCGCGTGGCATAGCGGGGCTTGTCCTGCGAGATGTAGCCGCGCGCCGCCAGCACGGCCGCGGGGATCAGGTCGGGCGACAGGCGGTTGGCCTCGATCGCGGCCTCCCGCGCCTCGATCGACTTGCCCTCGTCCAGCACGCCCTTCGCCTCGGACAGGGCCAGCACCGCGTCGCGGCGCTTGTGGACGTCGCGCGGCATGGTGCCCGATTTCAGCTTGGCATTCAGCGTCTTGCGGGCGCCGGCCCAGTCCCCGGTCTTGGCCTGCAATTGCAGCAGCGTGTCCTGCACCTCGGCATGCTTGGGTTTCAAGGCAAAGGCCCGCTGCGCCAGTTGCAGCGCGGTCTCGGTATCGCCCTCCGCAAGCTTCTGCTTCATGATCCCGCGCACGCCCACGAAACGGGTGCGCTCGTCCTTGACCAGCTTGCGGTAGGTTTCCTCGGCCTTCTTGCGGTCGCCCGACATCTCGGCGGCCTGCGCCGTGATCAGGTTGGTGAGTTCCGGCTTGTCCAGGTAGCGCCCGGCCTTGGCGGCCTTGGTCATCGCCTCGCGCCCGTCGCCCGAGGCCAGCGCCATCAGCCCCTCGCTGAGCGCGCGCAGGCCCTTGCGCTCGCGGTTGCGGTCGAAATAGCGGCTGAGCGCCGTTTCGTCGCCGTTGATGAAGCGCAGCACCGCCACCAGAAGCGAGGCGAGTTTGAGCAGGATCCACAGCGCCACCACCAGCACCAGAAGCGCGATCACCGCCTGAAGCGGCCCGAGCGTGAATTCCACATCGGCCACGGTGATCTGAACACCGCCCTGGGCCTCCATCAGGTAGCCGGCGCCGAGCGTCAGCGCCGCCACGGCGGCGACGAAGATCAGGATCTTGAGAAGGGACCAAAGCATGTGTCGACCTTTGTTACTGGTTCAGGCTTTGCGCCAGCGTTTCGGCGGCGGCGACGGCATCGTGGCGCGCCTGCGCCTGCGCGGCCCAGCCGGACAATTCGGCGCGGGCGTCCTCGGGCAGCGCCGCGATCTCGGACAGGGTGTCGCCCAGCCGCCCGTCGCGCAGCGCGGCCTCGGCGCGCGACAGCACGGCATCGGGATCATCCCCTTCGCGCGGGGCAACCGAGCGGACATTGAGCTGCTTCTCGAAGAAGGCGGTCAGGCGGTTGCCCGCATCTTCCTCTTCCTGCGTCCCGGCGCTGCGCGCGGCGGAGAGCGCGGCGCGCGCGGCCTCGGGGAAATCCTCGCGCAGCGTCGACAGCGGGGTGACGCCATCCTGCGCCACGGCCGCCAGCGCCTCGGGCACCGGGGTGTCGAGCGACCCGCGCAGATCGGCCAGCGCCTCGGCGAAGGGCGCGCCCTCGTCCAGCGCCGAGCGCACCCGCGCCAGCGCCGCACCCGCCTGTGCGGCCCGCGCGGCATCGGCCGCGGCCTGCTCTCTGGAGGTGGCGTCCTGGACCATGCGCTCCACCTCGGCGCGCTGGGCGGCGACGGCATCCTGGAGCGATTGCAATTCCTGTTCGTAGGCGGCGACGGCGGCCTCGGAAAGGCCCTGGTCCATCGGCGCCTTGGCGATCTCGGTCACGCGGGCGTCCAGCCCGTCGATCCGGGCGGACATCTCGTCGATCCGGCTTCCCAGAGTGCTGGCGTTGTCCTCGATCCGGGTCTCCAGCGGCGACAGGTCGGGCGCCTCGGGAATGGAGGCGCGCAGGTCGCCCAGTTCCGAGTCCAGCCCGCCGATCTGTTCTGCCTGGGTGTCCAGCCGGGACATGACCTCGGTGCGGAAATCCTCGCCACCCGTCGTGCCGGGAAACGGCCAGCCCTCGGGCACGACATAACGCGCTGCGCCGAAGCCCAGCGCAGCGGCCACGATGCCGCCCAGGAAGGCGGTGAAGAAGCCGCCGCGTTTGACCACGGTCTTTTCCACGATCCTCTCGGGCGGGGCGCTGCTGGGTGCGGGCTTCTCGGCCCGGTCGGCCTCTTGCGCCGCGTCGCTGTGTCCGGCGGGCTTTCCGCGCTCCCAGGGAGTGGCCATGGCCGCACCGGCGGCGGCCCCGGCCGCGCCAGCGGCCAGCATGTCGGTTTCCGGGGCCTCTGCCTGCGAACTCGGCGGAATCTCCGCCGTGTCGCCCTCGGCATCCGCTTTCGTCTCCGCCTCGACGATGTCGCCCCCGGGCGTATCGTCGGCCTGTGCCGCATCGGTTCCCCCGGGCGTGTCCGCCTGGGGCGCGGGTGCGTCCGCCTGCGAAGCGCCCGACGCCTCTGCCGCGTGGTCCTCGGAACGGTCTTCCATGTCCTCGATCGAACGGCTCTCGGTGGCCTCCTCGGCCGTCGCATCCGCTCCGGTCTCCTCGGCCTGGGTCCGGGCTTCCTCTGGCTCCGTCTGGCTCCCCGAGGCAGACACCCCGCCGGCCTCCGCCTGATCCACTGGAGCCTGCGCAGCCTCCGCGCGGGTCAACTCATCCGGTGTCTCCGCCGCCTCGGCAGCCGTATCCGGGGCGTTTCGGTCCTCGGTCGGGGCGCTCTCGTCCTTCTTGGGAGCATTCCGCGATTTGTCAGATTTTGCCACCGGCATGACCCTTTCGATTCTCGTGCAGGCGCGTCCCCGCTCCCGCGACCTTACCCCTCGCCTTGCGCGCCCTCAAGTCGCGCCGCCCTGTCCAGCAAAGTTGACAGGGCGCAGAGCATCGCGGGCGCGTCGGGCCGTTCCGCCACCAGCAGCCGGCGCACCGGAAGATGCGCGACCTTGTCGGCGACGGCCCGGCTCATCGCAGCGATATAGAGCGGTGCGCGCCCGGCATGTTGGGCCGCGAACTGCTCTGCCGTGCGGGGCGAGAAGAGCGGCACCACCACCGGCGCGGCGCCGCGCAGCACGCGCCGCGCCGCATCGCTCGGAGGCAGGAGAATCTGGCGATACAGCACCACTTCGCGGGTCTCCAGGCCGGTCTGGCACAGCCGCGCGGCCACGTCGCCCCGCGCATGCTCTCCCCGCACATGCAGCAAGGGCCCCGCCGGGCGCACCGTCGCTAGATGCCGCAGCAGCGCCTGCGCATCCCCCCCGGCCATCTGGACCCGCAACCCGGCGCGCCGTGCGGTCTGTGCGGTCGCGTCGCCCACGGCGAAAGCCGGCAGATCGCGCCGCCCGCCCGCTGCGGCATAGCCCCGCACCCCGTTTGCCGAGGTGAAGATCAGCCCGCGGATGCCGTCCATCGCGGGCAGGCGGCCGGTGAAATCCACCCGCATCAGCGGCGCGATCAGCACCTCGCCCAATTCGCCCAGCGCACCGCGCATCTGCTCGGCGAATCGCTCCGAGGCGTCTTGCGGGCGGGTCAGCAGGATCACGGGCGTGGCGGGCATGGTCGGGGCCGGGATTGTTCGGGCGCGAGTCCGGTGTTAGGTGCTTTGCACCCTTTCGGCGGACGCGGCGATGGCAGACACGCTCACCATACTCGGACTGGAAAGCAGTTGCGATGATACCGCCGCGGCGGTCGTGCGGCAACGGGGCGCGACGCCGCCGGTGATCCTGTCCGCCGTGGTGGAGGGCCAATCCGGCCTGCATGCCGCGTTCGGCGGCGTGGTGCCCGAGATCGCCGCCCGCGCCCATGCGGAAAAGCTGGATCTCTGCGTCGCGCAGGCCCTGGCCGAGGCCGGGCTGACCCTGCGCGACATGGACGCGATCGCCGTGACGGCGGGGCCGGGGCTGATCGGCGGCGTGCTGTCCGGCGTGATGTGCGCCAAGGGGCTGGCGGCGGGTACGGGGCTGCCGCTGATCGGGGTGAACCACCTGGCCGGACACGCGCTGACCCCGAGGCTGACCGACGGGCTGGCCTTTCCTTACCTCGTGCTCCTGGTCTCTGGCGGGCACGCCCAATTCATCGTGGCGCGCGGGCCGGAGGATTTCGCGCGGCTGGGCGGCACGATCGACGATGCCCCGGGCGAGGCCTTCGACAAGGTCGCCCGCCTGCTGGGCCTGCCGCAGCCCGGTGGCCCGTCGGTCGAACGCGAGGCCGCGCAGGGCGACGCCACCCGCTTTCGCCTGCCGCGCCCGCTGCTCGACCGGCCGGGTTGCGACCTGTCGTTCTCCGGGCTGAAGACCGCCGTGCTGCGTGCCCGTGACGAGATCGTCGCCGAGAAAGGGGGCCTGACCCGGGCCGACCGCGCCGACCTGTGCGCCGCCTTCCAGGCGGCGGTGGTGGACGTGCTGCGGGAAAAGACCGACCGCGCGATGGCGCTTTACCTGCAGGAGCAGCCCTCGGAGCCCGCGCTGTCCGTCGCCGGGGGCGTCGCCGCCAATACCGCGATCCGGACGGCGCTGCGCGACCTGGCCCAGGCGCGGGGCGTCCGCTTCACCGCGCCGCCGTTGGCGCTGTGCACCGACAACGCGGCGATGATCGCCTGGGCCGGGCTGGAGCTGTTCCGCGTGGGCCACCGCGACGACATGACCCTCGCCGCCCGCCCGCGCTGGCCGCTCGACGCCTCGCGCCCGGCGCTTGTGGGGGGCGGCCGGAAGGGAGCCAAGGCATGAGGATCGGCATCCTGGGCGCTGGCGCTTTCGGCAGCGCCATGGCCGTCACCCTGGCCCGCGCGGGCCGGGACGTCACGCTGTGGGGCCGCGATGCGGAGGCGCTCGCCCGGATGCGCGCAACGCGCGAGATTCCGCGCCTGCCGGGGGTCGCCCTGCCGGAAAACGTGGCCCTGGCCGACGACCTTCAAGAGGCCGCCACCCGGCCGATCCTGCTGCTGGCAGTGCCGATGCAGAGCCTCTCGGCGCTGCTGTCGCGGATCGGGCCGCTGCCGCAAGGCCAACGCCTGGTGGCCTGCTGCAAGGGGATCGACATCGCCACCGGCACCGGACCCTCCGGCGTGATCGCCGCCGCCGCGCCCGGCGCGCTGCCCGCGGTACTGACCGGCCCCAGCTTCGCCGCCGATATCGCCCGCGGCTTGCCCACGGCGCTGACGCTGGCCTGCGGCGACGAGACGGCGGGCCAAGCCCTGCAACACGCGCTGTCGACGCCCACCCTGCGGCTTTATCGCAGCACCGACACCGCCGGGGCGGAACTGGGAGGGGCGCTCAAGAACGTCATCGCCATCGCCTGCGGCGCCTGTAGCGGGGAAGGGCTGGGCGAAAGCGCGCGCGCCGCGCTGATGACGCGCGGCTTCGCCGAGATGAGCCGGCTGGCGCCGCATTTCGGCGCCCGGCCCGAGACACTGGCGGGGTTGTCGGGGCTGGGCGACCTGGCGCTCACCTGCACCTCGGACCAGTCGCGCAATTATCGCTTCGGCCTGGCGCTGGGCCGGGGCGAGCCCTTCGACGCCGCTGTCACCGTCGAGGGCGCCAGGACTGCCGAGGCGCTGGCCCGCCTGTCCGAACGGCACGGTTTCGACCTTCCCATCAGCCGTGCGGTGCATCAGATTGCGCAGGGGCAGGCCAGTATCGCAGAGGCGATCCGCGCGCTCCTGTCCAGGCCGCTCAAGGAGGAATGACCATGCTCGTCGCCATCATCGCCCGGGACAAGCCCGGTTCGCTGGAACTGCGCAAGGCCACGCGCGAGGCGCATCTGGCCTATTTCGAAAGCTCCGGCGACACGGTGCGCCTGGCCGGGCCGCTGCTGGACGAGGCGGGAGAGATGTGCGGCTCGCTGCTGGTGGTCGAGGTGGAGAGCCTGCAGGCCGCCCGCGACTGGGCGGCCGAAGAACCCTATGCCAAGGCCGGCTTGTTCCAGAGCGTCGAGATCAATGCCTGGAAGAAGGTGATCGGCTGATGCGCTACTGGCTGTTCAAGTCCGAGCCCTCCACCTGGTCCTGGGATGACCAGGTCGCCAGGGGCGACACGGGCGAAGAATGGGACGGCGTCCGCAACTACCAGGCCCGCAACTTCATGCGCGAAATGGCGGTGGGGGATCGCGGCTTCTTCTATCATTCGCAAAGCGAGAAGGCGGTTGTGGGGATCGTCGAGGTGATCGCCGAGGCCCATCCCGACAGCACCACCGACGATCAGCGCTGGGAATGCGTGGACATCAAGGCGGTGGAGCCGGTGCCGCAACCGGTGACGCTGGACACGATCAAGGCGGATCCGCGCCTCGCCGGGATGGCGCTGGTGAAGAACGCGCGCCTGTCGGTGCAACCGGTGAGCGCGGAGGAATGGCGGATCGTGCGGGCGCTGGGCGGGATGGCTGAGCCGGGCTGAGCCATGCGCAAGCCTGCGCCGCCTGTCTTATCCGCTCAAGGGTCGCGGGAACGCGGAGGGCCGGCATGAGCGCCAGAGCCCTCCGCCACCCCGGTGCTCCCACACACCAACCGTGACTTGAAAAAGGGTCTGGCCGTCCTGGCCAATGACAGCAGATTACGCCGCGCTGCACCGTCGCGCAAACGGCGAATGCCATGCATTTGAGCCGAATTGCGGGCGTCCCGCCGGGACGCCCGCGGGCCGGATCAGCCGTAGACGGCTTCCTTGCCGAAATGCTTTGTCAGCATGTAGTAGACCACGGCGCGATACTTGTTGCGCTCGGCGCGGCCGTAGATGTCGATCACCGAATTGATCGCGTCCATGAGCTCGGGCCCGTCCTTGAGGCCCAGCTTCTTGACCAGGAAATTGTTCTTCACCGTGTCCAGCTCGCCCTGCTGGGTCGCGGCGACGGTGGAGGCGTCCGCGTCGTAGATCGACGGGCCGCAGCCGATGGTCACCTTCGTCAGAAGCTCCATGTCAGGCTCCATCTTGCACTTCGTGCGCAGGTCCTCGGCGTATTTCTCGATCAATTCGTCCCGTTTGCCCATGCTCCATACCTCCTGAAGGTCAAACACCACGAGGCGAAGCTATGCAGAAGTTTGGGCATACCGCAACTTTCGCGGCAAGACCGCCTTTCGAAAGGCGGTCCTGTGCGGCGTTTTTCCCGCGCCTTCGCCCGCGGCTCCGTTCTTTCGGTCCGGTATGCGGGCGGGCGCGGTGCGCGCGCACCGCGCAAGGACGCCGCGTCGACGCGGCGTCCGGCCGAGCGATCAGTAGCGATAGTGCTCGGGCTTGAAGGGGCCCTCGGGCCTGACCCCGATATACTCCGCCTGGTCTGGCGCCAGCTGCGTCAGCTTCACGCCGATCCGGCCCAGGTGCAGCCGGGCCACCTTCTCGTCCAGGTGCTTGGGCAGGATGTAGACCTTGTTCTCGTACTCCCCGCCGTTCTTCCACAGCTCGATCTGGGCCAGCACCTGGTTGGTGAAGCTGGCCGACATCACGAAGCTGGGGTGTCCCGTGGCATTGCCCAGGTTCAGCAGGCGCCCCTCGGACAGCAGGATGATCCGGTTGCCCGAAGGCATCTCGATCATGTCCACCTGCTCCTTGATGTTGGTCCATTTGTGGTTGCGCAGGTTGGCCACCTGGATCTCGTTGTCGAAATGGCCGATATTGCCCACGATCGCCATGTCCTTCATCGCGCGCATGTGCTCGATGCGGATCACGTCGCGGTTGCCGGTGGTGGTGATGAAGATGTCGGCACTGTCCACGACATCCTCCAGCAGCACCACCTCGAACCCGTCCATCGCCGCCTGTAGCGCGCAGATCGGATCGACCTCGGTCACCTTGACCCGCGCGCCCGCCCCTGCCAGCGACGCCGCCGAGCCCTTGCCCACGTCGCCATATCCGCAGACCACGGCGACCTTGCCGGCCATCATCGTGTCGGTGGCGCGGCGGATGCCGTCCACCAGCGATTCCTTGCAGCCGTACTTGTTGTCGAACTTCGACTTGGTGACGGAGTCGTTCACGTTGATCGCGGGGAAGGGCAGGTGGCCCTTTTCCATCATCTTGTAGAGCCGGTGCACGCCGGTGGTGGTCTCTTCCGAGACGCCCTTGATCATGTGGCGCTGCCTGACGAACCAGCCGGGGCTTTCGGCAAGCCGCTTGCGGATCTGCGCGAAGAGATATTCCTCCTCCTCCGATTGCGGCACGGCGATCAGGTCTTCCTCGCCCTCCTCGACGCGCGCGCCCATCAGGATGTAGAGCGTGGCATCGCCGCCATCGTCCAGGATCATGTTCGCGCCGCCCTCGGCGAACTGGAAGATCCGGTCGGCATAGTCCCAGTATTCCTCCAGCGTCTCGCCCTTGATCGCGAAGACCGGCGTTCCGCCCGCGGCGATCGCCGCCGCGGCGTGATCCTGGGTGGAGAAGATGTTGCACGAGGCCCAGCGCACCTCGGCGCCCAGCGCCACCAGTGTCTCGATCAGCACGGCGGTCTGGATCGTCATGTGCAGCGAGCCCGCGATCCGGGCGCCCTTCAGCGGCTGGCTCTCGCCGTATTCCTCGCGCAGGGCCATCAGCCCCGGCATTTCGGTTTCCGCGATGGCGATTTCCTTGCGGCCATACTCGGCCAGCGAGATGTCCTTGACGATATGATCTTGACCCATGTGCGATCTTCCCCGTGAATGGCGCGCGTGAAGCTTGGCGTTGCGGTAGCAAAGGGCACCGCGAAACACAACAAGCAGCCCCGGGCAGGTAGGTGGTATGGAGTTCGAGTACAGCATCGGCGCCAACGAATACGGCTTCTATTGCGTGCCGGCGCAATACGCGCGCCGCGAGATCCCGCAACTCCTCGCGCGGGGCGAGGTCTACGAGCCCAATACCCTGCGCCTGATGCGCCGGCGCGCGGGCGGGGGCGACATCGTCACCGGTGGCGCCTTCATCGGCGATTTCCTTCCCGCCCTGTCCGAGGCGCTGGCCGCGGGCTCCCGGATCGTCTCGTTCGAGCCCAACCCGCTCAGCTTCGCCGCCGCGCAGGCCACCATCGCGCTGAACGGGCTGGAGAACGTCCTGCTGGCGCGGGTCGCGGTCGGCGACGCGCCGGGCCGGCTGCACCTGCAGACGGCGCGCCAGGGCGGCAGCGCCGCGGCGGCGCGCGCCAGGATCGTCGACGACCCGGCCGAGGGCGACACGATCGAGGTGGAGGTGACCACGCTGGACGCGCTGGTGCAGGAGGATCGCGCCGTCTCCATCCTGCACCTGGACGTGGAAGGGCATGAAAAGCCCGCCCTGCTCGGTGCGCGCCGCATCATCGTGACCCACCGCCCCCTGATCGTGCTGGAGGCCGAACGCCCCTGGCAGCGCAACATGTATGCCGATTTCCTGGCCGAGACCTTCCCCGGCACGCCCTACCGCCTGGGCGGCACGATGGAGCGCAACGCGTTCTACCTGCCTGCCGCCTGAGCCGGGCGCGCGGGACACGCGGAGGGTGATTTACACCGTCCGCCAGAGCCCCTAGTCAGGCCGCGCACGCCCCAGCACGGAGTTTCCCGGATGGCCAAACCGCCCCGCGCCTGGCAACGGATGCTGTCGGGCCGCAGGCTCGACCTGCTGGACCCGACGCCGGTCGATGTCGAGATCGAGGACATCGCCCATGGCCTTGCCTTCGTGGCGCGCTGGAACGGCCAGACCCGCGGCGACTACGCCTATTCGGTGGCCGAACACTCGCTGCTGGTGGAGGCACTGTTCTCCCGCATCGCACCCGCCGCGCTGCCGAAATGGCGGCTGGCGGCGCTGCTGCACGACGCGCCCGAATACGTGATCGGCGACATGATCTCGCCGGTGAAGGCGGCGGTGGGCTCGGGCTACGAGGCGCTCGACGCGCGCCTCAAGGTGGCGGTGCACCTGCGCTTCGGCCTGCCTGCCGCGCTGCCCTCGCAGGTCAAGCGCCAGATCAAGCGCGCCGACCGCATCAGCGCCTGGATGGAGGCGGTCGAGATCGCGGGCTTTTCGGAACCCGAGGCGGACCGCTTCTTCGGCCGGCCCGATCCGGCGCTGTGCGAAGGGCTGTCGATCCGGCTGCGCCCGCCGCTGGAGGTGCGCGCGGACTTCACCGCGCGCCACTCGGCCCTGCTGGACCGGATGGGCTGACACGCGGGTGCCGGGCGCTTGCGCTCGCCCCTTTTCGGCCCGGCCTTCCGCTCTCAGGCCGCCAGCGCCGCGGCCTCATCGCGCAGGAACACGGGCTTGCCCGACGCCGACATGTCGGGCTGATAGGCATAGCCGCCGGTGTCGAAGTCGCGCAGCGCCTCCGGATCGGTCAGCCGGTTCTGCACGATGAACCGCGCCATCGCGCCGCGCGCCTTCTTGGCGTGGAAACTGACGATCTTCGGCCCGCCGGGCTTCATCTCCATGAACACCGGCGTCACCAAGTCGAGCGCAAGGGCCTGCAGGTCCACCGCGCCGAAATACTCCTGGCTGGCACAGTTCACCAGCACCCGCGCGCCGGTGGCCTCCGCCTGGGCGTTCAGCGCCCGCGACAGCCGGTCGCCCCACCAGTCGTAGAGCGACTTGCCCCGCGCGGTCTTCAGCCGGCTGCCCATCTCCAGCCGGTAGGGCTCGATCTCGTCCAGCGGGCGCAGGATGCCGTATAGCCCCGACAGGATGCGCAGGTGATCCTGCGCCCAGCGCAGCTCGTCCGCATCGAGCGATCCGGCCTCCAGCCCCTGGTAGGTATCCCCGGCGAAGGCCAGCGCGGCGGGCTTGCGCTCCTGCGCGCCGAACTCGGCGAAGCGCACGGCATTCAGCCGGGCCAGGCTCTCGCTGATATGCATCAGCTTCATCAACCCGTCCACGCCCAGCGACCCGGCCTCGCGCGCCAGCGCCTCGGCGTCCTCCATGAAATCGGGCGTGGTGCGCGCGGGCACCTCCACAGGAGCCATGTCCATCTTCTTGGCGGGCGAGATCACGACGAGCATTCCGGTCCCCTTCGACTGTGCGTACCCCCGATCTAGGGTGTCATGCGCAGAACGTCCAGAAAGGCCGCGCCGAACCGTTCGGCGCGCCGCTCGCCCAGGATGCGCGCCAGGGTGCCGGGATCGTCCGGGCGCAACTCGGCCACCTTCGCCAGTTGCGAGGCCGAGCAGGACAGCGGCTTGTCCACACCGTCCTCGCCCCGCGCCAGCCGGGCCTGGGCCTCCAGCAACCGGTCGTAGAGCGTGCCGGCCTCGCGCCCGGCCAGCCGCCGCCGGCTGGGATGCATCTCTTCCGCCGCGCCGGTGATGACCGACAGGAAGGCCGCGCCGTAGGTTTCCAGCTTCTTCGCGCCCACGCCGGCAATCCGCGCCATCGCATCGAGCGTCGTGGGCCGCGTCTCGGCCATCTCGATCAGGGTGCGGTCGGTGAAGACCATGTAGGCGGGCAGCCCGCGCTCCTCGGCCAGCGCCCGGCGCCTGGCCTTGAGCGCCGAGAGCAGCGGTGCGTCCTCGTCGGCCACCAGCGCCTTGACCGCCGGGCGGCGCCTCGCGGCCAGCACGTCGCGGCGCAGGCGCACCGCCTCCTCGCCGCGCAGCACCGGGCGGGCGGCCTCGGTCATGAACAGCGCGCCGTGCCGGGCCGGGTCCGGGCGCACCAGGTCCAGCCCCATCATCTGCCGGAACACCGCCTGCCATTGCGGGCGCGTCAACTCACGCCCCACGCCGAAGGTGGGCAGGCGGTGATGCCCGCGCGCGCGGACCTTGTCGGTCTCGGTTCCGGTGAGGATATCCACGAGGTGACCCGCGCCGAAGCTTTCGCCGGTCCGCAACATGGCCGACAGCGCCTTGCGCACCGCCTCGGTGCCGTCGAACACGTCGGGCGGAGTGTCGCACAGATCGCAGCGCCCGCAGGCGCCGGCCTGCTCGCCGAAATAGCGCAGCAGCGCGGCGCGGCGGCATTCCAGCGCCTCGGCCAGGCCCAGCAGCGCGTTCAGCCGCGCATGATCGGCCGCGCGCCGCTCGGGCGGGGCCAGCCCCTCGTCGATCTGCGCGCGGCGCAGGCGGATATCCTCGGGGCCAAAGAGCGTCAGCGTCTCGGCGGGCGCGCCGTCGCGCCCGGCGCGGCCGATCTCCTGGTAGTAGGATTCGATCGACTTGGGCAGGTCCGCATGGGCGACCCAGCGGATATCGGGCTTGTCCACCCCCATCCCGAAAGCCACCGTGGCCACCACGATGAGCCCGTCCTCCTGCTGGAACCGCGCCTCGACGATCCGCCGGTCCTCGGCCTCCATCCCGCCGTGATAATGGCAGGCGGCATGGCCGGCCTCGCGCAGCGCCTGCGACAGGCTCTCGGTCTTGGCGCGGGTGCCGCAATAGATGATCCCGGACTGCCCCTTTCGCGCGGCGGCGAAATCCATCAGCTGGCGGCGCGGACTTTCCTTGGCGGCGAAGGCCAGGTGGATGTTGGGCCGGTCGAAGCCGCGCAGGAAGCTCTGCGGCGCCTCGCCGTCGAATAGCCGGGCGACGATCTCGGCCCGGGTCTCTGCATCGGCCGTGGCGGTGAAGGCCGCAAGCGGCACGCCGAGTGTGCGCCGCAACTCGCCGATGCGCAGGTAGTCGGGGCGGAAATCATGCCCCCACTGGCTGACGCAATGGGCCTCGTCCACCGCGATCAGCCCCACGCCCACCCGTGTCAGCATGCGGATGACACCGCCGGTGGCCAGCCGCTCGGGCGCCATGTAGAGCAGCTTGAGCCGCCCGGCCTCCAGCGCCTCCCAGACCGCGTCGGTCTCCTCGGGCGTATTGCCCGAGGTCAGCGCCCCGGCCTCCACCCCCGCTTCGCGCAGCCCGCGCACCTGGTCGCGCATCAGCGCGATCAGCGGCGAAATCACCACGGTCAGACCCTCGCGCAGAAGCGCGGGCAACTGGAAGCACAGCGACTTGCCCCCGCCGGTGGGCATGATGGCCAGCACGTTGCGACCCGCCGTCACAGCCTGCACGATCTCTTCCTGCCCGGGGCGGAAGGCGTCGAATCCGAAAACCTCGCGCAAGAGGGGGGCGGCCTGCTGCATGGTATGTCCCGTTGTCCGGTGTGCTGCTCTGCATCCAGTCCTAGCCCGGATGCGCGGGGCCGGACAAGGCAAAGGGGGCCTCGGGCCCCCTCTGGCGCCTGCGGCGCCATTCACCCCCGAGCGTATTTCCGGAACGATGAAGCCGCGGGGCGCGCCCGGTCTTCATCGTTCCTCAAATACGCATATCCGGACGGCGACGCCGCGCGGCGCCTCAGTAGAAGGCGGCCACGTTGTTGGCCAGGATGATGCGCAGCGCGTAGACGACGATCAGCGCAACCAGCGGCGCCAGGTCGATGCCGCCCATGGACGGGATGATCCTGCGGATCGGGCGGTAGATCGGCTCCACGATCCGGTTCAGCCCGTGCCAGATCTGGGCGACCAGCTGCTGATGCAGGTTCAGGACCTGGAAATTGATCAGCCAGCTCATCACGACGTGAGCGATGATGAAGAACCAGACCACGTCGAGGATCAGCATCAGGATCTGGAACAGGGAAATCATGGCGGCCCTCTTTGCGGCGGTTCGCGCAACAGGTAGCCACCCCGGCGCGCCGCGGCAAGAGTGCCGCAAGGTCGCGGTTGACGGCGCCGGCGCGCGGACGCACCCAGGCCGCCGCAAGGAGGCTGCGCATGTATCCGTTCATCCGCATGGGCAAGGAGCTCTGGACCAGCCGCAAAGCGTCGCCGCTCGGGCTGACGGAGATCCATGTCTCGCATCACCTCTGCTGGCCCTGGGATATCGACATCTGGGGCGAGCTGAACAATGGCCGCACGCTGACGCTCTACGACCTGGGGCGCATTCCGCTGGCGGCGCGGACCGGGCTGATCGGGGCGCTGCGGCGCAACCGCTGGGGGCTGACCATGGCCGGGGCCAGCGTGCGGTATCGCCGCCGCATCCGCAGCTTCGAGCGGATAGAGATGCGCTCGCGCGCGATCTGCTGGGATGCCCGGTTCCTCTATCTCGAACAATCCATGTGGCGGCGCGACGGGGACTGCGCGGGCCATGTGCTCTACCGTTCGGCCGTCACGGGGCGGGACGGGATCGTGCCGCCGGAAAGGGTGCTGGCCGCGATGGGCCGGCCGGTCCTGTCACCGCCGATGCCCGACTGGGTGCGGGCCTGGACCGAGGCCGAGGCGCAACGCCCCTGGCCCCCGATGGCCGAAGCGCCCGAGGAATAGCCTTGTCACTCCGCGCGGCGCGGTGTCTTGTTGTCCCGTCGGGCAGAGAGGACAGGGCATGGCACAGCCGTCGCTGCGCAAGCGCATTTGGGGATGGTTCTTCTTCGACTGGGCCAGCCAGCCCTACAATACCCTGCTCATCACCTTCATCTTCGCGCCCTATGTCAAGGAACTGATGGGCGATGGCAGCGCCGCGCAGACGGCCTGGGGCTTCGGCATCGGGGCGGCGGGCCTGGTGATCGCCTTCCTCGCGCCGATCCTGGGCGCCATGGCCGACACCGCGGGCAACCGGATGCGCTGGATCTGGGTGTTTTCCGTCATGTATGTGGTTGGAGCCTCCGGGCTGTGGCTGGCCGCGCCGGGCGAATTCAACCTGCTGGTGATCCTGCTTTTCTTCGCCATCGGCATGATCGGCATGGAATTCGCCACGATCTTCACCAATTCGATGCTGCCGGACCTGGGCCCGCGCGACCAGATCGGTCGCATTTCGGGCGATGGCTGGGCCTTCGGCTACCTGGGCGGGCTGGTGGCGCTGGTGCTGATGCTGGTCTTCTTCGCCGAGAGCGGCGTGACCGGGCGCACCTTCGTCGGCCTGTCGCCGGCGCTGGGTTTCGACCCGGAGGCGCGCGAGGGCACGCGCTTCGTGGGGCCGCTCACGGCGATCTGGTTCGTGGTGTTCATGGTGCCCTTCTTCCTGTGGGTGCGCGATCCGCGCCCGCGCCGGGCGCCGAAAGGCGCCGTGAGGCTGGCCCTGCAGGAGGTCGCGCGCACCGTGCGGCGCCTGCCGCGCACGCCGTCGCTCTTCGCCTATCTGGGCAGTTCGATGTTCTACCGCGACGCGCTGAACGGGATGTATACCTTCGGGGGCATCTACGCCGCAGGCGTGCTGGGGTGGTCGGTGGTGGATACCGGGGTGTTCGGCATCCTTGCCATCATCTCGGGCGCCGTCTTCGCCTGGATCGGCGGGCGCGCGGATGACCGCTTCGGGCCCAAGCCCGTCATCTCTGCCTGCATCCTCGTGCTGACAGGCGTGGCGGTGGCGATCGTGTTCATCTCGCGCGACAGCGTGTTCGGCATGCCGGTGGCGGAGGGCTCGCCCCTGCCGGATATCCTGTTCTACGCCCTCGGCGCGCTGATCGGGGCCGCGGGCGGGGTGATCCAGGCCGCCTCCCGCACCATGATGGTGCGCCAGGCGGATCCCGCGCGTATCACCGAGTCCTTCGGGCTCTATGCGCTGGCGGGCAAGGCCACCTCTTTCCTGGCGCCCATCTCCATCGGGTTCGCAACCTGGGCCACGGGCAGCCAGCAATTGGGCGTCTCGCCGCTGATCCTGCTTTTCGTGATCGGTCTCGTGCTGCTAGCATGGGTGAAACCGGAAGGAGACCGCGCCGCATGGGACGCCTCTTCGCAACCAGCCTCCTGATCCTCGCGCTTGCCGGCTGCGGTGTCGGCCGGGATGCGCCGCAGCCCCGGGTCGCGGCCCTGCCGGTCTATGACGGGGTGCTCAGCACCCGCGAGGCAAAGCAGCTTTTCGGCGCCGCGGCGACGGCTTCGGGCCAGTCTCCGGCGGTGATCGGCGAATATGCGAAGGGCTGCATCGCCGGGGCGCGGCAACTGGCCGAGACCGGGCCCACCTGGCAGGCGATGCGCCTGTCGCGAAACCGAAACTGGGCGCATCCCGACACCATCGCCTTCGTGCAGGACCTGTCGCGCAAGGCGGCCGCACAGCCGGGCTGGAACGGGCTCTACGTGGGCGACATGAGCCAGCCGCGCGGTGGGCCGATGCTGACCGGGCATCGCAGCCACCAGTCGGGCCTCGACTTGGATATCTGGATGCGCCCGGCCGACAATCTTGGCCTCAGCCGGGCGCAGCGCGAGTCGATCTCGTCCATCTCGATGCGCCGGGCCAACGGCGCCTATGTCAACGACCAGTGGACTCGCGCGCATCACGAGATCCTCAAGGCCGCCGCCAGCGATCCGCGGGTGGCGCGCATCTTCGTCTTTCCCGGCGCCAAGGTGCGCATGTGCGAGGACGAGACCGGCGATCGCGCCTGGCTGCGCAAGATCCGGCCCTGGTGGGGCCACCACTACCATTTCCATGTCCGGCTGAACTGCCCCCGGGGCGATCGCACCTGCGTGGAGCAGGCCGCGCTGCCGCCCGGTGACGGCTGCGACGATGCCCGGCAATGGGTGCGCAACATCCTGAACCCGCCGCCCCCCGACCCGAACGCGCCCCCACTGCAGCCCCGGCGCGAACTCGTCATGGCCGATCTGCCCGCCCGATGCGCCGCCGTCCTGCAATCGCCCTGAGCGCGGGGCTCGCGGCGGTTGGCATCCTTCTGGCGATCACGGCGGGGCTGACCGGGGCGGCGCCGTCCGAAGGCCCGGCGCGGCTGGTCTCCGTCACGCCGTGGAAGATCGACGATCCGCGCTTCGGCGGGTTCTCCGGGCTGGAACTGGACGCCTCCGGCATGCAAATGATCGTGGTGAGTGACCGGGGGCACCGGCTGGACGCGACATTGCGGCGCGAGGGCGGCCGGATCGCCGGGCTGGAGGGGGCGCGCTTCACCGCGCTGACCGGCCCGGAGGGCCGCCCGCTGGAAGGGTTGCGCCGCGATGCGGAAGGTCTGGCGCGGTCCGGTGACGGCCCGCTTTTCATGTCCTTCGAGGGGGTTCACCGGGTGGATGCCTACCCCACGCCCGAGGCCGCCCGCCCGTTGCCGCGCCCCGAGGCCTTCGGCGGGTTTCAGAACAATTCCTCGCTGGAGGCACTGGCCATCGACGGGCGCGGCTGGCTCTACACGCTGCCGGAGCGTTCCGGCCGGCGGGACCGGCCCTTCCCGGTCTTCCGCTACCGCGACGGCAGGTGGGACGTGCCCTTCACCGTGCCGCGCCGCGACGGCTTCCTGCCGGTGGGCGCGGATATCGGGCCCGATGGCCGCTTCTACCTGCTGGAGCGGGATTTTACCGGGCTGGGCTTTCGCACCCGCATCCGCCGTTTCACCCTGACAGAGACCGCCCTGACCGGCGAGGAGGTGCTGCTCACGACCCGCAACGGCACCCATGACAATCTCGAAGGGCTTGCCGTGTGGCGCGATGCGGAAGGCCGGATACGCCTGACCATGGTCTCCGACGACAATTTCCGCTTCTTCCAGCGCAACCAGATCGTGGAATATGCCCTGCAGGAATGACTTGCGCGGCGGGCCCGCCCGCGCTATGCGCCGCGCGTCCCCGATGACGGGGGCCAAGTCGCCGCAACCTTGTAAAAACGGGCATCAGACATGACACGCTCCCACCTTCCCGGCATTCTTGCCATGGCCGCCATCGTCGTGGCCTCCAACATTCTCGTACAGTTCCTGTTCGGCCAATGGCTGACCTGGGGCGCCTTCACCTATCCGCTGGCCTTCCTCGTGACCGACGTGATGAACCGGGTCTACGGCCCCGGGCCCGCGCGCAAGGTGGTGTTCGCCGGTTTCGTCGTGGGGGTGGTCTGCTCGCTCATCGGCACGCAGATCCAGGGCGAGTTCGGCCCGCTCGTGACATGGCGCATCGCCATCGGCTCTGGCCTCGCCTTCCTGACCGCGCAACTGCTTGATATCCTTGTATTCGACCGGCTGCGCGAGGGCCGCTGGTGGCGCGCGCCGCTGGTGTCGACGCTGGTGGGCTCTTCGGTGGATACGGCGCTGTTCTTCACCATCGCCTTCTCGGCCTCGCTGGCCTTTCTCGAACCGGCCAATGACGTGAGCTGGGCGGGCGAGGCGCTGCCGCTGCTGGGCCTGGGGCCGGTGGTGCCGCTCTGGGTGTCGCTCGCCGTGGCCGACTGGATGGTGAAACTGTCGCTCGCGCTTTTGGCACTCCTCCCGTTCCGGCTGCTCGTCAAACGGCTTTCACCACAACCTGTATGAATTTCGTTTGACATCTCCACAATCTGTGCCACGCTTCCCCATAGGCGAAACATAGAGAAAGGAGGTGATCCAGTGTCGAGAGAAGCATTGGAGAGAGGTGTCGGGACAGTCGGGGAGACGCGGCTCTAGGGCAGCCCCTGGGGCACGCGAAACCCGGATTGGCGAGCGCCTGAACCGGCCCCGCCTCCGTATTCTCGAAAGGGCCGTCCCATCGCCGGGACGGCCCTTTTTCAGTGTTGCACCCGCCCCGCCCGTTGCGGCACGTCGGGGACATATGCCCTATATGACCCCATGAAACGCACATATCGGCAATGCTGCATATAACCGACCAGATCTCGCTGGAAGAGTGGGAGCTGACCGAGCAGTTCACCCGGTCCTCCGGTCCCGGCGGGCAGAACGTGAACAAGGTGTCGAGCGCGGTGGAGCTGCGCTTCGAGGCCGAACGCTCGCCCAACCTGCCCGACCCGGTGAAACGCCGGCTGCGGCGGCTGGCGGGGTCGCGCTGGACGAAGGAGGGCGCGGTGGTGATCCGGGTGGAGGACACTCGCCACCAGGCCCGCAACCGCGAGATCGCCCGCGAACGCCTGGCCGACCTCGTGCGCCGCGCGACGGTGGCGCCCAAACGCCGGGTGCCCACGAAACCCACGAAGGGCTCGAAGGAACGCCGGCTCAAGGCGAAGAAGGTGCGCGGGGAGGTGAAGAGCTTGCGGGGGAAGGTGGAGGATTAGGGTTACGAGTTGTCAAAATTCTGAAACCATGGGACGTGCTCATGTAGGGACTCTTTCCATGGAAATGGAGTGATCTCATCTCTCCCTTTTCCCGTAGCGTTTTCAATAGTTGTATCAAGCATGTAACCGAAGTAATCTTTATGACAATGCGCGTCAATTCCCTGCAAAATCCGATCCAGGGAAAACGCAGACAGGCAACGCTCCCAGTCTTGAGTCGATACAACGGTCACGGGAACTCTATTCTCCACGCTAATCCCGGAGCGGTCCGCCAACCTGTTTGCTTCGGCTCTGACCATGGCAGTGATTTGTTTTCCGACGACTAACCAAGGGTCAAGTGTCAGAAGGACACCCCTAGGATTGGATGCCAAGGCGTGGTGGACGGCTCCAACGCGGTTATTTCTACAATCGGAGACGAAACCCCAAATTTGCACAAACCCCTTCACGATATCGCCATATACATCAGGGTAATCTCGCCTTGGTGAAGCGGACTGCAGCACATCTACGGGTATTCGTCGTGCCTTGCATTCCACGATAAGTGCAAGCTGCTGATCGTCGCGGCGAAAGGCCAAGATATCTGGACTTTTTTTGTTTGCATACTCGATTTCGAAAGAAATGGAGTGAGTCGAGCTTATAAAGTGATCCAGAAGCCCGAAGCTATACTTTTCGAAAGCCTTGCCGGCCAGACGTCTGATGTTTGGATCAGTTACGCAATCAAAGTAGAGTCCATCAGACGCTCGAGCGAGGAGTAGCTCGGGAATTGGAAGAAATCCAATCTTTCTATCATTCTCATTATGGCGGATAATTGGGAACTCTCGAATAGGACTTCTCTTGAAGTCTGAAATAGTGGTCCCCTGTCGAATCTTGCGAGCGAATACCCGCATTTCAGAGATGTTCTTTCCAAAACAATGCGATAAAGCCTCGTTTGTCTGAGCTCCAATCCCAAGTGCTGAATAATCTGCGTCAATCAAAAATGCTGGGTGAGTTTGGCAGGCAGCAAAAGCCGCAAACGAAGCCTTGATCGCATCAACCATGCTAATTCCGGATTTCGCACGAAAGTATTCATTTGAGTCTTCGAATAGATATATCCGCCAGTATCGATTTAAAACTCTGTAGTTGCTCCATCCGGCCTGCCATCTCATTTGCGGGATGAAGAGGCGTGAGAGAGCCTCTGTGATCTCCGCCGGTTCGTGGTCTTTCACACTCTCCGCATTCGAAAATCTTCGATACTTGTTTAGGCAATCTATGAATGAAGCCCACTGGGTACAGTCAAGATAGCGTTTATGTGTGTTCTGTGGAGATACGACCAAGTACTCGTTTAGCAGGTGTTCAAGCTCCCATCTTGGGAACCAGTGCTTGCCGTTAAACTCGAAATCCTTTTTGGACCCAGGCCAACTCATCATTCCTTTGGCGCTATCTTCTCGCCCCGTGATGAGCGCATCAGCTGCCCAGATCATCTTGAAAAAGTCAGTAGGTCTAGCGCTCTCGAGTTGTCGTCTAAGTCTAGTTCGGTGGAAGGAAATCCTCGACAAGTCTGCCCGTCGGTTCAAACCACCACCTCCCGGCTCACCTGCTCCCCCACCCCGAACACCCGCTTGTAGCGGGCGATCTCGGCCTCCGGCCCCATCGCCTTCTCGGGGTTGTCCGAGAGTTTCACCGTGGGCCGCCCATCCGCCGAGACCGCCTTGCAGACCAGCGAGAAGGGGGCCAGGCGGTCGCCCTCCACCAGACCACGGAAATCGTTCGTCAGCAACGTCCCCCAGCCGAAGCTGACCCGCACCCGCCCGCGGAACCTCTGCTGAAGCTCCAGGATCCGGTCCACGTCCAGCCCGTCTGAGAAGATCACCAGCTTCGTGCGCGGGTCCTCTCCCCGGCTTTCCCACCAGCGGATCGCCGTCTCGGCCCCGTCCGCCGGGTCGCCGGAATCGATGCGCACCCCGGTCCAGCTTGCCAGCCAGTCCGGCGCGTTGGCGAAGAAGCCCGGAGAGCCGTAGGTGTCGGGCAGGATGATGCGGAGGTTGCCGTCATGCTCTTCGTGCCAGTCCGACAGCACGTCGTAGGGCGCGCGGGCGAGCGCGGTGTCGTCCTCGGCCAGCGCGGCATAGACCATGGGCAGCTCGTGCGCGTTGGTGCCGATCGCCTCCACCTCGCGGCGCATCGCGATGAGGCAGTTGGAGGTGCCCACGAAGCTGTCGCCCAGCCCCTCCAGCATGGCCTGCACGCACCAGTCCTGCCAGAGGAAGGAGTGCCGGCGCCGCGTGCCGAAATCGGCGATGCGGAGCGAGGGATCGGGGCGGAGCTGCTCGATCTTCTCCCACAGCTTGGTCATGGCGCGGGCGTAGAGCACCTGCAGCTCGAAGCGGCCCATCCGGGCGAGCACGGCGCGGCCGCGCAGCTCCATCAGGACGGCGAGCGCGGGAATCTCCCAGAGCATGACCTCGGGCCAGGCGCCCTCGAAGGTGAGTTCGTACTGGTCGCCCTTGCGTTCAAGGTGGTAGGGCGGCAGGCGCAGGTTCTCGAACCATTCCATGAAGTCGGGGCGGAACATTTGGCGCTTGCCGTAGAACATGTTGCCGCGCAGCCAGGTGCTTTCGCCGCGCGAGAGCGAGAGCGAGCGGATGTGGTCGAGCTGTTCGCGCAGCTCGCCCTCGTCGATGAGATGGGCGAGCGGCACCGCGGCGGTGCGGTTGATCAGGCTGTAGGTGACCTGCGTGTCGCGGTGATTGCGAAAGATCGACTGGCACATCAGCAGCTTGTAGAAGTCCGTATCGATGAGCGAGCGCACGATCGGGTCGATCTTCCATTTGTGATTGTAGACGCGGGTTGCGATATCGACCATGCGGGCCTCCGGGTGGCATTGGCCCGGTTAGACCAAAGCGGACATGGGAAAGGCAAGGGGCATGGGTGACGCGGGGTTGTTCCTGGCCGGGGTGCCGGGGCTGGAGGACACGCTGGAGGACGAGGCGCGCGAGGCGGGCCTTGCGGGGCTTGTGCGCGTGCCGGGCGGCGTCCTTGCCGAGGGCGGTCTGGCGGAGGCGGCGCGGGCGAACCTGCGGCTGCGCTGCGCGGTGCGGGTGCTGGCGCGGGTGGCCGAGTTCCGGGCGATGCACCTGGCGCAGCTGGACAAGCGGGCGCGCAAGGTGGACTGGGCGGCCTGGCTGCGCCCGGACGTGCCGCTGCGGGTGGAGGCGGTGTGCCACCGCTCGCGGATCTATCACCACAAGGCGGCGGCCGAACGGGTCGGGCGCGCCATCGCCGAGGGGCTCGGGGCCACGATCTCGGAGCAGGCCGCACTGGTGGTGAAGGTGCGGATCGACGACGACCTGTGTACCATCAGCCTGGACACCACGGGCGAGGCGCTGCACCGGCGGGGGCACAAGCAGTTCGTGGCCAAGGCGCCGCTGCGCGAGACGATGGCGGCGGGGTTCCTGCGGCAGATGGGATTCACTGCGCGGGCGCCGGTGCCGGTGGTGGACCCGATGTGCGGCTCCGGCACGATTCCGATCGAGGCTGCGGAGATCGCGCTGGGCCTGTGGCCGGGCCGGTCGCGGGGATTTGCGCTGGAGGCGCTGACGGGCGGTGCGGCGGCGCTGGACGCGGCGCGGGGCGGGATGCCCGTGGCCGGGCAGGGTGGGATGCCTCCCACCCTACGGTTCCGGGGCCATGACCGCGACCAGGGCGCGATACGGGGCGCCACCGAGAATGCCTCCCGCGCCGGGGTGGCGGAGTGGTGCCGTTTCACCTGCCAGCCGATCAGCGCGCTGGAGCCGCCCGAAGGGCCCGCCGGGCTGGTGCTGGTCAATCCGCCCTATGGCGCCCGGATCGGCGAGCGAAAGCTGCTTTTCGCGCTCTATGGCAGCCTTGGTGCGGTATTGGCGGAGCGGTTCCGGGGCTGGCGCGTGGGGATCGTGACCTCGGATCCCGGCCTTGCCCGGGCAACGGGCCTGCCGGTGCAGGGCGGTCCGCCGGTGGCCCATGGCAGTTTGAAGATCCAGCTTTGGCAGGCGGCGCCATGACAGCTGCCGCGCCGGGGATGGCCATGCCGTTGAACCCGGGCGGGCTCGGCGGCATGGCGGAGTTTCGGGCAGACGCCTGGCCCGGGATCAGCTGTTGAGCTCTTCCATGATCCGGGCGTTCAGGTCCGGGTTGGTCTGCGCCAGTTCCAGGATCTCGACATAGCGGTCCAGATCGATCCCCGGCGTCGCCTCGATCACTTCGACCATGGCGGTTTCGACCTCTTGCAGCACTTCCTGCTGCGCGGCTTCGTCCTGGGCGGCGCGAAGCTCCTCGTCATATTGCTGGCCGACCTCGGAGACCCCTTCATATGCCACCACGAAGGCGTCGAGTTCGCTTTGCGACACCTCGACCTGTGCGGGCTGTTCCTGTGCGGGCAGGACGGACGGCGCGACCGCCGTGAGCAAGCCTGCGGTCAGGGCGGCGGCGATGGTCCTGGTGAGTTGCAATTGATGTCTCCTTCGGTTTCGGTTTGCTGGTGCGGAATTTCCGCTGGTGAAAAGCTAGTTTCCCCTGTTGGCGATGTGAAATCCGTCGGCGGGAAATTGCCGAGACGGGTTCATTGCAGGGTGATGTCGACCTCGACGAGCGATGTTCCCTCGGCCGCGCCGGGCAGCAGGGCCACCTTGCCGTTCTGGACGCCCCTGCCGGTGAATTCGAACACGTTCTCCATCATCTCCTGCGGTTCGGTGACGGAATAGCCCGCGTCTTCCATGGCGACCTGCCATTCGGCCAGAAGCTCCGGGCCATCCGAGGTCGTGGAGAAGCTGAACATCCGGATATACGAACCGACCTTGCGGTCGATGCGCACCTCCACGTCAGGCGGCATTTCAAGCGCCTCGGGCAGCCAGTCGGGCCGGTCGTCCGCGGATGCGGCCGTCCCGGCCAGGGTGGCGGGCCCGGCGGCCGACAGGCCGATCGCAAGCGCCAGAAGGGTTCGACGCGCCGTTTTCAGGCGGCCGGTCATCGCGGGGTTTTCGTGTTGCCGGTCATTGCCCAATGATGCGCTTTGCGGGGGCCGGGCGCAAGGCGATGCGCGGAAACCCGCTGAAACGCGGGTGCGGCGCGCCGCTCAGAGCACCTGCACGCCCGCCTCGCGCATGGCCTTCATCGCGGCCACGAGCGAGCCGTCCAGGTCGATCCCGCGGCAGAGTTCCTCGCGCAGTTCCACCTCGAAGCCGAGCCTGGCGGCGTCCAGCGCCGAAAAGCAGACGCAGAAATCGGTGGCGAGGCCCACCAGCGTCAGCCGGTGGATGGCGCGGCTGCGCAGGTAGCCCTCCAGCCCGGTGGGGGTGGCGCGGTCGTTCTCGAAGAAGGCGGAATAGCTGTCGATCGCCCGGCGGAAGCCCTTGCGCAGGATCAGGTCCGCCGGATCGGTGGCCAGCGCCGGGTGGAAGGCCGCGCCCTCGCTGCCCTGCACGCAGTGATCGGGCCAGAGCACCTGCGGACCGTAGGGCATCTCCGTCATCTCCATGGGCGCGCGGCCGGGATGCTGGCTGGCGAAGGAGGAATGATCCGCCGGGTGCCAGTCCTGCGTCAGGATCACCGCCTGGAACTCGGACATCAGCGCGTTGATGCCCGGGACGATGGCATCGCCCTCGGCGACGGCCAGCGCGCCGCCGGGGCAGAAATCGTTCTGGACATCGATGACGAGCAGGGCTTCGGTCGTGTCGCGCATGGGGGCCTCCGTTGCTGTCTCAGGGGTAGGGCGCGCGGCGGGCCGCGTCAATCGCGGCCCTTGCGCGGGGGGCGGCGGCGGGACTATAGGCCCCGCCATGTTCACGGTTGCCGCGCTCTATCACTTCAGCCGGTTCGACGACCCCGCAGCCTTGCAGGGGCCGCTGCGCGCGCTGTGCGCGGCGCAGGGGGTGACGGGCACGCTGCTGCTGGCGGGGGAGGGGATCAACGGCACGATCGCGGGCACGCGCGCCGGCATCGACGCGGTGCTGGCGCATGTCCGGGCGCTGCCGGGCTGTGCCGATCTGGAGTGGAAGGAAAGCACCGCGTCGGAACGGCCTTTCGGCCGGATGAAGGTGCGGCTCAAGCGCGAGATCGTGACTATGGGCCAGCCCGGCGTCGATCCGCGCGCGCGGGTGGGCCATTATGTCGAGCCCGCCGCGTGGAACGACCTGATCCGCAGCCCCGACGTGGCGGTGATCGACACGCGCAACGCCTACGAGGTGGCTATCGGCACGTTCGAGGGGGCGGTGGACCCGGAAACCGAGAGCTTCCGCGACTTCCCGGCCTGGTGGGAGGCCAACAAGGCGCGGTTTCACAACAAGCGCATCGCGATGTTCTGCACCGGGGGGATCCGCTGCGAGAAATCCACCAACTGGCTGCTGGGGCAGGGGGTGGAGGAGGTGTTCCACCTCAGGGGCGGCATCCTGAAATACCTGGAGGAGGTGCCGGAGGCGCAAAGCCTCTGGCGCGGCGACTGCTTCGTCTTCGACGGGCGGGTGTCGGTGGGGCACGGTCTGCGCGAGGGGCCGCACGCGCTGTGCCATGCCTGCCGCCGCCCGATCCTGCCGGAGGACCTCGCCCGCCCCGGTTTCGAGGAGGGCGTGAGCTGTCATCTGTGCGTCGACGAGACCACGGACGCGGACAAGGCACGCTTTCGCGAGCGCCAGAAACAGATCGCGCTGGCCCGCGCGCGCGGCGAACGGCATCTGGGCCCGGCGGAGGGTTGAGGCAACACGGGCGCAGGCCATCTCGAAAGACATGCCCGCTACCCCTTCAGGGCTCTTGTCCTCCCCGTACCTTGGTCTAAACCGGAGTTCCGCGTTTTCGCGATCGTTTCGCGGACAACTCGATTGGCGTCCGCGCGCATCCTTGTCCGAACCCGGAGTGGAGGACATGAACGAAATTCGGCGCCTGTTGCAGGCGAAAGCCCGTGATGCCTGCTACAATGGCGCGAAACGCCCGATCCTGCCGCGCAGCGTGATGGATCATCCGCTGCTCGATTCGAGCCTGGAGCAGGTGCTGGCAGACCCGGGCGCGTTCCTGCGCGCGTTTCGCGAATTGCCCCATGTGGGAGAGGTGTCCACCCGCAAGATCGAGATCGTCCTGCGGGATGCGCTTGCCCGGCTCACGGACGCGCTGGGCGCGAGCCCCGCTGGCCAGGACCTGGATGGCCTGCGCCAGATCGTCCTGTCCGCGCGCGGGCATTTCGAGGGCGGCGCGGCGTTCAATGTGCAGGCCCGCTGCCATCCCGATGCGATGTCCTCGACCGATTTCTCGCCGGACCGGGTGCTGCGCCGGGTCGCCGAAGTCCGGCGCTTTGCCTATGTCAGCGCCACCATTCCGGATTTTCTCAAGACCAAGGCGGTCTGGCGGGCCGAGCATGGTGCGGAGGGGCCCGACAGTGCCTATCTCGGTCTGCTCGAGGTGATGCGGGCGGGGTCCCGCCCGGCGGATTTCTCGGGTATCGTGAGCTGCGACGCGCGGGCCCTGACCGCCCTGCTGGGCCGGTTCGGCAAGTATGGCGCCCTGTCGGAAGACGACGTGGCGGCGCAAATCGGGGTGATCCGCGATTTCCAGTCGACCACTGGCGGCGGCATCGACATCCGGGTCTGCGATCACCAGTCCTGGAAACTGAGCTCGTCGATCCTGGTGCCCGACGCCTTCGTCCTGCTCTACCTGTTCGGGGCCTACCTGGAAATCGAGAGCCTGCCGCTCTATGCCAGTTTCCACAATCGGTTCCAGGTGGCCATGGCCCAGGCGCCCGCCCTCATGGATTTCGTCGCCCGTTCCGACGGGTAGCGTCCGCGGGCGGGCTGCCCGCGCGCCTCGTCGCAAGCGCCGGGCTCAGGCCGGCTGAAGCCGCGCCCGGCCGCGGCGGGTGCGCGCCAGGATCAGCAGCATGATCCCGATATTGAGGAAATTCCACGCGATCCCGTTCAGGAAGGCCGCCCGGTAGCTGCCGGTCATGTCGTAGATCCAGCCCGACATCCAGCCGCCCAGCGCCATGCCGAGGATCGTCGCCATGATGACGAATCCCACCCGCGCGCCGGCCTCGCGCGCGGGCAGGTACTCGCGCACGATCACGGCGTAGCTGGGGATGATCCCGCCCTGGCTGAGCCCGAAGATCAGGCTGACCACGTAAAGCGACACCAGCCCGGTATAGGGCAGGTAGAGAAACAGTGCGAGGCATTGCAGCCCCGAGCCGATCAGCAGCGTGATCACCCCGCCCAGCCGGTCCGCCAGCCAGCCCGACACCAGGCGCGAGACCACGCCGCCCATCAGCATCAGCGACAGCATCTCGGCGCCCACCGCGGGGCCGTAGCCCAGGTCCACGCAGAGGGCCACGATATGCACCTGCGGCATGGACATGGCCACGCAGCAGCCGATCCCCGCCAGCGCGAGCAGCCAGATCAACGTGCGGGAGCCGAAGCCCGAGGCCTGCGCGCGCGCCTCCGACAGCCGGTCCGCATGGGCGGCCGCCGCCGCGGGCAGGCGTCGGCGCAGCAGCGCGGCCAGCGGCAGCATCAGCAAGAGCGAGGCCAGCGCCAGCGTCACATAGGCCCCGCGCCAGCTGTAGGCGATCTGGATGTCGGCAAGCAGCAGCGGCCAGATCGCGCCCGAGAGGTAATTGCCCGAGGCCGCCACCGCCACCGCCATCCCGCGCCGCTTGAGGAACCAGTGCGAGATGTCGGCGATCAGCGGGCCGAACCCGGCCGCGGTGCCGAAGCCCACCACGAATTGCAGGATCGAGAGCACCAGCAGCGACGGGCTGAGCGCGGCCAGCCCGAAGCTGAGCGCCAGCAGCACGGCCGACCCCGCCAGCGACAGCGCCACCCCGAACCGGTCCACCGCGCGGCCGATCAGCAGGTTGCCCAGCGCGAAACCCAGCATTGTGGCGGTATAGGTCAGCGAGGATTCGCCCCGCCCGGTGCCGAACTCGGCCTCCACTGCGGGCATGATGACCACCACGATCCACATGCCCGCATTGCCCACCGTGGCGATCAGCAGGCTGATCCCGAGACGGATCCAGGAATAACGGCTGTCATGCAGGGCTTCGTCGCGCATGGCGAAACCCTAGGCAAGCCGCGCGCGGATGTATAGCGCCCGCCGCGCGGGCTGCGTATGAAGGGCCAGACGGCACAGGAGGGGTGGATGCGGCACGGGGCGCTTCTGGAACGGATCTGGCGCGCGGGCGTCGCGGCGGTGGAGGGCGGCGCGGCGGTCGCGCGCGCGCTGGAGGCCCGGCCGGTGCCCGCGCCGCACCGGATCCTCGCGGTGGGCAAGGCGGCGGTGCCGATGGCCGCGGCGGCGCTCGCGCGGTTTCCGGGCGTGCCCGCGCTCGCCGTGACCAAGCACGGCCATGCAGACGGCGCGCCGGCGGCGCTGGAAGTGATCGAGGCCGGCCACCCGCTGCCCGACGCGGGCAGCCTCGCGGGCGGCGCGGCGCTGGCCCGGGCGGTGGCGGGCTGCGGCGGCGCCGATCACCTGCTCTTGCTGGTCTCGGGAGGGGCCTCGGCGCTGGCCGAGGCGCCCGAGCCCGGCTGGACGCTGGAGGGGCTCGCCGCCGAGACCGGCCGCCTGCTGGCCTCCGGCGCCGATATCGCCGCGATGAACGCGCGCCGGCGGCAGATCTCGCGGATCAAGGGCGGGCGGTTGCTGGCGGGGTTCGGCGGCGCCCGGGTCACGGTGCTCGCCATATCGGACGTGCAGGGCGACGCGATCGGGGTGATCGGCTCCGGGATCGGACTGGTCCCCGCGGGCGCGGCCTTCGCGCATGACACGCGGATCGTCGCCTCGAACGCCCACGCGCGCGCGGCCTGCGCCGCGGCGGCGCGCGCCGAGGGGCTGATCGTGGCCACGGACGCGGAGGATCTCTATTGCGACGTGGCCGAGGCGGCCGCGCGCCTTGGTCCGGCGCTGCGCGACGGGCCGCCCGGGCTTCACATCCACGGCGGCGAGCCCACGGTGATCCTGCCCGAGGCACCCGGGCGCGGCGGGCGCAACCAGGCGCTTGCGCTGATGCTGGCCCACGAGATCGCGGGACGCGACGACATCGCCCTTCTGGTGGCGGGCACCGACGGCACCGACGGGCCGACCGACGCCGCCGGCGCCTTTGCCTGCGGCGCCAGCTGGGGCGCGGGCGCCGAGGCCGCGCTCGCCGCCGCCGACAGCGGCAGCTGGCTCGACGCGAACGGCCTGCTGTTCCGTCCCGGCCCCACGGGCACCAACGTGATGGACCTGGCGCTGGCCCTCAAGACCGGCTGACCCGTCTTCTTCCGGCCGGACATGTCCCGGGGGAGGCCGGCGCAGCCGGACGGGGGCGAAGCCCCCTGCGCGCGCGCGAGCGCGCGCTTCCCTCCGCTGGTCCGGCGCGCGCGGGCGCGCCCCCCCCTTGGCCCATCCGTGCCGGCGCGATAGGCAGGATCCATGCGCTGCTTCATCGCCATCGACCTGCCCGAGGACCTGCGCGACGCGCTGGAAGAGGTCCAGGCCGACCTGCCGGTGGGCCGTGCCGTCGATCCCGACACCCTGCACCTGACGCTCGCCTTTCTAGACGAGCAGCCCGAGGAGATCGTCGAAGCGGTGCACGAGGCGCTCCAGGCCCTGCGCGCCCCGGCCTTCGCGCTGGAGCCGCAGGGGCTGGACCTGTTCGGCGAGGCCCGCCCGCGGGTGCTCTGGGCCGGGCTGCGCGAGAGCGCCGCGCTGGCCCGCCTGCATACGGGCGTTCTGGCGCGGCTGCGCGCGGCGGGGGTGCAGATCCCGCGGCGGCGTTTCCGGCCGCATGTCACGCTGGCGCGGTTCGACCGGCGGCTTTCGGGCTTCGAGCTGGCCCGGCTGCGCGATTTTCTCGAAGCCCATGGCGACCTGGCGTTGCCGGGCTTCGAGGTGACCGAGATCGCGCTTTTCCGCTCGGTGCTGCGGCCCGGCGGCGCGCAGCACGAGGTCCTGGCCACCTACAAGCTGGAGGGCGCCCGGGCGGGCTGACCGGCGCCGCCATAGGCGCCCACTCCCTCGCCGAGGAAACGGTTGTTCTCTTCGCGGATCTTCGCCGCCGCGTCGTCGTAGAGAAACGGCAGGAAGGCGTAGCGCCGTCCGCGTGTCACCGTCGAGACCGCGTGCAGCAGCGAGCAGGAGAACACCACAGCCCCGCCCGCCGGCGCCTTGAAGCCGCGCGGCCCGTATTCCGGAAAGCTGACCTCGCCGCCCTCGAAATCCTCGTTCAGGTTCACCGACACGGCAAAGCGGCGATGCGCGGTGCCTTTCGTGGTGTTGTCGCGGTGGGCGCGGAAATGGCCGCCCTCCTCGGCGGCGTAGCAGGCCACGATGTAGCGTTCCATGCGCGTCACCTTGAACTGGTGCACCTTGGCGATCTCGGGCACCACGCGGCGCAGGAACTTGCCCTGCAATTCCGAGATCAGGGCAGGGTCGTCGATGTCGTAGTCGCGCCGGCGCTTGTGGCGCGGGTCGGAGCGGGCGACGGTCTTGCCGCCATCCTCCTGCATGAAGCCCGATTCGGTGCCGCCATGGGTCTCGTAGAGCCCGATCAGCCGCTGGCAGAGCTCGGGCTCGAACACGTTGGGCAGCACGAGCACGGGGGCCTGCAGTTCCATTCCGGCGAAGCGGGTCTTGGGCGGCAGGCTGTCCATGAAGGAAAGCAGCTCGGCGGCGCGGCTGTCACGTTCGCCGAACTCGATCACCTTGATGACCCGCAGCGTCGGGTCGGTCACCACCCAGAAGCGGCGGATCGGCACCGAGGCCGCCTGTTCGGCCGAGAGATCCCGATCCGTCGCCCCGTAGAGCCGCGCTATCGTCAGGTCGAAATCCAGCAGGAAGCGCATCCCCGGCACGCGGTCGCGGATGCGGGCCTGCGCCTCGTCCTGCGGATCGGCGGTGACGCCGAAGAAACAGGCGGTGTCGTCGTCGAAGAGGTCGGTCCGGGCCGCGACCGCCTCCAGCGCCTGCCGGCTGAGCGGGTCGGCGGCGGTGCCGAGAAAGCACAGCACCACGTAGCGCCCGGCCACCGTGTCGAAGGCATAGCGCGGGTTCACGAAGCTGCGCTGTCGGAATTGCGGCGCCGGATCTCCCGGCTGCAGGTTGACATATCCCATGCGACACCCTTTCTCCTGCGCGCGGCGCGTATCGTCCGCACGGCATCACCGGAAAGATACCCGCAGACCTCTTCGAGGCAAGCCCAACCTGCGGCCCGCGCATGGGCCGCAGGCGGACGCGGGATCAGTTGCGGGGCGGGAAGATCCCCTGGGTCGCGATGCACCAGCGCATCGCCAGGTAGGGCCCGCGCGCGGTGACGGGCTGGCCGTTTCCGGTGGGGGCGATGGCGTTGCCCTTCATCGCCACCGGGCTGTTGCCGGCGGTGTTGTAGGCCGCGACGCCCTCTGCCAGCAGCGCGCCCGAGGGATCCGTGGTGTCGGCCGCCTCCTCGTCGGCCATCAACTCGTGGCTGTGCGGCGGCAGGTTCTCGGTGCGGATCGTGAAGGTCTCGCTCCCGCCGGGCTGGCCGAACGTGTAGTTCGCCAGTCCGGGTGCCTGCCCATGCTGGACGGGCGCGCGGCCGCGCAGGTCCGGCAGGTTGAAGGTGGTCTGACAATCTCCGCCAAAGGTGCAGCCGAGCAGCGCGAAGAGCGCGTTGTTCTGCGCGATGGAGAGCGTCTGGCCGTTCGCCTCCAAGAAATCGCGCGGGCAGTAGGTGGCGGCGGTCAGCATCACCTGTCCGATATAGAAATCCTGTGCCGAGGAGGCCGTGGGCAGCGTGGTGGCAAGGCCCAGCGCGGCGGCAAGTATCGGGGTGCGGAGCATGGCTTTTCCCTTCCGGTCAAGAGTTTGAAAACCAGGGAGCACTGGCAACAGACCGGGAAATGCTTGCACAGGTTGAGCGGCCGATAAACGATTCGCTTTATGGTTGCCTATTCGGCCCGTGCCGCTTCGGGCGCCGCGAGGAAGGCCTCGATCAGCTCCAGTACCTGTTCGGGGTCTTCCTCGTGGGCGAGGTGGCCCAGCCCGGGCAGGTGGATCACCTGCGCGTCGGGCATCTGCGCGGCGGCGCGGTCGGCGGTGCGGGGCGGCACCGCGCTGTCTTTCGCGCCGGTGATGAAGAGGCTGCGGGCCGCGATCCCGGGCAGGCGCTCCAGCAACGGGTCGATGCGCCATTGCGCCATCATCCGCAGCGTGGCGTCCACATGGCTGCGATCGCCCATCAGCCTTGCGTAGAGCGCGAGGCCCTCGGGCGGCAGCGTGCTGCCGGTGGAGGCGATCAGCCGGCCGGTGCGCGCGGGGCTGGCCCCGCCCAGCGTCAGCATCGCGGCCGAGAGCGGGTTGAGCGCCAGCGCCTTGGCCAGCGCCGGAAAGAGCCAGCCGGCGACGCCCTCGAAATTGCCGAGCGCGGGGTTGATCCCCACCACCTCGGGCGACGGGCCCTCGGCGCCCAGCCGTATGGCGAGGTCCAGCGCCAGCGCCGCGCCCGCCGAATGGCCGATCAGCGCGCGGGGGCGCCAGCCCTGCGCCGCCATCAGCGCGGCGATGTCGGCGCTCATCTGCGGCAGGCCGCAGCGCCAGCCCCCGCCCGCCTGGGTGAAGCCCTGGCCGGGCAGGTCCAGCGCGATGACGTGGAACCGCGCGGCCAGCCGGGGCAGCATGTCGCGCCAGCTATGGGTGGAGGCGCCCGCGCCGTGGATCAGCAGCAGCGTCTCGCCCTGGCCCGCCTCCTGCACGTGCCAGCGGTGCGGGGGATGGGCGATGCGGCGCGACAGTTCGGCGTTGGGCCAGCCTGCCAGATCGCGCGGCCAGTCCACCGCTCAGCCCTCCAGCGCGTCGGAGATCGCGCCGCTGATGCGCTGCGCATCGGCGCGCGGCAGGGCAAGATAGGCCGCGCCCAGCGCCGTGGCGAGGTTGCGCGAGTCGGGGCCCGGCCGGGTGGCGGTGTCGATCACGATGGCGCCGATCCCCTGCGCGCGCAGCAGCCGCGCCATGCGGGTCGCATCCTCGGCGGCCTGCGCCCGCCCGCCCGTGCCCTCCAGCGTCACGTTCGCGCGCCCGTCGGTCAGCAGCGCCAATTTCGGCGAGAGGCCCCGCCCGCGCGCCTGTTCGGCCAGCGTGCCGGCGGCGCGCAGCCCCGACGCCAGCGGGGTGCCGCCGCCGCCGGGCAGCGCGGCCAGCCGCCGCTTGGTCTGCACCAGCGAGCGGGTGGGCGGCAGCAGCAATTCGGCGCCGGTGCCGCGAAACGCCACCAGCGCGACGTGGTCGCGGCTGGCATAGGCCTGCGCCAGAAGCAGTTCCACCGCGCCCTTGGCCTCGCCCAGGCGGGCCATCGCCGCCGAGCCGGAGGCGTCCACCGTGAAGATCAGCAACCGGTCGGAGCGGTCCTCGTAGCGTTTCAGGCGGATGTCAGAGACATGCACGATCACCCGGCCCGCCTGCGGCTGCTGCTTGCGGCGGATGGTCTGCCAGGGGGCGGCGGCGCGCAGCGTGGCGACCAGATCCACCCGGTCGCGCCCGCCGGGGCGGCCGGGGCGGGACGGCTTGGGCCGGCCACGGCGGTTGCCCTTGCGCTTGGCGCCCGCACCCGATCCGCCCATGCCGCCGCGCGTGGCCTTCGCCTCTGCCAGCCGGGCCAGCAGGTCGCGCGGGACAAGCGCGGCGATCGCCTCGATCAGCATCTCCTGCGGCAGATCGGCCAGCGGGTCGTCCTGCTCGGCGCCGTTGTCCGTGTCCTGCTCCTGCTCGGGCGGGTCGGGGGGCGTATCCTGTTCCGGATCCTGCTCCTGCGGCAGCAGGGTGGCGCGGGAGGGATAGACCATCTCGGCGGCCAGGCGGATATCGTCATCCGAGGGGGTTTCGCGGCCCTCCAGCGCGGCATTGGCGCGCGCGACGCGCAAGGCCAGCAGGGGGGCGCGCAGGCTGTCGATGCCGAAGCGGGCGGCCAGGGCCGTGAGCGCGGCGGCCCGTTCCGGCGCGACGGTGACGCGGGGCAGGCGGGCGCGAGCCTCGGCCAGCGCGGTAGCGCCGGGCAAGTCGCCCCGCGCCTCCAGCCGGCCGACCCCGTCGAGGTCGAGCGCGAAGGCCAGCCGCTCGGTCAGCGCGCCGGGGGCGCGCTCGTCGGGATCGGCACCCTCGTCCAGCAGCACGAGCGCATGGCCCGGGCTGGTGTCCAGAAGTTGGGCCAGCCGCGCCGCAAGGTCGGGCGCGCAGCGTTCGGCCATCGGCAGGATCAGCCGTTGCGGCCGGTGCGCCAGCCCCTGCGACAGCACGGGGCGGCCCGCGGCCAGCGTGGCGGCCACGTCCACACCGCCGTAAAGCTCGGGATCGCCGATCTCGGGGTGGATGCGCTGGGCGGGGCCGGGCAGGGTGGCAAGCCGTGCCTCGAAGGCCCGGCGCACCGGGCCCACGCGGGCGCGCAGCGCGATGCCGCGCAGCCCCTCGGGATCGACCGCCAGCAGGGCCAGCGCGCGCAGCGCGCTTTCCCAGCGGGCGGCGCCCTCGGTCATCCCAGCACCTCGTCCACCACGCGGGCGACCCGGGTGCCGGACCCCGCCTCGTCCAGCGGGTCGCGGCGCAGCCGGTGGCTGAGCGCCAGCGGCGCGACGCGGCGGATCTGCGCCCGGCCAAGCGCCTCGGCGCCGTCATAGGCCGCAAGCGCCCGGCCGGCGCGCAGCAGCGTCAATTCCCCGCGCAGGCCATCGGCGCCCAGCGCGATGCAGAGCTGCGCGCAGTCGCGCAGCGCGTCGTCGGGGGTGGCCACCTCGCGCATCCGGCCACGGGCGGCGAGGATGCGCTCGCGCACCCTGGCGTCCTCGGCCTGCCAATGGGCCATGAAGGCGTCGTGGTCCGTCTCGTAGGCGTCGCGGCGGCGGACCACCTCGATCCGCTCCTCGATGTCGGACGGGCTGCCCACCTCGACCGAGAGGCCGAACCGGTCCAGCAGCTGGGGGCGCAGCTCGCCCTCTTCGGGGTTACCCGAGCCCACCAGCACGAAGCGCGCCGGGTGGCGCACCGACAGGCCCTCGCGTTCGACCACGTTCTGGCCGGATTGCGCCACGTCCAGCAGCAGGTCCACGATGTGATCCTCCAGCAGGTTCACCTCGTCGATGTAGAGATAGCCGCGATTGGCCTGCGCCAGCAGCCCGGGCTGGAACACCTTCTCGCCAGAGGTCAGGGCGCGCTCGATATCCAGCGCGCCGGTGACCCGGTCCTCGGTCACGCCCAGCGGCAGGTCCACCACGGGGGTGGGGCGTTCGCGGATCTCGCCGGTCAGCGCCGGCGCCCAGTCGGGCACCTGGTCGGGCGCCGCCGAGTTGACGGGGCAGCCCGTGACCACGGCGATCGGCGGCAGCAGCGCGGCCAGCGCGCGGACGGCGGTGGATTTGCCCGTTCCCCTGTCGCCGAAGACCAGCACGCCGCCCAGGCCGGGCTCGACGGCGGTCAGGATCATGGCGAGCTTCATCTGCTCCTGGCCGACGATGGCCGAGAAGGGGAACGGTGCTGTCATGCGGCGGTCTCCAGTCCTTCGAGCGGGCTTTGCCCGTCCCATGTACCCGCGTCGCCCAGCACGCGGAAGTGGGCATAAAGTTCCTCGCGGAACCAGCCGCCCTCGCGCACCGCGCGGATGGCCTCCGCATGGGCGCCGGTGCGGGCGAAGGCGTCCATGCTGTGCTTGTCGGGCCAGATCGAGACGGTGACCTGCTGCACCCAGGGCACCTCGCCGATGCCGATCTTGAAGCGCACGTTCGGATCCTGGCCGATCGAGGCGCTGACGGCCGGTTCCTTGCCCCAGAAGCGCAGCGCGGCACGGGGCCGCACCGTGGCGCGGGTGATCGCGGCGAGCGGGCCGGGGCCGGGCTCTGCCGAGGGCAGGAAGGGCTGCGTGCCCGACCACGCGCCGCGCGCCGAAACGGGGGCGAGGAACACCGTCCAGGCCTCGCAGGCGCGGGCGCGGTAGCGGCGGTAGATCGGCGCCTCCGCGGTCTGCCGGCGGGCGGTGTCCAGGTCGGGCCAGGTGGCGAGGATGGCGTAGACGCCGGTATTTGGAATGGGCGTGAAACCTTCGCCCGTGCCCGAGCCGCAGAGCTTCCAGAAGCCGATGCCGGGGATGCGGGGCATGGAAAGCCGCGCCGCGCCCATCATGCCGAAGGCCCAGACCCGCGCGAAACCCGGCGGAAAGCGGAAGAAGCTGAGGCTGACCGTCTGGATCTGTCTGCTCCGGCTGGCGGTGGTGTCGGCAATGTCTGACATGGTTTCCCTCGGAGGAAAAGTGTGCGCGAATATAATTGTAAATCAAACTAGACAGCACTAGGATAGTGTCATGTTGACACGTGTCGATCCAGACCTGGCTCTCCAGGCCGACCCGGCGGCCGCTCCGCATGCCGTGGTCATCGGTGCCGGCCTTGGCGGGCTGGCTTCTGCGATGCGCCTTGGCGCGCGCGGTTATCGGGTGACGGTTATCGACCGGCTGGACGGGCCGGGCGGGCGCGGCTCCGCGATCCACGATCAGGGCTACCGATTCGACCTGGGCCCCACCATCGTCACGGTGCCGCAGGTCTTTCGCGAGCTGTGGACCGCCTGCGGGCGCGATTTCGACGCCGAGGTGGACCTGCGCGCGATCGATCCGTTCTACGTGATCCGCTGGCCCGACGGCAGCCATTTCACCGCCCGGCAGGATACAGATGCCATGCGCGAGGAGGTCCGCCGCCTGTCGCCCGGTGACGTGGCGGGCTATGACCGCTTCCTGCGCGACAGCGAGCGGCGCTACTGGTTCGGCTTCGAGGACCTCGGCCGGCGGTCGATGCACAAGCTGTGGGATCTGGTGAAGGTGCTGCCCACCTTCGGGATGCTGCGGGCCGACCGGTCGGTCTATGCCCATGCGGCGCGGCGGTTCCGGGACGAGCGGCTGCGGATGGCGTTCTCGTTCCACCCGCTGTTCATCGGCGGCGATCCGTTCAACGTGACCTCGATGTATATCCTGGTCAGCCACCTGGAAAAGGAATTCGGCGTCCACTACGCCATCGGCGGGGTGGCGGCGATCGCGCAGGCCATGGGCCGGGTGATCGAGGACCAGGGCGGGCTGATCCGGCAGGAAACCGAGGTGGACGAGATCCTGGTGAAGGACGGCGCCGCGCGCGGCGTGCGCCTGACCACCGGGGAGATCGTGACCGCCGATATCGTCGTGTCGAACGCCGATGCGGGCCATACCTATGACCGTCTGCTGCGCAACCACACCCGCCGCCGCTGGACCGCGCCGCGCCTGAAGCGCTCGCGCTGGTCGATGGGGCTGTTCGTCTGGTATTTCGGCACCAAGGGCACCGCGGAGATGTGGCCCGAGGCCGGCCATCACACCATCCTGAACGGGCCGCGCTACAAGGGGCTGGTGCAGGACATCTTTCTGAAGGGCAGGCTGGCCGACGATTTCAGCCTCTACATCCATCGCCCCTCCGTCACCGACCCGACAGTGGCGCCCGCGGGCGACGACACGTTCTACGTGCTCTCGCCGGTGCCGCATCTGGGCCATGACGACCCGGTGGACTGGCAGGCGGAGGAAGCGCGCTACAAGGCCCGTGTGCTGAAGGTGCTGGAAGAGCAGTTGCTGCCCGGCCTGGGCGAGCGGATCACCGCGGAGCAGGTGTTCACGCCGGAAACCTTCCGCGACCGTTATCTCAGCCCGCATGGCAGCGGCTTCTCGATCGAGCCGCGCATCCTGCAAAGCGCCTGGTTCCGCCCGCACAACGTGAGCGAGGAGGCGAGGGGCCTCTACCTCGTCGGGGCGGGCACGCATCCCGGCGCGGGGCTGCCCGGCGTGATCTCCAGCGCCGAGGTGCTGGACCAGCTTGTGCCCGATCCGGTTCCCGTGGGGCGGCCGTGATCGCGCCGGCCGATCTCGCCCATTGCACCGACGCGATCCGGCACGGGTCGCGCTCTTTCTACGCCGCGTCGAAGCTGCTGCCCGCGAGGGTCCGCGACCCGGCGCTGGCGCTCTATGCCTTCTGCCGTCTGGCCGATGACGCGGTGGATCTGCAGGCGCAGAAGGCCGACGCGGTGATGGACCTGCAGGACCGGCTGAACCGCGCCTATGCGGGCCGTCCCCGCAACGCCCCCGCCGACCGCGCCTTCGCCGCGATGGTGGAGGCGGTGGAGATGCCGCGCGCCCTGCCCGAGGCGCTGCTGGAGGGGCTGGCCTGGGACGCGATGGAGCGCCGCTACGAGACGCTGTCGGAGCTGCGGGCCTACTCTGCCCGGGTGGCCTCTGCGGTGGGCGCGATGATGTGCGTGCTGATGGGCGTGCGCGACCGGGGCGCGCTGGCGCGGGCCTGCGACATGGGCGTTGCGATGCAGCTGACCAATATCAGCCGCGACGTGGGGGAGGATGCCCGCGAGGGGCGGCTCTACCTGCCGCTCGACTGGCTGGCGGAGGCCGGTCTGGACCCCGAGGCGCTGCTCGCCGATCCGGCGCCCGGCCCCGAGATCCGCGCCATGGTGCGGCGCCTGCTGCGCGAATCCTCGATCCTCTACGCCCGGTCCGAGGCCGGGGTGCGGATGCTGCCGCTGGCGGCACGGCCGGGGATCTTCGCGGCGCGCTACATCTATGCCGGGATCGGCGGGCGGATCGCCGCGGCGGGGCACGATTCGGTCACCAGGCGCGCCCGCACCGGCGGCGCGCAGAAACTGGGCTGGACGCTGCTGGCGCTGGGCCGCAGCGCTGGCACGCTGGTGATGCCCTGCTCGCCGCTGCTCTATGCCCGGCCGCTGCCCGAGACCGCCTTCCTGGTGGAGGCCGCCGCGACCGGGGCCGCCCCGGCGGCAGACTGGTCGGATACGCTCTACGCCACCCTCGCGCGCGCGAAAGCGCACGAGCTGGAGCGGCGGGGCCTCTTGATGAACGCGGCCCGGCGCGCTAGCTGAGCGGGATGTATTGGATCCTCTTCGCGATTTTCCTGGCGGCGTGTTTCGCGGCCGGCTCCACCGGCGCCCTGTTCTCGCCCGGCCCGTGGTACCGTGCGCTGTCCAAGCCGCGCTGGACACCGCCCGACTGGCTGTTTCCGGTGGCCTGGGGGATACTTTACCTTTGCATGGCAGGTGCGGCGGCGCGGGTGGCGATGCTGCCCGGCGCGGGGCTGGCGATGGCGCTCTGGGGCTTGCAGATCGCGCTCAACGGGTTGTGGACGCCGGTCTTCTTCGGGCTGAAGCGGATCCGGATGGGCATGGGGGTTCTGGCGGCGCTGTGGCTGTCCGTGGCTGCCTGCATGCTGGCGCTGTGGCAGGCGGACTGGATCGCGGGGCTGTTGTTCCTGCCCTACCTCGGGTGGGTCACGGTAGCGGGGGCGCTGAACCTCGCGGTGTGGCGGTTGAACCCGGACGTGGCGGCGAACCCGCCCGCGATGCCGCGCTGACAGCGGCGCTGTGGGCGCGGCCCCCATCCCTGCGGGACTGCCCGGGGATCTTTCCAGCCTTGAGAAGGCAGGCGCCCGTGCCGGGAAGGCCCGGGAGTTGCCCTCTGCAGGTCAGTCCTCGAAGCGCCAGCCGGGGCGGCGTGGCACGCGGACGGCCAGCATCGGCTTGAGCCAGGGCTGGCGGAAGCGGGTGAGGTCGAGCGCCTCGTGCACACCCACGGTTTCCTCGCCGTCGAGCCGGGTGCGCACCGCCGAGCGGCAGTAGAAGGGGGCATCCAGCATCGGCTTGACCTGGTGCGGCGTGTAGCCCGGATCGGCGCGGGTGTCGCGCGCCACCGCCCAGAGGCTGCGGCGCATCCGCGCCTTGGGCGGCGGTGTGATCGACGTGGCGCGGCCCTGCGTGTCGAAATGAATGGCCTGTTCCAGTTCGGTGCCGTCGAGCCTGGTGGCGTCGTAGAAGCAGGTGGCGCCGTCCTTCACCGGGAAGCGGCCCCAGGTCCAGTAGGCGAAATCCTCCTCCAGCGCGCGGGAGCCGAAATTGGCGTCGAAATAGCCGTGGCCGCGCCATTGCCAGCCGGGGGCTTCCAGCTCCACCTCGATATCGGCGGAGGGTGCGAAGGGGCGCCAGACATGGCTGTCGTCGGGCATCAGGGCCAGTTCGACGCCGGTCAGGGCGGCCGGGGTCACGCGGATCTGGCCGCGCACCCGGCTGATCAGCGGCGGCGAGGCGATCTCGTCGATGTCGATCACCAGCTGCGCGCCGGTCCAGTGCAGGGAGGAGGGGCCCACCTGGAAGGTGTCGCGCGACTTGCGCAGCGCGGCGGTGCCGCGGTCGGTCATGGTGAAGCGCCCGCCGGGGCCGTAGGTGGCCACGTTGATGCAGACGTGGTTTTCGGGGCGGCGGCGGCCGGACCAGCGATACCAGGGCGAGAAGACCGAGCCTATGAACCCGATGACCGAGACGGCGCGTTTGCCGTCGTCGGAGAGGCCGTCGACATACCACCAGGCATAGCCGTTGGGCGGGACGTCGAGGTCGAAATTCGGTCGCTCATGATCGCCGCGGCCGCGTGCCGGGCGGAGAGGATCGCCATCGGCACCCCCGCTCCCGGATGCGCCCCGCCCCCGGCGAGGTAGAGCCCCGGGATCGTCGTGCGGGCCCGGGGACGCCCCAGCGAGGCGGTCATCCCGTGCGGGCTCTGGCCGTAGAGGGACCCGGCCGAGGCCGGGAACAGCCGCTCGAACCCCGCCGGCGTCGTCAGCGCCTCGGGGTCCGGGATCTGATCGAAGCTCAGACCCATCCGGGCCAGCGTCTCGAAGGTGCGTTTCTGACATGCCGCGTACTCCTCGGCCGGATGACTGAATCCCGCCAGCGGCGGGGCATTCACGATGATCTCGAACCGCTCCAGCGGCGGCGGCGCGGCGGGTTTGCCCCGGTCCTGGGCGCAGACATAGAGCGTGGGGGCGCGCGGCGGGCGGCCCTGGCGCAGGTCGTCGAACTCGGCCCGCCCGTCGGCGCAGAAGAACACGTTGTGATGGGCGAGCTCCACCCCCGAGGGGCGCGCGGCGAAGGCCCAGACCTGCGCCGAGAGGCTGCGGGGCTGGCGTGCGGTCTGCGGCGCGACGGTGCTGACGGCGGGGCCCAGCGCGCCGGTGGCCAGCGCGCGGGGATCGCCGTTGAAGACCACCCGGCGGGCGGGGAACCGGCTGCCATCGGCCAGGCGCAGGCCGGCGATGCCCCGGGCGTCGGTCTCCAGCGCGGCGACATGGGCGCCGTAGCGGAAGCGCGCACCATGGGCGGTGGCCGCGTCTTCCAGCGCGCGGGCGAGCCGGTGCATGCCGCCCTCCAACACCCAGACGCCCGCCGCCTCGGCCTGCCAGATCAGCGACAGCAGCGCGGGCGACTGGTAGGGCGAGCCGCCCACATAGGTGGCGTAGCGCCCGAAGAGCTGCGCCAGCCGCGGGTCGCGGAACTGGCGCGCCAGCATCCCCGCCAGCGTCGAGAGCGGCGCCATGTCGGCCAGCAGCCGGGGCGCGCGCATCACGGTGGCGGCGAGCCGGGGCAGCGACGGTTCCGCGGCGTGCATCATCGGCGCCTCGAAGGCGGCATAGAGCCTGCGGGCGCGCGCGCCGAAGGCGCGGAAGCGGCGGGCCTCGTCCGACCCGGCGAAGGCGGCGATGGCCTTGGCGTTGGCGTCCTCGTTGTCGAACAGGTCGAGCGTGCTGCCGTCGGGCCAGACATGGCGGGCCAACACATGCTGGCGGTGCAGGGTGAGCCGGGCCTCGAGCGTGGTGCCGAGCGCGGCGAACAGCTCCTCGACGACCGGCCGCATCGTCAGCACGGTGGGGCCGGCATCGACCGGACCGGCGCGCGACGGCAGGGTGCGCATCTTGCCTCCCGGGGCGGCATGGCGCTCGAAGACCTCCACCTCGCAGCCGGCCGCCGCCAGCCGCGCGGCCGCGGCCAGCCCGCCGATGCCGGCGCCGATGATCGCCACGCGGTCGGCGCAGCCGGGCTGGGTGGGGTCGGTCATGCGGGGAATTGTTGACTCGGCAGTGCGAACTGTCCAGTATAATTTACAGTCTAGATGTCAATAATCCGAGACGCTCGGGAAAGGGGCCCTCATGGATCTGAATGCGCGCATCGATCGGGCGGTGGCGCGCGCCATCGCGATCGGCCAGGGCGGGGCCGCCCCGGCAAAGCTGGCGCAGGCGCTGGACTATGCCACCAGCCCCGGCGGCGCGCGCATCCGGCCGACGATCCTGCTGTCGGTGGCCCAGGCCTGCGGCGACGACCGGCCGGCGCTGGCCGACGCGGCCGCCGCGGCGCTGGAGCTGATCCATTGCGCGAGCCTCGTGCATGACGATCTGCCCTGTTTCGACGATGCCGAGATCCGGCGCGGCAAGCCCTCGGTGCATCGCGCCTTTTCCGAGCCGCTGGCGGTGCTTGCGGGCGACAGCCTGATCATCCTTGCCTTCGAGGTGCTGGCCCGCGCGGCGCCGGCGGATCCGATGCGCGCGGCACAGCTTGTGCTGACACTGGCGCAGCGGTCCGGCATGCCGGGCGGGATCTGCGCCGGGCAGGGCTGGGAGAGCGAGCCGGAGGTGGATCTTGCCGCCTATCACCGCTCCAAGACCGGGGCGCTGTTCATCGCGGCCACCCAGATGGGGGCCATCGCGGCCGGGCACGAGCCCGAGCCGTGGTTCGAGCTGGGCGACCGGATCGGCGAGGCGTTCCAGGTGGCCGACGATCTGCGCGACGCGCTGATGGACGCGGACACGCTGGGCAAGCCGGTGGGGCAGGACGTGGCCAATGGCCGGCCCTCGGCGGTTGCCGAACTGGGCGTCAACGGCGCGATGGCCCGGCTGAAGAACATCCTGGCAGGGGCGATCGCCTCGATCCCTTCCTGCCCCGGCGAGGCGAAGCTGGCTCAGATGGTGCGGATGCAGGCCGAGCGCATCATGCCCGTCACCCCTGCCCGCAACCGGGCCTGAGCCGGCATGGCCGACGCCATGACAGGCCCCGCCCCATGGCCCCGGATGAGCCTGTCGACCCGGCTGGCGAGGCTGGTCGCGAGGCCGGGCTTCCAGGCCTGGGCGGCGCGCTTTCCGCTGACCCGACGCAAGGTGCGGCGCGAGGGCGAGGCGCTGATGGGCCTGGTGTCGGGCTTCGTGCAGAGCCAGGTGCTGCTGGCGCTGGTGGAGCTGGAGGTGCTGCACGCGCTGATGGACGGGGCGCAGACCCCTGCCGCTCTGGCGCTGCCGCGCGGGCTGGTGCCCGAGCGGATGGAGGCCCTCTTGCAGGCGGGCGCGGCGCTGGGTCTGCTGGTGCGGCGCCGCGACGGGCGGTTCGGGCTGAGCCCGCGCGGGGCCGCGCTGATCGGGGTGCCCGGGCTGGAGGCGATGATTCGCCATCACGGCGCCTTCTATCGCGACATGGCCGACCCGGTGGCGCTGTTGCGCGGCGAGGTGGAGACGGAGCTGGCCGAAGTCTGGCCTTACGTGTTCGGCGGATCGGGCGATCTGCCCGAGGACACCGCGCGGGCCTATTCCGACCTGATGACCCAGTCGCAGCGGATGGTGGCCGAGGACACGCTGCGGATGCTGCCCCTGAAGGGCGTGGCGCGCCTGATGGATGTGGGCGGCGGCACCGGGGCCTTCCTGCGCGCGGCCGCGGCGGCCACGCCGGGGCTGGAGCTGATTCTCTTCGACCTGCCGGCGGTGATTCCCGAGGCGCGGCGGCAGATGGCGGCGGCGGGGCTGGAGGCGCGCACCGCGTTTCACCCCGGCAGTTTCCGCGAGGATCCGCTGCCCGACGGGGCGGATGCGATCTCGCTGATTCGGGTGCTTTATGACCACGAGGACGACACGGTGCGCGGGTTGCTGGCCCGGGCGCATGCGGCGCTGCCGCCGGGCGGGCGGCTGATCGTGTCCGAGCCGATGTCGGGCGGGGCGCGGCCGGATCCGGCCGGAGACGTCTATTTCGCCTTCTACACGATGGCGATGCGGACGGGGCGAGCGCGCTCTGCCGAAAGGATCGCGGACCTGTGCCGCGAGGCGGGCTTCGAGCAGGTCCGACTCCCGCGCCCGCCGCGACCCTTCGTCACCAGCATGCTGACATGTGTCAAGTCAAGTTGACATTTTTTGCCTCTTGAGTAGTCAGCAGATATTGACATCCCGTAATGTAAAGATAAGCTGACAGTGCAGCGAAAACACCGGTCGGCGCATGTGGCGCCCCGGTTCGAGCTGGGAGACAAGCCATGGATACCCCCGCGGTACTTCTTAGCGGACCCAGAGATCTTCACGTCGAGCGCGTGCCGGTGACCGACCCGGGCCGCGGCGATCTCGTCGTGCGGATCGGGCATTCCGGGATCTCCACCGGCACGGAAAAACTGTTCTGGACGGGCGAGATGCCGCCGTTCCCGGGCATGGGCTATCCGCTGGTTCCGGGCTACGAGGCCGCGGGCGAGGTGCTCGAGGCCGATCCGGCCACCGGGTACAAGCCCGGCGATCATGTCTTCGTGCCCGGCGCGAACTGCTTTGACGGGGCGTTCGGGCTGTTCGGGGGCGCGGCGCAAATGCTCGTCACCCAGGCCGACCGGGTGACGCAAATCGACAAGGGCTGGGGCGCCGAGGGCGCGCTGCTGGCGCTGGCCGCGACCGCCCGTCACGCCATGGCCGGGCTGGACAAGGCCGTGCCCGACCTGATCGTGGGTCACGGGGTGCTGGGCCGGCTGCTGGCGCGGCTGACCATCGCCGCGGGTGCGCCGGCGCCCACCGTCTGGGAAATTTCCGAGGATCGCCGCGCCGGCGCCGAGGGCTACGAGGTGATCTCGCCCGAGGACGACCCGCGCCGCGACTATCGCTCGATCTACGACGCCAGCGGCAATGCCGGCATCCTGAACGACCTGATCGGCCGCCTGCAGAAGGGTGGCGAGGTGGTGCTGGCGGGGTTCTACCCGCAGGGCCTGTCCTTCGCCTTCCCGCCCGCCTTCATGCGCGAGGCGCGGCTGCGCGTGGCGGCCGAATGGGCCCGCGAGGACCTGGCCGCGACCCGCGCGCTGGTGGAAAGCGGCGCACTGTCTCTGGCTGGCCTGATCACCCATCAAGCCCCGGCAAACCAGGCGGAAACCGCCTACAGGACGGCCTTCGAGGATCCGGCCTGCCTGAAAATGATACTCAACTGGGAGGAAGCGGCATGAAGGACGGTGTTCCGAATCTGAAGGACTTCGACCAGCGGTTGCGCGACGAGGCCGGCGAAGATCCGACGCTCGAAATTCCGCAGGACCCTCCCTCCAAGCATACGCAGATCATCGCGATCTACGGCAAGGGCGGGATCGGCAAGTCCTTCACGCTGGCCAATCTCAGCCACATGATGGCCGAGCAGGGCAAGCGCGTGCTGCTGATCGGGTGCGACCCGAAATCCGACACGACCTCGCTGCTGTTCGGCGGCAAGGCCTGCCCCACGATCATCGAGACCTCGACCAGGAAGAAGCTGGCCGGGGAAGAGGTGAAGATCGGCGATGTCTGCTTCAAGCGCGGCGGCGTCTTCGCCATGGAGCTGGGCGGGCCGGAAGTGGGCCGCGGCTGCGGCGGGCGCGGCATCATCCACGGATTCGAGCTGCTGGAGAAGCTGGGCTTCCACGACTGGGATTTCGACTACGTGCTGCTGGATTTCCTGGGCGACGTGGTCTGCGGCGGCTTCGGCCTGCCGATCGCGCGGGACATGGCGCAGAAGGTGATCCTGGTGGGGTCGAACGACCTGCAGTCGCTCTATGTGGCCAACAACGTGTGCTCGGCGGTGGAGTATTTCCGCAAGCTGGGCGGCAATGTCGGCGTGGCGGGGCTGGTCATCAACAAGGATGACGGCACCGGCGAGGCCGCGGCCTTTGCCAAGGCGGTGGATATTCCGGTGCTGGCCGCGATCCCGCAGGATGACGATCTGCGCAAGAAATCCGCCAATTACCAGATCGTCGGCTCGATGCAGAGCCAGTGGGGCCCGCTCTTCGCCGAACTGGCCGAAGCCGTGGCCGGCGCCCCGCCGATCCGCCCCGCGCCGCTGGACCAGGACGGGCTGCTGGCGCTGTTCGACAGCAAGGATACCGGCGGCGACGTGGTGCTGGAGCCCGCGACCGATGCCGACATGCGCGGCAAGCACGCCAAGCCGAAGGAGTCGCTGGAGGTGGTCTATGACGACGCCTGACCGCCAGAACGATGACGCCCGGCGTGAGGTCGCCGAGGCGCTGGAACGCGCGCGGCCGGACCAGTTGCGCCGGCTGCTGGACGACATCCGGACTGCGGGGCTGGACGAGCGCCCGCCGAAAGGGAGACTGTCATGACCGACGAAGTCACCTATGACGATGCCGCCGAAGCTCCCGTGATCCGGGGAGAGGCGCGAGGCGACGCCGAGGTGACGGCGCCGCCGGCCGACGGTATGGGCTGCCATTCCGGCGCCGACATGGAAACCGCCGCCCGCATGGCCGGCCAGTCCGAGATCCTGGACCAATACGCCAGGGACTATCCGAAAGGCCCGCATGACAAGCCGCAAAGCATGTGCCCCGCCTTCGGGTCGCTGCGCGTGGGGCTGCGGATGCGGCGGGTGGCCACGGTGCTGTCGGGCTCTGCCTGCTGCGTCTACGGGCTGACCTTCGTGAGCCACTTCTACGGTGCGCGGCGCTCGGTCGGCTATGTGCCGTTCAATTCGGAAACGCTGGTGACCGGCAAGCTGTTCGAGGACATCCGTGATTCGGTGCACGAGCTGGCCGACCCGGACCGTTTCGACGCGATCGTGGTGACCAACCTGTGCGTGCCCACCGCCAGCGGCGTGCCGCTGCGGCTTCTGCCCGACGAGATCAACGGCGTGCGGATCGTGGGGATCGACGTGCCGGGCTTCGGCATCCCGACCCATGCCGAGGCCAAGGACGTGCTGGCCGGCGCAATGCTGAACTACGCCCGCGCCGAGGTGGAGGCGGGCCCCGTGGCCGCCCCCGAGGGCGGCCGGGCCGACCGGCCCACCGTGACGCTGCTGGGCGAGATGTTCCCCGCCGACCCTATGATGATCGGCCGGATGCTGGACCCGCTGGGCCTGGCGGCCGGGCCGGTGGTGCCCGCCCGCGAGTGGCGCGAGCTCTATGCCGCGCTGGATTGCGGGGCGGTGGCGGCGATCCATCCGTTCTACACCTCCGCCGTGCGCGAGTTCGAGGCGGCGGGCCGCCCCGTCGTGGGCAGCGCGCCGGTGGGCCATGACGGCACCGCCGCCTGGCTGGCGGCGATCGGCGATGCCTTCGGCCTGCCCGCCGAAAAGGTGGCCGCGGCGCAGAACGCGGTGCTTCCGGCGATCAAGGGCGCGTTGCAGGGCAGCCGGCTGGAGGGCACGATCACCGTGTCGGGCTACGAGGGCAGCGAATTGCTGGTCGCCCGCCTGCTGATCGAGAGCGGAGCCGATGTTCCCTATGTGGGCACCGCCTGCCCCAGGACGCGTTGGTCCGAGCCGGACCGGGACTGGCTTGAGGCGCGCGGCGTCACCGTGAAGTTCCGCGCCTCGCTAGAGGATGATTGCGCCGCGATGGAGGGGCTGCGCCCCGACCTGGCGATCGGCACGACGCCGGTGGTGCAGAAGGCAAAGGAGCTGGGCCTGCCCTCGCTCTACTTCACCAACCTGATCTCGGCGCGGCCGCTGATGGGGCCGGCGGGGGCCGGCTCGCTCCAGCAGGTGATGCGCGCGGCGATGGAGAACAAGGGCCGCATGGACCACATGCGCGAATTCTTCGACGGCGTGGGCGAGGGCGACACCGCGGGGATCTGGGAGGGCGCGCCCAACCTGCGCCCCGACTTCCGCGCCCAGCACCAGAAGAAGCTGGACAAGCAGGCCCGCGCCGCCAAGGCGCAGGAGATGATCTGATGCATGGCCCGTTCCACATATCGCCGCGCGGCATCCTTTCCGGGGGAGGCGCCGCATGCTGATCCAGGACCATGACCGCGCGGGCGGCTACTGGGGCGCTGTCTATGCCTTCTGCGCCGTGAAGGGGCTTCAGGTGGTGATCGACGGCCCGGTGGGCTGCGAGAACCTGCCCGTCACCTCCGTGCTGCACTACACCGACGCGCTGCCGCCGCATGAGCTGCCCATCGTCGTCACCGGCCTGGGCGAGGAAGAGCTGGGCCGCGACGGCACCGAGGGCGCGATGAAGCGCGCCTGGGAAACGCTGGACCCGGCGCTGCCCGCGGTGGTGGTCACCGGCTCGATTGCCGAGATGATCGGCGGCGGCGTGACGCCCATGGGCACCAATATCCAGCGCTTCCTGCCGCGCACCATCGACGAGGATCAATGGGAAGCCGCCGACCGGGCGATGACCTGGATCTTCACCGAGTTCGGCATGACGAAGGGCCGGATGCCCCCCGAGAAGAAGCGGGCAGAGGGCGCCGCCCCCCGCGTGAACATCCTCGGCCCGATGTATGGCACGTTCAACATGCCCTCGGACCTGGCCGAGATCCGCCGCCTGGTCGAGGGGATCGGCGCCGAGGTCAACATGGTGATGCCGCTGGGCGCCCACCTGGCCGAGATGCGCGACCTGGTGAATGCCGATGTCAACATCTGCATGTATCGCGAATTCGGCCGCGGGTTGTGCGAGGTGCTGGGCAAGCCCTACCTCCAGGCGCCGATCGGCGTGGAGAGCACCACGAAATTCCTGCGCAAGCTGGGCGAGTTGACCGGCCTCGACCCCGAGCCCTTCATCGCGAGGGAGAAGCATTCCACGATCAAGCCGGTCTGGGATCTGTGGCGCTCGGTCACCCAGGATTTCTTCGCCACGGCGAGCTTCGCCATCGTGGCCAACGAGACCTATGCCCGCGGCATCCGTCACTACCTGGAAGGCGATCTGGGCCTGCCCTGCGCCTTCGCGGTGGCGCGCTGCGCCGGGTCCAAGACCAACAACGAGGAAGTGCGCGCGCTGATGGGCCGCGAGCGGCCGCTGATCGTGCTGGGCTCGATCAACGAGAAGATGTACCTGGCCGAGCTGAAGGCCGGGCACGGGCCGCAGCCCGCCTTCATCCCCGCCAGCTTCCCCGGCGCCGCGATCCGGCGGGCCACCGGCACGCCGATGATGGGCTATGCCGGCGCCACCTACCTGTTGCAGGAAGTGTGCAACGGCCTTTTCGACGCGCTGTTCCACATCCTGCCGCTGGGCACCGAGATGGACGCGGCCGAGGCCACGCCCACGCGCCTGCGCCGAGATTTCCCCTGGGACGAGGACGCCCAGGCCGAACTGGACCGTATCGTGTCCAGCCACCCGATCCTGACCCGGATCTCCGCCGCCAAGACCCTGCGCGACGCCGCCGAGCGTGCCGCGCTGGAACAGGGCGCGGAACGGGTCGTCCTCGAAACCGTGAAGGCATTGTCGCCTGCCACCCCCGGCGACGCGAAGGAGAGCTGATCCCATGACAGACATCACCTCGTCCACTCCCACCAGACACCGCTGCGGCCGTCGCCGCGGCGCGGAGTTTCACCTGTATTTCGCACTCATCTTCATGGCCGCGATTCCCTTCGCAGCCGTGGCCTGGGTGCGCGACGTGATCCGGAACCGGTCGTTGAACATGCACGGGCCGCTGGCCCGCGCGTGGGCCGAGGCGGACCGGATCACGCCGCTGATCTTCTCGGCCTGACGCGACACGCGCCAGGTCGTGACCCGAGCTGACTGCCCGATGGGGTGGACAGACCCGAGGGGCGTTCGTGCCCCGAAGGAACCCGGCCGCGGGGATCGCGGCGTCAGCATAACGTTCCGGAGGAAAGTTCATGGCTGATAAATCCGACCTGTCGTTCACAGGTCTCACAGACGAGCAGGCCCAGGAGTTGCACTCGGTCTACATGAGCGGCCTTTGGCTGTTCGTGGCCGTTGCAGTGGTCGCGCATATCGCGACCTTCATCTGGTTCCCTTGGTTCTGATCGGAGAAAAACGAGATGGCAAAGTTCTACAAGGTCTGGCTGATCTTCGACCCCCGCCGCGTGTTCGTGGCGCAGGGCGTTTTTCTCTTCCTGCTCGCAGTGATGATCCACCTGGTGCTGCTGAGCACCGATGGATTCAACTGGTTCGAGATCGCCTCGGCGAAATACGCCCAGTGATTTCACTGCCGCGACATGGCTGCGGGCGGCCCGTCTCGCCCGCAGCAATCCGACAAGAGATTAATTGACGGCTGAGGGTCGAACCGGCCAGCCGCCAAACGCGGAGACAAGACATGGCTTTGCTCAGTTTCGAGAGAAAGTATCGCGTCCGCGGAGGGACTCTGATCGGCGGCGATCTGTTCGATTTTTGGGTTGGTCCCTTCTATGTGGGCTTCTTTGGGGTCACCACCGCCTTCTTCGCTTTGCTCGGCACCATCCTGATCTTCTGGGGTGCGTCGCAGCAGGGCACGTTCAATCCGTGGCTCATCAACATCGCGCCGCCCGACCTCAGCTATGGCCTCGGAATGGCCCCGCTGATGGAAGGCGGCCTCTGGCAGATCATCACGATCTGCGCCATCGGCGCCTTCGTGAGCTGGGCGCTGCGCGAGGTGGAAATCTGCCGCAAGCTCGGCATCGGCTATCACGTGCCGATCGCCTTCGGCTTCGCGATCTTCGCCTATGTGACTCTGGTGGTGTTCCGCCCGGTGCTCATGGGCGCCTGGGGGCACGGCTTCCCCTACGGCATCTTCAGTCACCTCGACTGGGTGTCCAACACCGGCTACGCCTACCTGCACTTCCACTACAATCCGGCGCACATGCTGGCGGTGACCTTCTTCTTCACCACCACGCTGGCACTGGCGTTGCATGGTGGCCTGATCCTGTCCGCCGCCAATCCCGAGAAGGGGGAGGAGGCCAAGACCCCGGATCACGAGGACACCTTCTTCCGCGACTTCATCGGCTATTCGGTGGGCACGCTGGGCATTCACCGCCTGGGCCTGCTGCTGGCGCTCAACGCCGGCTTCTGGTCGGCCATCTGCATCATCATCTCCGGCCCGGTCTGGACCAAGGGCTGGCCCGAGTGGTGGAACTGGTGGCTCGAACTGCCGATCTGGCCCTCTCAGGTGGGGATGTAAGACATGGCTGAGTATCAGAACATATTCACCCAGGTGCAGGTCCGCGGCCCGGCCGAGATGGGGATGGACGACAGCGGCGAGATGATGCGCGAGCGCAGCGGTGCATGGGGTTTTTCCAGCCTAGTGGGCTGGTTCGGCAACGCGCAGCTGGGTCCGATCTACCTGGGCTGGACCGGCATGATCTCGATCGCCTCGGGCTTCATCTGGTTCTTCATCGTCGGCTTCAACATGCTGGCGCAGGTGGGCTGGTCGATCCCGGAATTCATCCGCCAGCTGTTCTGGCTGGCGCTGGAGCCCCCGGGGCCCGAGCATGGCCTGTCGATGCCGCCGCTGAACGATGGCGGGTGGTACATCATCTCCAGCTTCTTCCTGCTGGTGGCGGTGATGACCTGGTGGCTGCGGTCCTACCTTCTGGCCAAGGAACAGAAGATGGGCAAGCACGTGGCCTGGGCCTTCGCCTCCGCGATCTGGCTGTTCCTCGTGCTGGGCCTGTTCCGGCCGGTCCTGATGGGATCGTGGAGCGAGGCGGTGCCCTACGGCATCTTCCCGCACCTCGACTGGACCACCGCGTTCTCGATCCGCTACGGCAACCTCTACTACAACCCGTTCCACGCGCTTTCGATCGTGTTCCTCTACGGGTCCGTCCTGCTCTTTGCGATGCATGGCGGCACGATCCTCGCGGTGAGCCGCTTCGGCGGGGACCGGGAGCTGGAGCAGATCTACGACCGCGGCACCGCGTCCGAGCGCGCGGCCCTGTTCTGGCGCTGGACCATGGGCTTCAACGCCACGATGGAAGGTATCCACCGCTGGGCGTGGTGGTTCGCCGTGCTGACCCCGATAACGGGGGGCATCGGCATCCTTCTCACCGGCACCGTGGTGGACAACTGGTTCATCTGGGCCCAGGAGCACAACTTCGCACCGCTGTACGATGGCTCCTATGGCTACGATGCCTACGGGTCCTACGAGGCCTTCATCGGACAGGAGAACTGATATGCTCCCCCAGTGGTTCAACAAATGGAATCGTGAGAATCCCACGAACATCTACGGTCCCGCCTTTCTTCTGGGCGGGATCGGGGGGGCGGTTGTCGTCGCGGCGCTGCTGGTAAGCTGGGGGCAACCCTTCGCCACCGACAGCATGCAGACCGGCCCCCGGGGCACCGGCATGTCCGTGCCGGAGTTCGAGGCCGACCTGGCCAGGCCCGACCCGTCGATCGCCAGCTTCGCCGAGACCACCTCTACCCCGGTGGTGCCGGCAGGCGGCGAGCAGACGGCCGGGACGGCGCGCGAGAACGTGCCGCCGGGGCTGGAGAACCTGACCGTCGAGAACTACGACCGTCTGCTGGCGGCGATGCGGTCCTGGACCGGCATCCCCGACCTGTTCGACGACCCGGCCAACTACCAGACGGCCGTGGGTCACACGATGATCACCATGACCCAGAACATCAACGAGAACTGGGACGGCCACGTCAACGCGAACAAGCAGGTGGGCGTGACATGCTACACCTGCCACCGCGGAGAGCCGGTGCCGTCGGAGATCTGGTTCCGCTCCACCCCCACCGTCGAGGCGATGGAGGGATGGTCGGCCAACCAGAACCGGGCGACGCCGGTCAGCCAGTTCACCTCGCTGCCGTCCGACGCGCTGGAGGAATACCTGGTCAACTATGGCCGGATCGGCGTGCACGACCTGGAAAGCCGCGTGGCCAACCAGCCGGGCGATCCGCTGATCCAGCAGACCGAGCGGACCTACTCGCTGATGAACTACGTCTCCAACGCGCTGGGCGTGAACTGCGTGTTCTGCCACAACAGCCGGGCCTTCTATGACCCTGGCCAGGTGACGGTGCAGTGGGGCACGGCCAGCCTGGGCATCTCGATGGTGCTGGAGCTGAACAACGACTACCTGGTGCCGCTGCGCGACCTCTACCCGGCCGAGCGGCTGGGCCCGCTGCATGCGGATGCGCCCAAGGTGGCCTGCAAGACCTGCCACAAGGGCTACCAGCAGCCGCTCCAGGGCACGAACGTGATCGCCGACTGGCCGGAACTCGCCACCACTTCGGGCGAGCCGGACTACACCGCGGTCCAGAACTAGGGGCGGGGCGACCCGTCGCGGGCCGCCCCCCTCTCGCCGTGTTCGCGCCCGTCCTCCCGACGGGCCGGACATCGGGGTCCCGACCCCGGTTCCCTTCCTGTTGGCGACAGGAACCAGGCGCCGCGCCCGCGGCTTCCCCCATGGGCGCGGTGCCGACCCCCAGTTTTCAAGGGAGGCTGTCATGACCCGACCCGACACACCGCTTCTGGACAAGGTTGCCGGCCCGGCCGATCTGCGACGATTGTCCGAGGCCGAGCTGGCCCGGCTGGCCGGCGAGTTGCGGGCGGAGGTGATCTCGGCGGTCTCCGAGACCGGCGGCCACCTGGGATCCAGCCTGGGCGTGGTGGAACTGACCGTGGCGCTGCATGCGGTGTTCAACACGCCGATGGACAAGCTGGTCTGGGACGTGGGCCACCAGTGCTACCCGCACAAGATCCTGACCGGACGGCGCGACCGCATCCGCACCCTGCGCCAGAAGGACGGGCTGTCGGGCTTCACCAAGCGCGCCGAGAGCGAGTTCGACCCGTTCGGCGCGGCGCATTCCTCCACCTCGATCTCGGCCGCGCTGGGCTTTGCCGTGGGGCGCGACATGGGTCGGCCGACCGGCGACGCGATCGCGGTGATCGGCGACGGCTCGATCAGCGCCGGCATGGCCTACGAGGCGATGAACAACGCGGGCCACGAGGGCCGTCGGCTGTTCGTGATCCTGAACGACAACGAGATGTCCATCGCGCCGCCCGTGGGGGCGATGTCGAAATACCTTTCGGGGCTTTACGCCAACGAACCGCTGGCCCGGATGAAGAGCCTGGCCGAAGGCTTCGAGGCGGCGCTGCCGCCGCCGATGCGCGAGGGCGCCAAACGCGCCCGCCAGCTTGTCACCGGGTTGCAGGGCCAAGGCACCCTGTTCGAGGAGCTGGGCTTCGAATATGTGGGCCCGATCGACGGCCACGACATGAGCCAGCTCGTCCCGGTTCTGCGCGCCGCACGGGCGCGGGCGACCGGACCCGTGCTGATCCATGTCTGCACGGTGAAGGGCAAGGGCTATGGCCCGGCCGAAAGCTCTGCCGACAAGTATCATGGCGTGGCGAAATTCGACGTGGCGACGGGCACGCAGGCCAAGGGCAAGGCGGCCGCGCCCAGCTATACCGCCGTGTTCGGCGACAGCCTGACCGATGAGGCCGCGCGCGACCCCAACATCGTGGCGGTCACCGCCGCCATGCCCGAGGGCACCGGGGTGGACCGGATGGCGAAACGCTTCCCCAACCGGGTGTTCGACGTGGGCATCGCCGAACAGCACGGCGTGACCTTCGCCGCCGGCATGGCCGCCTCCGGGCTGAAGCCCTTCTGCGCGATCTATTCCACCTTCCTGCAGCGCGGCTACGACCAGGTGGTGCATGACGTGGCGTTGCAGGGCCTTCCGGTGCGCTTCGCCATCGACCGCGCCGGGCTGGTGGGCGCCGATGGCGCCACCCATGCGGGCGCCTTCGACATCGGCTACCTGGGCGCCCTGCCGGGCTTCACCCTGATGGCGGCCGCGGACGAGGCGGAGCTGAGGCACATGGTGGCCACGGCCGCCGCGCATGAGTCCGGGCCCATCGCCTTCCGCTATCCGCGGGGCAACGGCACCGGCGTGGCCCTGCCCGAGCGCGGCGAGGTGCTGGAGATCGGGAAGGGCCGCGTGCTGCGAGAGGGCACCGACGTGGCGATCCTGTCCTACGGCGCGCATCTGCCCGAAGCGCTGGCCGCCGCTGCCGCGCTGGCGGCCGAGGGGGTCTCCGTCACGGTGGCCGATGCGCGCTTCGCCAAGCCGCTGGATGCGGACCTGCTGATGCAGCTGGTGCGCCACCACGGCGCGCTGGTCACGCTGGAGGAAGGGGCCGAGGGCGGCTTCGGCTCGCTGGTGATGCATGAACTGGCCCGCCGGGGCGCCTTCGACCGGGGTCTGGCGATCCGCAACCTGTGCCTGCCGGACCGCTTCATCGACCAGGCCAGCCCGGCGGACATGTATGCCGAGGCCGGTCTGAGCGCCGAGGCCATCGCCGACACGATCCGGGCCATGCGCCTGCAGGATACCGTGGTGCGCTTCCCGGCCGCCAGATAGCCGCCGGCATGCGGGCCACCCGCCCGCGCCCGGGCCGGCTGTGCGGCCGCGCGGAGCGTCTCCCGCGCGGCCGCTTCCTTTCTGGCAGGTTTCCCCTTTATTTATTCCAACTTCGGAATATATAGGCCCTGACGCGAACCGGGAGGCCCGCGCCGCCGCCCGCCGGACCGAAGGACGCCACGCCGATGAAACGCCCCGATCTCTCCCGTGCCGCGCTGGAGCGGCATCTGCCCATCCTGCAATGGTCGAGAGGCTACAGCCGCGACACGCTGACCTCGGACATGGTGGCGGCGGTGATCGTGACGATCATGCTGATCCCGCAATCGCTGGCCTATGCGCTGCTGGCGGGCCTGCCGGCCGAGATGGGGCTTTACGCCTCGATCCTGCCGCTGGTGGCCTATGCGATCTTCGGCACCTCGCGGGCGCTTGCGGTGGGCCCGGTGGCGGTGGTCTCGCTGATGACGGCGGCGGCGGTGGGCAATCTCGGACTCGACAACCCGGCGGATTACGCCATGGCGGCGATCACGCTGGCCTTCATCTCGGGCGTGATCCTGACGGTGATGGGGATCTTCCGGCTCGGCTTCCTGGCGAATTTCCTCAGCCATCCGGTGATCGCGGGCTTCATCACCGCCTCGGGCATCCTGATCGCCACCTCGCAGCTCAAGCATATCCTGGGCGTCGAGGCACATGGCCACAACCTGCCCACGCTGCTGGGCTCGCTCTGGGCGAACCTGGACCAGACCAGCCTCATCACGCTGGTCATCGGCGTTTCGGCCACCGCCTTCCTGTTCTGGGTGCGCAAGGGGCTGAAACCGCTGCTGCTGAAATCCGGGTTGAAGCCGCGCCTCGCCGACATCATCGCCAAGGCCGGCCCGGTGGGCGCCGTGGCGGTGACCACGCTGGCGGTCTGGATCTTCGGGCTGGGCGAACGGGGGGTGGCCATCGTGGGCCAGGTGCCCATCGGGCTGCCGCCGCTCACCGCGCCCAGCTTCGATCCCACGCTCTGGAGCCAGCTGTTCGTCTCGGGCCTGCTGATCTCGATCATCGGCTTCGTCGAATCGGTCTCGGTGGCGCAGACGCTGGCGGCCAAGAAGCGCCAGCGCATCGTCCCCGACCAGGAGCTGGTGGGCCTGGGCACCTCCAACATCGCGGCGGCGATCTCGGGCGGCTACCCGGTGACCGGCGGCTTCGCGCGCTCGGTGGTGAATTTCGACGCCGGCGCCGAAACCCCGGCGGCGGGCGCCTATACCGCGGTGGGCATCGCGCTGGCGGCGCTCCTGCTGACGCCGCTGCTGTTCTTCCTGCCCAAGGCGACGCTGGCGGCCACGATCATCGTGGCGGTGCTGAGTCTGGTGGATTTCTCGATCCTCGGCCGGACCTGGCGCTACTCGAAGGTGGATTTCGCCGCCGTGGCCGCCACCATCCTGCTGACGCTGGGCTTCGGGGTGGAAATGGGCGTCTCGGCGGGGGTGGTCCTGTCGATCGCGCTGCACCTCTACAAGACCTCGCGCCCCCATGTGGCCGAGGTGGGGCTGGTGCCCGGCACCCAGCACTTCCGCAACATCCGCCGTCACGCGGTGGTGACGGACCCGGCGCTGGTGACGCTGCGGATCGACGAAAGCCTCTACTTCGCCAATGCCGCCTTCCTGCAGGATTACGTCTACGACCGGGTGGTGGGCGACGACCGCATCCGCGACGTGGTGCTGATGTGCTCGGCGGTGAACGAGATCGACATGAGCGCGCTGGAAAGCCTGGAGGCGATCAACCAGCGGCTCGAAAGCCTGGGCATCCGGCTGCACCTGTCCGAGGTGAAGGGCCCGGTGATGGACCGGCTGAAGCGCAGCCATTTCCTGGACGACCTCACCGGGAAGGTCTTCCTGTCGCAATGGGACGCGATGCGCGCCCTGTCGGGCCCCGACGGCACGCGCGACGCCGCCGAGTAGCCGCGCCCGCGCGCCGGCCGCTTCTTCCGGCTCCGGATATCTCCGCCGGCGGCCCCGCGCGGCCGGAGGCCGCACCCGGTAAAGACGTGCCGCCGAAGGCGGCTCCATGGGATCACGCGGCGAGGGTCAGTCTGGGGTCAGGCAGGGGTCAGGCGGGCGCGCAGCAGCGCCACGGGATGGGCGCGCAGGCTCAGGCGCAGCGCCACGTAATCCTCCACCACCTGCTCGCCCAGGCTCATCTCGGGCAGCAGCGCGGCGGGTTCCGTGATCCCCTCGCCATCCATGTCCCCGGCGAAGAGCGGCAGCGGCGCCGGCGCGCGCAGGGCGCGTGCCTGCCACAGCGCCTCGCGCCGGCTCAGGCCCAGCGCCGCGAAGGCGTCGGCCTCGGCCAGCCGCGCGATCACCGGCGGCGATATCCCGGCGCGGCGCCAGACATCCTCGACCGCCAGGTAGCCGTTGCCGCGGGCGGCGGCGATCCAGGCGGCGTCCTCCTCGCGCAGGCCGCGGATCTGGCGGAAGCCCAGCCGCAGCGCCAGCCCGCCGCGGCCGTCCGGCTCCATCACGTTGTCCCAGTAGCTGTCGTTGATGCAGACCGGGCGCACCTCCACCCCGTGCTCGCGCGCGTCGCGCACGATCTGCGCCGGCGCGTAGAAGCCCATTGGCTGCGAATTCAGCAGGGCGCAGGCGAAGATGCCCGGGTGGTGGCATTTCAGCCAGGCCGAGGCATAGACCAGCAGCGCGAAGCTGGCGGCGTGGCTTTCGGGAAAGCCGTAGCTGCCGAAACCCTCGATCTGGCTGAAACAGCGTTCGGCGAACTCGGGCGCGTAGCCGTTGCGCGCCATGCCGCGCAGGAAGCGGGTGCGGAACGCGCCGACATCGCCGTGCTTCTTGAAGGTGGCCAGCGCACGGCGCAGCCGGTCGGCCTCGGACGGGTCGAACCCGGCGCCGATGATGGCGATCTGCATCGCCTGTTCCTGGAACAGCGGCACGCCCAGCGTTTTGCCCAGCACCGCGCCCAGCGCGTCGGAGGGGAAGGCCACCTTTTCCTCGCCGTTGCGGCGGCGGATATAGGGGTGGACCATGTCGCCCTGGATCGGGCCGGGCCGCACGATCGCCACCTCGATCACCAGGTCGTAGAAGCAGCGCGGCCGCATCCGGGGCAGGAAGTTCATCTGCGCGCGGCTTTCCACCTGGAAGACGCCCACGGAATCCGCCCGGCACAGCATGTCGTAGACCTTCGGATCCTCCGGCGGCAGGGTGGCGAGCGTGTAGTCGGTGCCGTGGTGGCGGACGAGCAGCTCGAACGCCTTGCGGATGCAGGTGAGCATCCCCAGGCTGAGCACGTCGACCTTGAGGATGCCCAGCGTGTCGATGTCGTCCTTGTCCCAGCAGATGACCGTGCGCTCCTCCATCGTGGCGTTCTCGATCGGGACCAGCTCGTCCAGCCGGCCCTCGGTGATGACGAAGCCGCCCACATGCTGGGACAGGTGGCGGGGAAAGCCCATGATCTCGTCCACCAGGTCGAGGGTCTGGCGCAGGCGGCGGTCGGTCGGGTCCAGCCCGATCTCGCGCAGGCGGGCATCCTCGGTGCCGCTCTTGCCGTGGAAGCCCCAGAGCTGCGAGGACAGCGCCGCCACCGTGTCCTCGGACAGGCCCATGGCGCGGCCCACCTCGCGGATGGCGCGCTTGGCGCGGTAATGGATCACCGTGGCGCAGAGCCCGGCGCGGTGACGGCCGTAGCGCTCGTAGATCCACTGGATCACCTCCTCGCGGCGCTCGTGCTCGAAATCCACGTCGATGTCGGGCGGCTCGTCGCGGGCCTCGGACACGAAGCGCTCGAACACCATGGTGCCGATCTCGGGCGAGACGGAGGTGACGCCGAGGCTGTAGCAGACCACCGAGTTGGCGGCCGAGCCGCGCCCCTGGCACAGGATCCCGCGCGAGCGGGCGAAGGCCACGATGTCGTGCACCGTGAGGAAATAGGGCTCGTAGCGCAGCTTGGCGATCAGGCGCAGCTCGTGTTCCAGCATGGCGCGCACGCGCTCGGACGGGCCGTCGGGGTAGCGCCAGCGCAGCCCGGCGCGGGCGAGCCGGGCCAGCCGGTCGGCAGGGGATTCGCCCCGGGCCACCTCGGAGGGGTATTCGTAGCGCAGCGCGTCCAGCGAGAAGGTGCAGCGCGCGGCCAGCGCGCCGGCCCGGTCCACCGTCTGCGGATGGTCGCGGAAGAGCCGGCGCATCTCGGCCTCGGCGCGCAGGCGCCGCTCGCCATTGGCGAGCGCCGCGCGGCCCAGAACGTCGATCCTGGTGCCGGTGCGGATCGCGGTGAGCACGTCCGCCAGCCGGCGGCGGCGGCCGTGATGCATCATCGGCCGGGCGGTGGCGAGCGTGGGCAGGCCGAGGCGTCGGGCCGCCTGCGCATGGGCGGCCAGCCGGGGGATGTCCTGGCCGTCATAGGCGGGCGACAGTGCCAGGTGCATCTGCGCGCCGAAGCGGCGGGCCAGCCTGGCGGCCTGGCGGTGCCAGTCCTCGGGGACGGGGAAGGCGCGCGGTGGGTGCAGCAGCAGTTCCAGCCCCTCCATGCCCTCCATCAGGTCCTCCATCCGCAGGGCGCAGCCGCCCTTGGGCGCCCGCAGCCGCCCGCGCGAGACCAGCCGGCACAGCCGGGCCCAGCCCGCGCGGCTGGCGGCCAGCGCGGTGAGTTCCGGCCCGTCTGCGGGCACCAGCCGCGCGGCGGGGATCAGCCGGGGCGTGCAGGACAGAAGCGGCGCGCGGCGATGCGCCAGCCCCGGCGGGACGGGCGGGCCGATGGGGCCGTCGCGGGCCTCCGCCTCGGTGCGGGCGGCCACTTCCCGGGCGATCTCGCGCGCCTCCGCATGGGCGCGCACGATGCCCGCCACCGAGTTCTCGTCGGCGATGGCGATGGCGCCCAGCCCCATGGCGGCGGCACGGCGCATGAATTCCTCGGGGTGGGAGGCCCCGGTGAGAAAGGTGAAATTGGAGGTGATCGACAACTCGGCATACATGGCGAGTCGGGAGTATATTCCCCTTTTGTTCCCGGGGCGAGTCACGGGATGGCGGGGGGTGTCAGATCCTGTCGCGGAAGGTGTCCAGAACCTCCTCGTAGACCGCGCGCTTGAACGGCACGATCGCGCCGGGCAGGGCTTCGGGTTCGATCCAGCGCCATTCCGAGAATTCGGGATGATCCGTCCCGATGCGGATCTGGGCGTCCTCGCCGTGAAAGCGCAGCAGGAACCATTTCTGCTTCTGCCCGCGAAAGCGGCCCTTCCAGACCTTCGGCACCAGGTCCGTCGGCAGGTCGTAGGTGACCCAGCCCGGGGTCTCGGCCTCGACGCTGACCAGGTCGGCCGGCACCCCGGTCTCCTCCCACAGCTCGCGCAGCGCGGCGTCGCGCGGGGTCTCGCCGGGGTCGATGCCGCCCTGCGGCATCTGCCAGGCGGCGATGTCGGTGTCGATCCGCTGGCCGACGAAGATCTCGCCCCGGCGATTGGCCAGCATCACGCCCACGCAGGGGCGATAGGGCAGGGCGGCGATCTGTTGGGGGGTCATGTTCGAAAAATTTTCCTCGAAAATTTTCCTGCAGGACGTGGGGCGGGCACGGAGAATTTTCGGCCGAAAATTCTCCGTGCGGTGCTCACTCGTCGCGCGGGCCCAGGGCGGTCAGGCCCTTGAGGATGTCGATGGCGTAGGCCAGCTGGTAATCCTCTTCGCGCAGGCGCGCGGCGGCGTCGGCCTTGGCGCGGTCTTCCTCGATCTGGCGGATCTCGTCCTCCGAGAGCGAATCGTTGTCGAGACGGCCGCGCAGGTCGGCCTCGGAGCGGGCGCGACGTGCGGCGTCTTCCTCGGCCTCCTCGGTGGCGTCGACGCGCGAGGGCTGTTGCACCACGATGTCGGGGCTCACGCCCAGCGCCTGGATCGAGCGACCCGAGGGCGTGTAGTAGCGCGCCGTGGTCAGCCGCATCGCGCCGTCACCGCGCAGCGGCATCACCGTCTGGACCGAACCCTTGCCGAAGCTCTTGGTGCCCACCACGATGGCGCGCCGGTGATCCTGCAATGCGCCGGCGACGATTTCCGAGGCCGAGGCGGAACCGCCGTTGATGAGCACCACGATGGGCTTGCCCTCGGCGAGGTCGCCCGGGGTGGCGTTGTAGCGCTCGCCATCCTCCGGGTCGCGGCTCCGGGTGGAGACGATCTCGCCCTTTTCGAGAAAGGCGTCGGAGACGCGGATCGCCTGCGTCAGAAGGCCGCCGGGATTGTTGCGCAGGTCCAGGACGATGCCGTTCACCCGGTCGATCCCGCCGGCCGCATCCACCTGCTCCTGCAGGCTGGCCTCGAGGTTGGAGAAGGTCTGGTCGTTGAAGGTGGTCACCCGGAGCACCACCGACTCGCCTTCCAGCCGCGAGCGCACGGCGGTCAGCCTGATCGTGTCGCGGATGATCGAGACGTCGAAGGGTTCGGCGGTGCCCTCGCGCACCACGGTGATGATGATCTCGGAGCCGACCGGCCCGCGCATCATCTCCACCGCCTCGTCGAGCGTCAGCCCCAGCACCGATTCGCCGTCCACATGGGTGATGAAATCGCCGGCCTCGATGCCGGCCGCTTCCGCCGGCGTGCCGTCGATCGGCGAGACCACCTTGACGAAGCCGTCCTCCTGCGTGACCTCGATGCCCAGGCCGCCGAACTCGCCCCGTGTCTGCACCCGCATGGCGGCGGCGTCGTCGGGAGACAGGTAGCTGGAATGCGGGTCGAGCGACGAGAGCATCCCGTTGATGGCGGCCTCGATCAGGTCGCCCGCGTCCACCTCCTCGACATATTGCGAGCGGATCCGCTCGAAGATGTCGCCGAAGAGGTCGAGCTGTTCATAGACGCTGGCGGGGCGCGGGTTTTCCTGCGCCAGCAGGGGCCCGGCCACCTGGGTGGTGGCAAGAACGCCTGCCAGTGTGCCGGCGATCGCGGCCATTGCGAGTTTCTTCATGGCTTAGTCATCCCTTTCCGTCCGGAACCACGCCAGCGGATCCGTGGGCGCGTTGCCCTGTCTGACTTCGATATAGAGCGTTTCCGGCCGCGCACTTCCAGCCCCATCACCGGACTGTGAGACGATTGCCCCGATCTGGGGGTCGTCCCCGCCCATCAGCCCCACCGGGCTGCCGGCGGGCAGGACCTGCCCGGCCTCGCCGAACACCACGTCCAGACCGGCCAGCACGAAGAGCAGCCCGGCCTGCGGTTCCAGCATCATCACCTGCCCGTAATCCAGCAGGGGTCCGCGGTAGCGGATCGTCGCCGCCGTGGGCGTGGTGACCAGGGCGCGCGGCCTTGTGGCCACGACGACGCCGGGACGTTCCACCCCGGCGGCGTCGGCCTCGCCCGGCCGGCGCAGGATGGTGCCCTGCACCGGCAGGGGCAATTCGCCCTTGCGGTGGGCGATGTCGGGCAGGCTGCCCGGCGCCTCGTCCTCGGTGATCTGGCTGAGCCCGCTGGCGAAGCCCTCCAGCGTCTCGGTCGCGGCGATCAGGATCGCGGTGCGCACCGGATCGGCGGTGAAGCGGCGCGGCAGGTTGCGCCGGTCGGCCACCGCCTGGCTGAGCGCGGTGCGGGCCTGCTGCACGCCGGCCATGCCCTGCTGCAGGGTGGCGACCGCGTCCTCCTGGAGCTTGCGCAGGGTGGCGACCTCCTGCAGCCGGGCGCGGAGCGCCTCCACCTCGGTCTGGATCGCCGGGGTGACATCGGCCAGCAGCATGCCCGAGCGCGCGGTGCCCAGCGCGCCCGAGGGGTGCAGGGTCAGCACCGGGGCGGGGGAATGCGCGATGGTCTGCAACACGCCCAGAAGGCGGGCGACCTCCTGCTCGCGGGCGGCCAGTTCACGGGCGATCTGCTGTTCGCGGATCGAGACCCCGCGCAGCCCCTCGCGCATGGCGGACAGCCCGGCCTCGAAGCCGCGCACCGTTTCGGTCAGCGCGGCGACGCGGTTGCGCGCGCCATCCGCCGCATCGAGCGCCAGCGTGGCCTTCTCCAGCATGCGGGCGGCCTCGCGCGCGCGCTCCGCCTGATCGGCCCCGGCAGGGGCGGCGGCCATGAGCGCCAGGAGAAGGGCAAGCGAGCGGGTCATCGCAGGATCAGGCTCTCCCCGGTCATCTCGGGGGGCTGTTCCAGCCCCATCAGCTTCAGCAGCGTGGGGGCGAGATCGGCCAGCCGGCCGCCCTCGCGCAGCCGGGCGCCGGGCGGCCCGCCCACCAGGATCACCGGCACCGGGTTGGTGGTGTGGGCGGTGTGCGGGCCGCCGGTTTCCGGGTCCTGCATGACCTCGCAATTGCCGTGATCGGCGGTGACGATCATCGCGCCGCCGGTCGATTCCAGCGCCTCGAGCGCCCGGCCCAGCCCTTCGTCCACCGCCTCGCAGGCGCGGATCGCGGCCTCCAGCACGCCGGTATGGCCCACCATATCGGGATTTGCGTAGTTCACCACGATCAGGTCATAGCCTGCACCGATCGCCTCCACCAGCTTGTCGGTCACCTCGGCCGCGGACATCTCGGGCTGCAGATCGTAGGTCGCCACCCCGGGCGATTGCGCCATGTAGCGGTCCTCGCCGGGCTCGGGCGCTTCCTTGCCGCCGTTCAGGAAGAAGGTGACATGGGGGTATTTCTCGGTCTCGGCCAGGCGGAACTGGCGCTTGCCCTGTTTCGCCACCCAGGCGCCCAGCGTGTTGACCAGGTCACGCGGCGGGAACACCGTGTCCATGTAGGCGTCATGGCCCGTGGAATACTGCACCATGCCCAGCAACGCCGACAGCCGGGGCCGGGTGCCGGTGTCGAACTCCGAGAATCCGGGCTCGCCTATGGACCGCAGGATCTGGCGCGCGCGGTCGGCCCGGAAATTCAGGCAGAAGAACCCGTCGCCGTCGCGCACCCCGCCATACTCCCCGATCTCGGTCGCGGGGATGAACTCGTCGGTGATCCCCTCCGCATGGGCGGCCTCCACCGCCGCCAGCCCGGTGCGGGCCTGGCGCGGGCCCTCGCCCTTGATCATGGCGTCATAGGCGAGCTTGACCCGCTCCCAGCGGTTGTCCCGGTCCATGGCGAAATAGCGCCCGGTCACCGTGGCCACATAGGCCCCCCCGGGCAGGCGGGCCTCGAAATCCGCCATGAAGCCGGGCGCCGAGCTGGGCGCCACGTCGCGCCCGTCGGTGACGGCATGGATCGCCACGGCCACGCCTGCATCGGTGATCGCGCGGGCGGCGGCCAGCACATGCTCCATGTGGCCATGCACCCCGCCATCGGAGATCACGCCCATCAGGTGCGCGATCCCGCCCGCGTCGCGCACCGCCTCGGTGAACCGCGAGAGCGCGGCGATGTCGAAGAAGCTGCCATCCTCGATCGCCAGGTCGATCTGGCCCAGGTCCATCGCCACCACCCGGCCCGCGCCGATATTGGTGTGGCCCACCTCGGAATTGCCCATCTGGCCGGCGGGCAGGCCCGCGTCGCGGCCATGGGTCACCAGCGTGGCATGGGGGCATTTCGTCCAGATCCGGTCGAAATGCGGCGTCGCGGCCAGCGCCGGGGCGTTGGCCTCGGTCTCCTCGCGCAGGCCCCAGCCATCGAGGATGCACAGGACGACGGGTTTCGGAACGCTCATGCTAGGGTCTCTCGCTCGGGGCCTTCGGGCACTTCTAGCGCGGCGCGCGCCGGGTTTGAACCTCGCGCTGACCATCCTCCGGGTGAAAATGCCCCTGACGGAGGCAGGCGGTGGCGCGATGCGGGCCTAGGCCCGGTGATAGGGGCCGCCCGCGAGGATCGTGGCGGCCCGGTAGAGCTGTTCGGCCAGCATCACCCGCACCAGCGCGTGTGGCCAGACCATCGGCCCGAAGGACAGCGCGAAATCGGCCTCCTCGCGCAGGTCGGGGGCCAGCCCGTCGGCCCCGCCGACGAGGAACGCCACGTCCTGCCGGCCGGCGTCGCGCCAGCCTGCCAGTTTCGCGGCGAAATCCGGCGAGGACAGCATCCGCCCGCGTTCGTCCAGCACCACCGAAAGCGCGCCCTCGGGCCGGGCCTTGCGCAGCAGCGCGGCCTCGGCGGCGGGGCCGCCGCCCTTGCGGTCCTCCACCTCGTGGAGGCTGGCCGGGCCAAGGCCCAGCGGCCGGCCGGTGCGATCGAATCGGGACAGGTAGTCATCGGTCAGGGCGCGCTCTTCGCCACTGCGAAGGCGCCCGACGGCGCAGAGATGGACGCGCACGGGTTCAGGCGCGGGAGGCGGCGGCAGACGGGGTCTGCCACATCTTCTCCAGCTGGTAGAACTCGCGCACCTCGGGGCGGAACACGTGGACGATCACGTCGCCCGCGTCGATCAGCACCCAGTCGCCGGTTTCCTTGCCTTCCATGCGCGAGAGCACGCCGAGCTCCTGCTTGAGCTCGTCCACCAGCTTTTCCGCGATGGAGGCGACCTGGCGGGACGACCTGCCCGAGCAGATCACCATGTGATCGGCCATGGCGGACTTGCCGCGCAGGTCGATCTGCACGATGTCTTCGGCCTTGCTGTCGTCGAGGGAGGTCAGGATGCGGGCCAGCAGCGTGTCGCTTGCGGTTTCCGCCTGCGGGGCGCCCATCACGGGCATCCCGGTGTCCGCGGCACGGGCCGCATGAACGTTGAAAGACAGGACATCGTCCTCCTTGATTTGCACGCCGTCGCTGTCCCGGCGCTGGACATGGTCCAAAGGTAGCAACAAGCGGGTGACATTTCAATGAAGCTGCGCGCGCGCATTGGTGGCGCCGCGCTTGCGGCGCGGGCTCGGTGCGTATATTTCGGGCAGGATGACAAGGGTTTTCGACATCGAGGACAGGGCCCGCCTGCCCTGGCGCTTCTTCGGCGCGGCACGATCCGTGCTGGCACGGCTATGAGCGGCGACGTGCCGCAACATTTTCATTCCCCCACCAAAGACCGGAGAGGACCGCATGTCCCCCAAGACTCTCTATGACAAGATCTGGGATGCCCATCTCGTCCAGCGGGACGAGGACGGCACCAGCCTGATTTACATCGACCGGCATCTCGTCCACGAGGTGACCAGCCCGCAGGCCTTCGAGGGGCTGCGCATGGCGGGCCGCAAGGTGCGCGCCCCGGAAAAGACGATCGCCGTGCCGGATCACAACGTGCCCACCACGGCGGACCGGGTGGATGGCATCGACAACGAGGAAAGCCGCATCCAGGTCGAGGAGCTGGACCGCAACGCCAGGGAATTCGGCCTGCCCAACTACTACGAGATGAACGATATCCGCCAGGGCATCGTGCATATCGTGGGCCCCGAGCTGGGCTGGACCCTGCCGGGAATGACCGTGGTCTGCGGTGACAGCCACACCGCCACGCACGGTGCCTTCGGCGCGCTGGCGCATGGTATCGGCACCTCGGAGGTGGAGCATGTGCTGGCCACCCAGACGCTGATCACCCAGAAGTCGAAGAACATGAAGGTGGAGATCACCGGCACGCTGGCGCCGGGTGTCACCGCCAAGGACATCACCCTGGCGGTGATCGGCCGCACCGGCACCGCCGGCGGCACCGGCCACGTGATCGAGTATTGCGGCGAGGCGATCCGGGCGCTGTCCATGGAAGGGCGGATGACCGTCTGCAACATGGCGATCGAGGGCGGCGCGCGCGCCGGGCTGATCGCCCCGGACGAGACCACGTTCGAGTATGTGAAGGGCCGCCCCCACGCGCCAAAGGGCGCCCAGTGGGAGGCCGCGCTGGCCTGGTGGAAGACGCTGTTCTCGGACGAGGACGCGCATTGGGACAAGGTCATCACCATCCGCGGCGAGGATATCGCCCCGGTCGTGACCTGGGGCACCTCGCCCGAGGACGTGCTGCCGATCACCGATGTGGTGCCCGCGCCGGAAAGCTTCGAGGGCGGCAAGGTGGCCGCGGCGAAGCGGGCGCTGGAATACATGGGCCTGGAGGCCGGCACCCGGTTGCAGGACATCAAGGTGGACGCCGTGTTCATCGGCTCCTGCACCAATGGCCGGATCGAGGACCTGCGCGCCGCAGCCGAGATCCTGAAGGGCAAGAAGATCGCGCCGGGCGTGCGCGGCATGGTGGTGCCGGGCTCCGGCCTTGTGCGTCAGCAGGCCGAGGAAGAGGGCATCGCCGACATCTTCAAGAAAGCGGGCTTCGAATGGCGCCTGGCGGGCTGCTCGATGTGCCTGGGCATGAACCCCGACCAGCTGTCGGTGGGCGAGCGCTGTGCCTCCACCTCGAACCGCAATTTCGAGGGCCGGCAGGGCCGCGGCGGGCGCACCCACCTGATGAGCCCGGCGATGGCCGCTGCGGCGGCGGTGACGGGCCACCTGACGGATGTGCGCGACCTGATCTAGGTCGCGCCGCACCCGGGCAGGGAGGGCCGCATGGACAAGGGCGTACGGCTTCGGGTGCTGGCGATCGCCGAGGCCGCGAACCCGGAATGGGTGAGCGTGCCCCTTGTCGGCTGGTCGCTGGCCTCGGCGCTGCGCGAGGTGGCCGATGTGCATGTGGTGACGCAGGTGCGCAACCGCGCGGCGTTCCTGCGGGCGGGGATGCGCGAGGGCGAGGATTTCACCGCCATCGATTCGGAGACCTATGCCCGGCCGGTCCACCGGCTGGGCGAGGTGCTTCGGATGGGAGAGGGCAAGGGCTGGACCATGGTCACGGCGCTTTCGTCGAAACTGGCCTATCCGCATTTCGAGCGGCTGGTCTGGCGTGCCTTCGGCAGCCGGATCGCGGCGGGCGAGTTCGATATCGTCCACCGCATCACGCCCCTGACGCCCACCGCCAACAGCAGCCTTGCGCCGCGTTGCGCGCGGCTGGGCGTGCCCTTCGTGCTGGGGCCGCTGAATGGCGGGGTGCCCTGGCCGCGCGGCTTCGACGCCGAGCGGCGCCGCGAGCGCGAATGGCTCTCCTATGTCAAGGGCGCCTACAAGCTGTCGCCCGCCCGGGCGCGGATGCTGGACGCCTGCGCGGCGATCATCGCGGGCTCGCGCGACACCGCGGCCGATCTGCCCGCGAAGCACCGGCACAAGATCACCCGCATTCCCGAGAACGCCGTGGACCCGGCGCGCTTCACCCTGCGGGCCGAGCAGCCGGGCCGCCTGCCGCTGCGGGGCTGCTTCCTGGGGCGGCTGGTGCCCTACAAGGGGCCGGACATGCTGCTGGAGGCGGCCACGCCCTATCTGCGCGACGGGCGGCTGGTGCTGGACATCGTGGGGTCCGGCCCGATGGAGGCGGCGCTGCGCCGCCAGGCGGAGGCCGCGGGGGTGGCCGAGGCCGTCACCTTCCACGGCTGGCTGCCGCATGCGCAGGTGCAGCAGGCGCTGGCCCGGGCCAACCTGCTGACCTTTCCCTCGATCCGCGAATTCGGCGGCGGCGTGGTGCTGGAGGCGATGGCGCTGGGCGTGGTGCCGGTGATCTGCGACTATGCCGGCCCGGCCGAGCTGGTGGACGGGGATACCGGCTTCAAGGTGGCGATGGGCGACCGCGCCGGGGTGGTCGTCGGCTTCCGCGAGACGCTGGGCCGCATCCTCGCCGATCCGGCGCAGCTGGCGCCCATGGCCGAGGCCGGGCGGCGGCGTGTGGCCGACACCTACACCTGGGCGCGCAAGGCCGAGCGCATCCTGGAGATCTACCGCTGGACGCTGCGGCCCGAGGGGCCGATCCCGGCCCCGCACGGGCCCTGACGCCCGGCGCGGCATGACACAAACGAAACCGAAGCAAGAAAGAGACCGACATGGAAAAGTTCGAGACGTTCTCCGGGATCGCGGCGCCGCTGCCGCTGATCAACATCGATACCGACATGATCGTGCCCAAGCAGTTCCTCAAGACGATCAAGCGTTCGGGCCTGGGCGTGAACCTGTTCTTCGAGATGCGCTATGACGATGCGGGCAACGAGAATCCCGATTTCGTGCTGAACCGGGAGTCCTATCGCCAGGCCGAGATCCTGGTTGCGGGCGACAATTTCGGCTGCGGGTCGAGCCGCGAGCACGCGCCCTGGGCGATCAAGGATTTCGGGATCAAGGCGATCATCGCGCCCAGCTATGCCGACATCTTCTACAACAACTGTTTCAAGAACGGCATCCTGCCGATCACCCTGCCGGCAGAGCAGGTGGACGCGCTGATGAAGGATGCCGAGCAGGGCGGCAACGCGCGCATCACCATCGACCTGGAGGCCCAGACCGTCACCGGCGCGCAGGGCGAGGTCTATCCGTTCGAGATCGACAGCTTCAAGAAGCACTGCCTGCTGGAAGGGCTGGACGATATCGGCCTGACGCTGGAACGCGCCTCGGCGATCGACAGCTACGAGGCCCGCGTGTCGCAGGAACGTCCCTGGGTCTGACACGAAGCGGCCTCGGGGCCGGTTGTGGTGCTTGAAGAAAGCGCCACAAGATATTGGATTTGCGGCAAGCTTTCACGGGGGCTTGCCGCAAATTGATGCAATGGCGCACCAGTTTCACCTTCAAATGGCCCGAATTCTCCAGTCTTGTTAACCAGCAGGTTGAGAGCTTGCCGGGAAAGGGGCAAAACTTGGGCATGAATGAGGCAGTCCGCCGCAAAGAGCGGACAGGGGCAGGAACCGGGGCGCCGCCAGCGTGCGCGCTCCCGATGGTCGAAGGGAACGGGCAGCCATGATCCGCTTGGTCGGTGCCGCTCTGCGCGCGGTCCTCGTGGCGTTGCTGGTGGTCACACCGGCACTGCTGCTTCCCGGGCCGACGCTCGACTCCGGCCATGTTCTGGCGCTTGTGGCGCTGGTGGCCGGGCTGCTGACCTTCGCGGAGTACTACACCGACTATCCCAGCCTGCTGGAATTCCGCGATGCGCCGCCGTTCAACCGGCTGCGCTTCGGCTGTCTGTTCGCCGCGCTGCTGGTGACCACCACGATCAGCCACGGACTGACCGAGCCGACGCTGGTGACCCGGGCGCTGACCTCGCTGGGCGCGGTGATCGGCGGGGCGCTGGATTTCCCCTTCTCGCCGGTCCGGTTGCTCCTGATCGGCCTCGCCGGAGAGGCCAGCCCCGAGGTGCAGCGTGCGGTTCTGGCTGCGGCGGGTCTGTCGATGCTGGCGGTGCTGGTGACCCTGGGCACGTTCCTTCTGGCGGTGCGGCTGGGCAACTGGCCGCTGCGCTCGGGCGCGTTCAATGTCTGGGTGAACATGCCGCTGTTCGATCCCACCGCCGGCGGCGACGTGCTGCAACGGCTGCGCCGGGACGCGCGGATGCAGCTTGCGCTGGGCTTCCTGGTGCCGTTTCTTGTTCCCGCGCTTGCCAAGCTGGGCGCCGATTTCATCGGACCGATGCGCATGACCGATCCGCTGAGCCTGATCTGGATGACGAGCATATGGGCCTTTCTGCCGACCAGCATGATCATGCGGGCAGTCGCCCTGCACCGGGTCGCCGACCTGGTGGAGGAGAAGCGCCGCCGCGCCCATGCCCGCGCCCACGGGTTGCAGCCGGTCTGATCGCCGCGCTGGCGCTGGCACTGGCCCTCGCGGCGCTGCCGCTTCGCGCCGAACCGTTGCGCATCGCCACCTTCCATGTCGATCTCGCGCGCGCCGGCCCCGGCCTTTTGCTGCGCGACATGCTGCGCGGTGACGCGCAGGCCGAGGCGGTCGCCCGGATCGTGGCCGGGACCGCGCCGGATGTGCTGCTTCTGACCGATTTCGACTACGATCACGGGCTGGTGGCGCTGGGCGCGTTCCGCGACCTGGTGGCCGCGGCGGGCCACGAGATGCCGCATCTCTTCGCGCTGCGGCCCAATACCGGGATGGATACCGGGCTCGACATGGATGGCGACCGCCGCACCGGCACGGCGCGCGACAAGCAGGGCTTTGGCCGTTTCGCGGGCGAGGGGGGCATGGCGCTGCTGTCGCGCCTGCCGGTCGAGGCCGCGGGGGTGCGGGATTTCTCCGCCCTGCTGTGGCGCGACCTGCCGGGTGCGCTGCTGCCCGTCACCGCCCAAGGGGCGCCGTTCCTGTCGCCCGAGGTGCTGGAGGTGCAGCGCCTGTCCACCACCGGGCATTGGGTGGTGCCGCTGCGCGCGCCGGACGGGGGGAGGCTGCACCTGATGGCCTTCGACGCGACGCCGCCGGTCTTCGACGGGCCGGAGGATCTGAACGGGCGGCGCAACCATGACGAGATCCGGTTCTGGCAGCTGTTCCTGGACGGGGCGTTCGGCCCGGCACCGGAGGGGCGGTTCGTGATCCTGGGCAACAGCAACCTGGACCCGAAGGACAGCGCGGGACGGCGCGAGGCGATCCGGGCGCTGCTGGCCGATCCGCGCCTGCAGGATCCGCGGCCCGCAAGCCTCGGCGGCGTGGCGGCGGCCGATCCCGGCCACCGGGGCGACCCGGCCCTGGACACCGTCGACTGGGACGGGCCGGAGCCTGGCAATCTGCGGGTGGACTACGTGCTGCCTTCGGCCGACTGGCGGGTCACGGGGGCCGGGGTGGTCTGGCCCGACGACGGCACGGCGGCGGCGGCCAGCCGCCACAGGCTGGTCTGGGTGGACCTGCTGCCGCCGGAGTGAGACGGCTCAGCCTGGTGCAACCTGCGCGGCCGCGCGCGCGGCCGCACCAGCGCCCACGGCCTGCCTCAGCGCCTCTGCGGCGGGCGTCGCGCGGAACCCGGGCAGGAGCGCCTCGAAGGCCGCCGCGTCCATGTGGTGGGGCTTGTCCCAGAGATAGCGCATCTCGCGCAGGTGCCGCGCCATCGGCCAGACCGGCTGCGCCAGCAGCAGCGGCCACCAGGCCATCCGCTTCACCGCGATGTCGCGGCCCAGCACCCCCGACAGGAGGCCCGCCATCTCCTCCGTGCCAAGCGTGTAGCCGGGAAACGGGATATCGGCGAAGCTGGGCAGCGCCTCCTGCCTTTCGGCCAGCGCCACCGCGGCGCGGGCCATGTCGGGCAGGAAGGCCCAGGCATGGGGCGCGGCCGGGTTCCCCGGCGCGGTCAGCACGCCCTTGCCGAGGCTGGCCGCCATCACCTTGTCGAACCAGTTGCCCGACGCCTGCGTGTCTAGGAAATCCCCGGCGCGCAGCAGGATCGTGCGCACCCCGCTGTCGCGATAGGCGGCTTCCATTTCTACCCGCAGGCGGCCCAGCGGGTTGGTGGCGCGGTGGGGCGTGGCGGGACCGAGACGCTCGGGCGCGTCCTTGCCGAATACGTAGACATTGCCGGGCAGGATCACCGTGGCGCCCGTCTCCAGCGCGGCGCGGCGCACCCCGGCGTGCAGCGAGGGCATCTCCGCCGCCCAACGGGGATAGGGCGGGTTGAAGCCGTTCACGATCACCTGCGCACCGCGCGCCGCGGTGACGAGATCGTCGCGGCGGCGGTCGAACGGGCGGGTCTGCCAGCCGGCGGCGCGAAAGGCCTGCGCCGCGTGGCGGCCGAAGCGGCCGGAGCCGCCGAGGATCAGGGCTGTTCGGGTCATGTCTCTCTCCTTGCGGTGCGTGTCAGGATGCGACGCCTGACCGGTGCCCGGAAATTGCGCCATTCTCCTGCGGTTTGAAATTGCGAGAAATCGCAGAAGTGATATTCATGAATGAATGGATGAACGGATCGCCGAACTCGACTGGTCCTTGCTGCGCGCCTTTCTCGCGGTGGCCGAGAGCGGCTCGCTTTCCGCGGCGGCGCGGCGGTTGGGGATCAGCCAGCCCACGCTCGGCCGCCAGGTGCGCGCGCTGGAAGAGGCCCTGGGCGCGGCGCTGTTCACCCGCCATGCCCGCGGGCTGGTGCCCACCGAGACCGGCGCCGCCCTGATCGCCCCCGCGCGGGAGATGCGCGAGGCGGCGCAGCGCATCGCGCTGGCCGCGGCGGGGCGCGACACCGGCTTGCGCGGCACCGTGCGGATCACCGCGAGCGTGTTCATGGCGCATCACGTCCTGCCCCGGGTCCTGGCCGGCATCCGGGCCGTCGCGCCCGAGATCGAACTGGAGCTGGTGCCTTCGGATGCCAGCGAGAACCTGCTGTTCCGCGAGGCCGACATCGCCGTGCGGATGTACCGTTCGGACCAGCTCGATATCGTCACCCGGCACCTGGGCGATATTCCCCTGGGGATCTTCGCCGCCCGCAGCTACCTCGACAGGCACGGCCGGCCCGCAAGGCTCGAGGACCTGCCGGACCATGATCTTGTGGGCTACGACGCCAACCCGCTGATCCTGCGCACCATGCGCGAGATGGGCTGGCCGGCCGAACGCGGCTGGTTCGCGCTGCGCTGCGACGACCAGGCGGCCTATTGGGAGCTGGTGCGGGCGGGTTGCGGGATCGGCTTCGGCCAGCGGGCGGTGGGGCGGGCCGACCCGCTGCTGGAGGAACTGCTGCCCGGGTCGGGGCTGCCCGCGTTGCCGCTGTGGCTGGCCGCGCCCGAGGCGATGCGGCGCATGCCACGCATCGCGCGCGTGTGGGAGCTGCTGGCCGAGGGGTTGCGGGCCGCCCTGCGCCCCGCTTGACCCACCGTCCGGCAATGGGTAGGCGAGAGCGGTCGCAACCTGCCTGAGGATAGCATTCCATGTCCAACCCCTCGCTTCTCATCCTGCCCGGAGACGGGATCGGCCCCGAGGTCATGGCCGAGGTCCGCAAGATCATCGACTGGTTCGGCGAGAAGCGCGGCCTGGTCTTCGACGTGAGCGAGGACCTGGTGGGCGGCGCCGCCTATGACGCGCATGGCACGCCGCTGACCGATGCCACGATGGAAAAGGCGCAATCGGTGGACGCGGTGCTGCTGGGCGCCGTGGGCGGGCCGAAATACGACAACCTGGATTTCGGCGTGAAGCCCGAGCGCGGCCTGCTGCGCCTGCGCAAGGAAATGGACCTTTACGCCAATCTGCGCCCGGCCCAGTGCTTCGACGCGCTGGCGGATTTCTCCTCGCTCAAGAAGGACGTGGTGGCCGGGCTCGACATCATGATCGTGCGCGAGCTGACGAGCGGCGTCTATTTCGGCGAGCCGCGCGGCATCGTCGAGGAAGGCAACGAGCGGGTGGGCATCAATACCCAGCGCTACACCGAGTCCGAGATCGCCCGGGTGGCGCGGTCGGCCTTCGAGCTGGCGCGCAAGCGCGGCAACAAGGTCTGCTCGATGGAAAAGGCCAACGTGATGGAATCGGGCGTGCTGTGGCGGCAGGTGGTGCAGGAGGTGCATGACGCCGAATACGCCGATGTGGAGCTGAGCCACATGTATGCGGATGCGGGCGCGATGCAGCTGACCCGCTGGCCCAAGCAGTTCGACGTGATCGTGACTGACAACCTGTTCGGCGACCTGCTGTCGGACCTCGCGGCGATGCTGACGGGCTCTCTGGGGATGCTGCCCTCCGCCAGCCTCGGCGCGCCGATGGCGAACGGCCGGCCGAAGGCGCTCTACGAGCCGGTGCATGGCTCGGCGCCGGATATTGCCGGGCAGGGCAAGGCCAACCCGATCGCCTGTATCCTGAGCTTCGCCATGGCGCTGCGCTATTCCTTCGACCAGGGCGCCGAGGCGGACCGGCTGGAAGCGGCGGTGGAGAAGGTTCTGGCCGATGGCGTGCGCACGGCCGACCTGCTGAACGTGGAAGGCGCCACGCCCGCCACGACGGTGGAAATGGGCGATGCGGTGATCGCGGCGCTGAACGCCGGGGTCTGATTCCCGCGGCAGCGGGCAAGGCGCGTCGACGCGCCTTGCCGTCCGCGCCGGCGGCAGCCTGTGCGCCCCTCTCCCCATCGTCTCGCGGCGCGATGCCGCGGCATTGCGCGGGCCGTCGGGGCGGTGGCGGAAGGCGCGTCGACGCGCCTTGCCTCCCCTCGCGTAGAAGCCACGAGAAACACTCGGTTGAGGCTTGTCAAAGTCCGCGCGAGGGGATATTCGGCGCGTCACGGTCGGAGTGTAGCTCAGCCTGGTAGAGCACCGTCTTCGGGAGGCGGGGGTCGTAGGTTCGAATCCTGCCACTCCGACCAGAATTTCCCGCTTTCCCTTGCTGCCATGGTCGATGCCTCGCGCCTGTTCCGCGAAGGCGGCCTCCATCGGCGCGCGGAGGCATCAGGCCATGGCCCTGGCACGGAAAAAGGCGGTCGGGCGCACCCGCCCGCCGCCTTGTCCATGTGCCTTGCCCTGGGCCAGCCCGGGGCGGAACCGCCGTCTCAGACGTAGTAGAGATCCGCGAAGAAGTGACGCACGATATCCTCGCGCTGCAGGCCGCGTGCGGCCAGCTCCGCGTCGGACAGCGAGCGCAGGTATTCCACCTGCCGGACCCGGCGGTCGGTCTCGCCGATGCGAACCATCCAGCCGAACAGAGCGGCGAAGAAATGCGTGAAACCGCCCCGGCTCGTCCGGGCGATCTCGTGAGTGGTGATGTCTGCCATGTCTATACCTCGCAGGTTGAAAGTTGCTCCAACCTCCCTGCGGCTGATCTAGGCATTTTGCTGCGCTGCAGCTACGCGCATTCTTGCATAGCCGCCTTCGCGGGGATGCAAGGCTGCGCCCGGACGATCACACCTTGCTGCCCGCCGAGGAGGCCGCCGGCTCCGGCATCGCCGGGGGCGCGGAGGGTTGCCGCCTCCGGGCGGGCGCGGCCTTGGCGGCGGCTTGCGTCTCCAGCTTCACGACCGAGGCGGGGCGCGGTGCCGGTTTGGTCGGCGCGGGGGGCGCGGCCGCCGCCCGGGCCGGGATATCCTCGGTCCGGGCCCTGGCCTTGGCGGGTTTGCGCGCAGCGGTCGCCTTCTTGGTCCGGGCGGGCGCTGCCGACGGTGTCCGGACCGGTCCGGACGCCGCGCCGGTGTGCGGCCGGGATCCCGCGGCGAGCGTCAGCCCGGCTTGCATCGTCCGGTGCCAGATCTGCATCTGGGCGGCGATGGTGTAGCCGGCGAATCGGAAGCAGGCGATCGAAATGGCGACCGGGTCGGCAAGGTATTTCATGGCTGTCTCCAGGTTCATTCGGGGCCCCGCGCGCCGTATCCCCACGCGCCGCACCCCGTTCGAGGGTCCCGACACTCTACGAGCGGCTCGCGTCGCCTGTGTGACACTTCCGATCTAGCCTGTGCCACGGGCCGGTTCACCCGGAGGCGTCTCCGGGACGGCTCACGACTCCGTTTGGCGGGATTTTCGGGCCCGCCACGACGGTTCTGCCCGTTTTTTCGGCGCGGGACGGAACCGGGCAGCGCAGTCCGCCGTGTCCAATTTTTACCAGTTGATAAAAAAATGGAATCGTGAGAGCGTTTTTCAAAACAACCAGAACATGCGCTGCAACAGCGGAGGTACCCATGAATCCGAACGCATTGGCGGAGGGCATCGTCCCCGGCCGCCTGGACCGGGACGCACTGGACGACGGGTTTTGCGACCTGCATCCGAAGCTTGGCCCCCACGAGGCGCTCGTGGCGGCGGACCGCTGCTATTTCTGCCATGATGCGCCTTGCATCAAGGCCTGCCCCACCGAGATCGATATTCCGCTCTTCATCCGGCAGATCGCCACCGGCACGCCAGACGCGGCGGCGAAGACGATATTCGAGCAGAACATCCTGGGCGGCATGTGCGCGCGGGTCTGCCCGACCGAGACCTTGTGCGAGCAGGCCTGCGTGCGCGAGACCGCCGAGGCCAACCCGGTGGAAATCGGCCGGCTGCAACGCTACGCCACCGACGGGATGATGGAAAAGGGCATCCACCCGTTCGAGCGCGCCGCCCCCACCGGCAAGAGCGTCGCGGTGGTGGGTGCGGGGCCCGCGGGGCTGGCCTGCGCGCACCGGCTGGCCATGAAGGGCCACGAGGTGGTGATCCACGACGCGCGGCCCAAGCCCGGCGGGCTGAACGAATACGGCATCGCCGCCTACAAGACGGTGGAGGGGTTCGCCGCGCGCGAGGTGGACTGGCTGCTGTCGATCGGAGGGATCACCTTGCGGAACGGCAGCGCGCTGGGACGGGACGTGACCCTGGCGGCGCTGCGCGAGAGCCATGACGCGGTGTTCCTCGGCCTGGGCCTTGGCGGGGTCAACGCCCTTGGCGTCGAGGGCGAGGACCGCGACGGCGTCGAGGACGCGGTGGGCTTCATCGCCGAGCTGCGCCAGGCCGAGGACCTGGCCGCCCTGCCGGTGGGCCGCGACGTGGTGGTGATCGGCGGCGGGATGACGGCGGTGGATGCGGCGGTGCAGGCGAAGCTCTTGGGTGCGCTCAACGTGACGCTCGTCTACCGCCGCGGGCGCGACCGGATGAACGCCAGCCGCTACGAGCAGGATCTTGCCGCCTCGAAGGGCGTGCGGATCGTGACCAACGCGCGCCCGGTGGCGGTGCGCGGCAATGGCACGGTGCGCGAGGTGGACTTCGAATACGTGGATGACGACCAGAGGCCCGTCGGCACCGGGTTCCGGCTGCCTGCCGACCAGGTGTTCAAGGCCATCGGCCAGGCGCTGGAGGGCAGCGAGGCGCTGCCCGCGCTGGACGGCCGCAAGATCGCCGTGGAGGGCGCCGGGCGCACCTCGGTGCCCGGGGTCTGGGCCGGGGGCGACTGCGCCGCGGGCGGCGACGACCTGACGGTGACGGCGGTGGCCCAGGGCCGCGACGCGGCCGAGGACATCCATGCGCAACTGATGGGGGCGGTGGGCTGACGCCCACCCTACGGAGGACCGGACAATGGCCAATCTCGCGAGCGACTTTCTCGGCATCAAGTCCCCCAACCCGTTCTGGCTGGCCTCGGCGCCGCCGACGGACAAGGAATACAACGTCCGCCGCGCCTTCGAGGCCGGCTGGGGCGGGGTGGTCTGGAAGACCCTGGGGATCGACCCGCCGGTGGTGAACGTCAACGGCCCGCGCTACGGCGTGGTCTACGGGGCGGACCGGCAGGTGCTGGCGCTCAACAATATCGAGCTGATCACCGACCGGCCGCTGGAGGTGAACCTGCGGGAGATCAAGGCGGTCAAGCGCGACTACCCGGACCGGGCGATGATCGTGTCGCTGATGGTGCCCTGCGAGGAGGCGCCGTGGAAATACATCCTTGGCCTGGTCGAGGAGACCGGCGCCGACGGGGTGGAGCTGAATTTCGGCTGCCCGCACGGGATGAGCGAGCGGGGCATGGGGTCTGCCGTGGGGCAGGTGCCGGAATATATCGAGATGGTCACCCGCTGGTGCAAGGCCAACACCCGGATGCCGGTGATCGTGAAGCTGACGCCCAACGTCGCCGATATCCGCAAGCCCGCCGCCGCCGCGAAGGCGGGCGGCGCGGATGCGGTGAGCCTGATCAACACGGTGAACTCGATCACCTCGGTGGACCTGGACCTGTTCTGTCCCGAGCCGATGATCGACGGCAAGGGCGCCCATGGCGGGCTGTGCGGCCCGGCGGTGAAGCCCATCGCGCTGAACATGGTGGCCGAGATCGCCCGCGACCCGGACCTGGCGGGCCTGCCCATCAGCGGGATCGGCGGTGTCACCACCTGGCGCGACGCGGCCGAGTTCCTGGCGCTGGGCGCGGGCAACGTGCAGGTCTGCACCGCGGCCATGACCTACGGGTTCAAGGTGGTGCAGGAGATGATCTCGGGCCTGTCGGACTACCTGGACGAGAAGGGGCTGGACCTGCCCGACCTGGTGGGCCGCGCAGTGCCCAACGTGGTGGACTGGAACGCGCTGAACCTGAATTACGTTACCAAGGCGCGGATCGACCAGGATGCCTGCATCAAGTGCGGGCGCTGCTTCGCGGCCTGCGAGGATACCAGCCACCAGGCCATCGCCATGAGCGAGGACCGCGTCTTTACCGTCAAGGACGACGAATGCGTCGCCTGCAACCTCTGCGTCAATGTCTGCCCGGTGGAGAACTGCATCACCATGGAACGGCTGGAGGCGGGTGTGGTGGACCCGCGCACCGGCCGGCTGGTGGAACGCGACTATGCCAACTGGACGACCCACCCCAACAACCCGGTCGCGGCGAAGGCGGCGGAATGATTGCGAGGCAGACCATTTTTCGATCGAAAAATGGTCTGCCGGTCGCGAAGAAGGGCGGGGAAGATTTTTCGGTCGAAAAATCTTCGGTCAGCAGATCACCCGCATGTCGCCGCGATTGCAGATGATGATGAACTGGCCGCCGCACTCGATCAGGTGGAAGCCGCGGGCGCGCACCTCGGCCTCCAGCGCGTCTCGGCCGATCTCGCGCTCCACGTCGCGGATGGCGCGGCGGAGGATCCCGCCGCGCAGCGCGGCCTTGGCCTCGAAGATGCGGCGCCCCCAGGACGGATGGTGGCAGACGCGCGGCGACAGGATACGATCATGTTGGCTCATGTCGTCAGCATTCGCACAGGCTGGTTAACGGCCTCCTAACCCGGCGCGGGGTCCAGCAGCTTGCGGAAGATGGTCTCCAGGTGGCGCTGCGCGCCCGCCCAGGTTGCGTCATGCGGGATCAGCACGTCGAGCTGCGCCTCGAAATCCGCGTAATGCTGGGTGGTTGCCCAGATCGACACGATCAGGTGCCGCGGGTCCACCGGCGCGAGCCGGCCGGCATCGATCCAGGTCTGGATCAGGGCCGCCTTTTCGTCGAAGAGCGGCTTGAGCCCGCTTTCGAGATGCGGGCCCATTCGCGGCGCGCCTTGCAGGATCTCGTTCGCGAAGAGCCGGCTTTCGCGGGGAAATGCCCGGCTCATCTCGAGCTTGCGCCGGACGTAGCGCATCAGCTCCTCCAGCGGGTCGCCTTGCGGATCGACCTCGCGCAGCGGGTCCAGCCAGGCGGCCATCAGCTGGTTGAGCAGCGTGACGTGGATCGCTTCCTTGCCCTCGAAGTAATAGAGGATGTTGGGCTTCGACAGCCCCGCCTCGGTGGCGATCTGGTCGAGCGTGGCGCCGCGATACCCCTCGGCCGAGAACACCTCCAGCGCGGCGTTCAGGATGCGGCGGCGGTTGCGCTGCTGGATGCGGCTGGGTTTCTTCGGAGGGGCATCGTCCATCCCGGGGCCTCGGACTGTGCGTTTCATGGGCAGCGCACCTTTGGGGGCCACTCGCCGGGGCGAACAGAACTTGACAGGGACAGGTGGCGTTGCAATCGTGACTTTACCAAATGGTAAAAAGTTGCGGGGGCCAGCGCAAGCGCCACGCGTCCTGCCCGACGCGGCGCCTGTCCTTGCATCTCCGCCGACAGGAAGGAACGACAGAATGGCCGCACCCGGTGAAAATCTCAAGGTCAATGGCGACCGCCTCTGGGACAGCCTGATGGAGATGGCGAAGATCGGCCCCGGTGTGGCCGGCGGCAACAACCGCCAGACCCTGACCGACGCCGACGCGGAAGGGCGCGCGTTGTTCCGGCGCTGGTGCGAGGCGGCCGGGCTGAGCATGGGTCTGGACACGATGGGCAACATGTTCGCCCTGCGCGAGGGCACCGACCCGGAAGCGCTGCCGGTCTATGTGGGCAGCCATCTCGACACCCAGCCCACGGGTGGCAAGTATGACGGCGTGCTGGGCGTGCTGGGCGGGCTGGAACTGGTCCGCACCATGAACGACCTTGGCATTCGCACGAAACATCCGATCGTGGTGACCAACTGGACCAACGAGGAGGGCACCCGCTTCGCGCCCGCGATGCTGTCCTCGGGCGTGTTCGCGGGCATCCATGACGAGGAATGGGCCTATGCCCGCGAGGATGCCGAGGGCAAGCGCTTCGGCGACGAGCTGCAGCGCATCGGCTGGCGCGGCGACGAGCCGGTGGGCGGCCGCAGGATGCACGCCTTCTTCGAGCTGCATATCGAGCAGGGCCCGATTCTGGAGGCCGAGGGCAAGGATATCGGCGTCGTGACCCACGGCCAGGGGCTGAGCTGGACGCAGGTGACGATCACCGGCAAGGATGCGCATACCGGATCCACCCCGATGCCGATGCGCCGCAATGCCGGGCTGGGCATGGCCCGGGTGCTGGAGCTGGTCGAGGAGATCGCCCTGTCGCATGCCCCGCATGCGGTGGGCGCGGCCGGCCATATCGAGGTCTCTCCCAATTCGCGCAACGTGATCCCCGGCAAGGCGGTTTTCACCATCGACTTCCGCTCGCCCGAGCTGGCCGTGATCCGGGACATGGAGGAACGCCTGAAGGCTGGCGCGTCGAAAATCTGCGAGGACATGGGCCTGGAGGTGGCGTTCGAGAAGGTGGGCGGCTTCGACCCGGTGGAGTTCGACGCGGGCTGCGTGCGCGCGGTGCGCAACGCCGCCGAGCGGCTGGGCTATTCGCACCGCGACCTGGTCTCCGGCGCCGGGCACGATGCCTGCTGGATCAACCGGGTGGCGCCCACGGCGATGGTGATGTGCCCCTGCGTGGGCGGGCTGAGCCACAACGAGGCCGAGGAGATCTCCAGGGACTGGGCGGCGGCGGGCACCGACGTGCTGCTGCACGCGGTGCTGGAGACCGCGGAGATCGTGGAGTGAGGGGCGTGGAGCCGCTGGAATGAGTCACTCCGTGACCGACGAGGACCTCTCGATCGCCGACCGGGTGGAGGCGCTGATCGCCACCGAGTTGGCCGAGGCCCCGGCCGCCACCGATCAGGAGCGCGCCGAGCTGGCGGCGTTCCGCGCGGCGCTGGTGCGGCCCTTCCGCACCACGGTGCAGTTCAGCGGCGCGATCGAGCAGACCTGCTGGACGGTCACGCGCACCGATGGCACCTATCGCGTGGTCTACATGCCGGTGGCGGGCTATTTCTCGCTGTGCCGGGAAAGCGATTTCGGCCCGCTCGACATGGGCATTCACGGGCCGGCCATGGGATGCTTCGCGTCGGTCTGACCGGCGGCGGGGCCACAACACGAGGCGGCGGCCGCAACCGTCGCGCAACGACAGGGAGCAAGGACATGACAACGAAGGTCGTCAAGGGCGGCACGGTGGTCACCGCGGATCGCACGTGGAAGGCCGATGTGCTGATCGAGGGCGAGACCATCAAGCGGATCGCCGAGGATCTGACCGGCGATGAATATATCGACGCCGAGGGTGCCTACGTGATCCCCGGCGGCATCGACCCGCATACCCACATGGAAATGCCCTTCATGGGCACCACGGCGGCCGAGACCTTCGAGTCGGGCACCTGGGCGGCGGCCACCGGCGGCACCACCATGCTGGTGGATTTCTGCCTGCCCGGCGCCGATGGCAGCCTCAGGAACGCGATCAACGAATGGCACCGCAAGTCGGCGCCGCAGATCTGCTCCGACATCGGCTATCACATGGCGGTCACCGGCTGGAACGAGTCCACCTTCAACGAGATGAAGGACGCCATCGACATGGGCGTGAACTCGTTCAAGCACTTCATGGCCTACAAGGGCGCGCTGATGGTCGAGGATGACGAGCTGTTCGCCTCGTTCCGCCGCTGCAAGGAGCTGGGCGCGCTGCCCATGGTCCATGCCGAGAACGGCGACATCATCGCCGACCTTCAGGAGATGATGATCGAGCAGGGCATCACCGGCCCCGAGGGCCACGCCTATTCCCGGCCGCCCGAGGTGGAGGGAGAGGCCGCGAACCGCGCGATCATGATCGCCGACGCGGCGGGCGTGCCGCTCTATATCGTGCATGTCAGCTGCGAGCAGGCGCACGAAGCCATCCGCCGCGCCCGGCAGAAGGGCATGCGCGTCTATGGCGAGCCGCTGGCGCAATACCTGGTGCTGGACGAGAGCGAGTATTTCAACAAGGAATGGGACCACGCCGCGCAGCGCGTGATGTCGCCGCCCTTCCGCTCCAAGGATCACCAGGACGGGCTTTGGGCCGGGCTCCAGGCCGGCTCGCTCCAGGTCGTCGCGTCGGATCACTGCGCCTTCACGACCGAACAGAAGCGCCGCGGCGTGGACGATTTCCGCCTGATTCCCAACGGTTCCAACGGGCTGGAGGAGCGGCTGGCGGTGCTGTGGACCTTCGGGGTGGAGACCGGCCGGCTGACGCCCAACGAATTCGTCGCCGCCACCTCGACCAACATCGCCAAGATCCTCAACATCTACCCAAAGAAGGGCGCGCTGGTGGAGGGCGCCGATGCGGATGTGGTGGTGTGGGACCCCAGGATCTCGCGCACCATCAGCGTGTCGAACCACCATTCGGTGCTGGATTACAACGTGTTCGAGGGCGTCGAGGTCAGCGCCCAGGCGCGCTACACGATCTCGCGCGGCGAGGTGATCTGGGCCTGGGGCCAGAACAGCCAGCCGCAGCCGGGCCGAGGCAAGTTCGTGCCGCGCCCGCCCTTCCCCTCGGCGCACAAGGCGCTTTCGAAGTGGAAGGAACTGACCGCGCCCAAGCGGATCGAACGCGATCCGCTCAACATCCCGGCGGGGATCTGAGACAGGGCGCGCCCCGGCCCGGCCACCGGGGCGCGCGAATTGACAGCCAGGCGTCATCCGGGCCGCATTGTCCGGGAGAAGGGAGCCAAGCCGCGTGACGACAGACACGGTGATCAGCGCGACGGACCTGTCGCTGACCTTCCAGACCAACGATGGCCCGGTCCATGCGCTGAAGGAGGTCAGCCTCGACATCGCCCGGGGCGATTTCGTCTCGTTCATCGGGCCGTCCGGCTGCGGCAAGACAACCTTCCTGCGCGTGATGGCGGACCTGGAACAGCCCACCGCGGGCCGGATCACCGTCAATGGCGTCTCGCCCGAGGAGGCCCGCCGCGCCCGCGCCTACGGCTACGTGTTCCAGGCCGCCGGCCTCTACCCCTGGCGGACGATCGGCGGCAACGTGCGCCTGCCGCTGGAGATCATGGGCTTTTCGAAGGCCGAGCAGGCCGAGCGCGCGAAGCGCGTGCTGGAGCTGGTGGATCTGGCCGGGTTCGAGAAGAAATTCCCCTGGCAGCTGTCGGGCGGCATGCAGCAGCGCGCCTCGATTGCCCGGGCGCTGGCCTTCGACGCCGACATCCTGCTGATGGACGAGCCTTTCGGTGCGCTGGACGAGATCGTGCGCGACCACCTGAACGAGCAGCTTCTGGCGCTCTGGGCGCGGACGGGCAAGACGATCGCCTTCGTCACCCATTCGATTCCCGAGGCCGTCTATCTGTCCACCAGGATCGTGGTGATGTCGCCCCGTCCGGGCCGGATCACCGACGTGATCGAGAGCCCGCTGCCGCGGGAGCGCCCGCTGGACATCCGCGAAACGCCGGAATTCATCGAGGTGGCGCATCGGGTGCGCGACGGGCTTCGGGCGGGGCACGGCCATGATTGAGCGGCACGATCCGGCCCGGGAAGCGTCGGGCGCCCTCTGCTCCCCGGGTCCGACCCGCCGTTCTGTGGAAGTGGCGGGCACCTTCATCGTTCACGGTCATCGGCTCGCCAGCCTGTACCGTGATCCCAGGAAACAACCAAAACCTTTCATTGTTCTTAAAATACGCAAGGACCTGCGCTCGATGCCGGGCGGAGGGTTTGCGTATTTGTGGAACAATGAAGCGTGCGGACGGGCCCGATGAGCGGCGCGGCTGATATCGCTGCTCCGGGGGCGGGGACCGGGCGGGCGGGGCTTGTGCTGCGCGGCGCGGGGCACCGGGTGCTGCCGGTGCTTGTGGTCGTGGCCGCGATCCTCTTGATCTGGTATCTCGCCGCGATCTGGCTGAACGCGGGCTGGGCGCAGGACCAGGCCCGCCGCGCGGGCGTGGAGCTGAGCGCCGTGGAACTGGTGGCAGACACCTGGAGCCAGTCCAAGCCCAAGCTGCCCGCCCCGCACCAGGTGGCGGTGGAGATCTGGGAGACCACCGTCGAGAAGAAGGTGACCTCCAAGCGGTCGTTGATCTATCACGGCTGGATCACCATGAGTTCGACCTTGCTGGGTTTCGCGCTGGGCACGGCGCTGGGATTCGCTCTGGCGATCGGCATCGTCCACAACCGGACGATGGACATGAGCGTGATGCCCTGGGTGATCGCCAGCCAGACCATCCCGATCCTGGCGCTGGCGCCGATGATCATCGTGGTGCTGAACGCGGTGGGCATCTCGGGGCTGCTGCCCAAGGCCGTGATCTCGATGTATCTGAGTTTCTTCCCGGTCGTGGTGGGCATGGTGAAGGGGCTGCGCAGCCCCGCCCCGATGCAGCTCGACCAGATGCGGACCTGGAATTCCAGCCCTTCGCAGACCTTCTGGAAGCTGCGCCTGCCCGCCTCGATGCCCTATTTCTTCGCCTCGATGAAGGTGGCGGTGGCGGCCAGCCTGGTGGGCGCCATCGTGGGCGAGCTGCCCACCGGGGCGGTGGCGGGGCTGGGCGCGCGGCTGCTGGCGGGCAGCTATTATGGCCAGACCATCCAGATCTGGAGCGCCCTGCTGATGGCGGCGGCGCTGGCGGCGCTTCTGGTGGGCGTGATCGGCCTGTTGCAACGGCTGGTGCTGAAACGCATGGGAATGGCGTGATGGGGTGGCTGGCCTTCGGACTGGCCGCATGGGCGGCGGGATGGGCGCTGAACATGCGCCTTGCCCGGTTGCCGCGCTCGCGCGCCACCGGCCTGGCGGTGCCCTTCATCTTCGGGCTGACGCTGGTCCTGATCTGGGAGAGCGTGGTGCGCGGGCTGGAGGTGCCGGCGGTGCTGTTGCCGGCGCCCTCCGCCATCGCGGCGCGGTTTGCATCCTCCACCGCGATCCTGTGGCAGGATTTCGTGCAGACCGTCATCAAGGGCGCCTTGACGGGCTATGTGCTGGGCTGCGGCGCCGCGATCCTCACCGCGGTGGCGGTGGACCGCTTCCCGTTCCTGCAGCGCGGCCTGTTGCCGGTGGGCAATTTCGTGGCCGCGCTGCCGATCATCGGGATGGCGCCGATCCTGGTGATGTGGTTCGGCTTCGACTGGCAGTCCAAGGCCGCCGTGGTGGTGGTGATGGTGTTCTTCCCGATGCTGGTGAACACCGTGTCCGGCCTGCAGGATACCGGCGCGATGCAGCGCGACCTGATGCGCACCTATGGGGCGAGCTATTGGCAGACGCTGTTCAAGCTGCGGCTGCCGGCGGCGATGCCCTTCATCTTCAACGGGCTCAAGATCGCCTCCACGCTGGCGCTGATCGGTGCCATCGTGGCGGAGTTCTTCGGCTCGCCGATCAAGGGGATGGGCTTTCGCATCTCCACCAGCGTGGGCCAGCTGGCGCTGGACCTGGTCTGGGCCGAGATCGTGGTGGCGGCACTGGCCGGATCGGCCTTCTACGGGGTCGTGGCGCTGGCCGAGCGGGCGGTGACCTTCTGGCACCCCTCGCAGCGCGGGCGGGGCTGAGCCTGCCGGAGCACGGGACGACGGACGAAAACAAGAAGAACGGTCGGGAAGGCCGCTGCACATAACAATCGCTGCACGCAACAAGGAGAGGAAGATGAGAACCTTCAAGACGACGCTGATCGCCGGTGCGCTGGGCGCGCTTGCCACTGTGGCCCACGCGGCCGACGAGGTGACGCTGCAACTGAAATGGGTCACCCAGGCGCAGTTCGCGGGCTACTACGTGGCGCAGGACAAGGGCTTCTACGAGGAAGAGGGGCTGGACGTCACCATCAAGCCGGGCGGTCCGGACATCGCGCCCACCCAGGTGATCGCGGGCGGCGGCGCCGACGTGATGGTGGACTGGATGCCGGCCGCGCTGGCCGCGCGCGAAAAGGGGCTGCCGCTGGTGAACATCGCCCAGCCCTACAAGTCCTCGGGCATGATGCTGACCTGCCTCAAGGAGACCGGGGTGACCGGCCCGGAGGATTTCCCCGGCCGCACGCTGGGCGTGTGGTTCTTCGGCAACGAGTTCCCGTTCCTGAGCTGGATGAGCCAGTTGGACATCCCGACCGAGGGTGGCGAGAACGGCGTGACGGTGCTCAAGCAGGGGTTCAACGTGGATCCGCTGCTCCAGCGGCAGGCCGATTGCATCTCGACCATGACGTATAACGAGTACTGGCAGGTGATCGACGCGGGCATCGCGCCGGACGAGCTGATCACCTTCAAGTACGAGGAACAGGGTGTCGCGACCCTGGAGGACGGGCTTTACGTGCTGGAGGAGAACCTCGAGGATCCGGCCTTCGTGGACAAGATGGTGCGCTTCGTGCGGGCCTCTATGAAGGGCTGGAAATACGCCGAGGAGAACCCGGACGAGGCGGCCGAGATCGTGCTCGACAACGACGCGACCGGCGCCCAGACCGAGGAGCACCAGAAGCGGATGATGGGCGAGGTGGCCAAGCTGACCGCGGGCTCCAACGGCGCGCTGGACCCGGAGGATTTCGAGCGGACGGTGGAATCGCTGCTGTCGGGCGGGTCCGACCCGGTGATCACCGCGCATCCCGGTGACGACGCGTGGACGCACATGATCACGGATCAGGCCCTGAACTGAGCCGGATCGCTTGGAACGGGAAAAGGGCCGCGCCTCGCGCGGCCCTTTTCCATGCGCCCGCGGGGGTCACGGGCGGAAAAAGGGGCGGCCGGGGGGCCGCCCCTCGCTTCGGGGATGAAGCGTCGGCATGAAATCGTGCAGTGAAAAGGGCTCTGCCTATACGCGCGGGGCCGGAGGCCCGGTCGCAGGCACGGAGTGACACGCGCATGTAACAGCGGTCTTGCGGCGATGTGACAAATCCGTGTCAGCCGGCCCCGGCCAGCGGATAGCGGTGGATCTGGTGGAAGCGGCCCGCCTCGTCCTCGCCCATCAGCGCCAGGGCATCCAGCGCGAAGGGGCGGGGCAGGCAGTCGGCCAGCGCGGGGGAAAGGGCATCCTCCACCGCGGCCAGATCCTCGGCGGAGAGCCGGCCGGTCAGCGTCATGTGGAAGCGGAATTCCTCCATCACGTAGGGATAGCCCCAGCGCAGCAGCAGCGCCTCCTGCCGGTCTGTCAGCCCGGCCTTGCGGCGGCGGGCCAGTTCCTCGTCCCCGGGGGGCAGGCGGAACTCGTCCAGCGCCTCGACGGCCCCGGCGGCCAGCGCCGAGAGGGCCGCGCCGTCATCGCCGGGCACCAAGGCCAGGAACCGGCCCAGCCGGCGCAGCACCAGGGCGGGTGTTTCGACGGGGGCATGACGCTGGCAGAAGGCGTCCAGCGCCCAGGCCAGATCCTCGGCGCTGCGGCCGGCGGCCATGCGGAAGGGCGGCTTGATCGTGGCGTGAAAGCCGTAGCGGCGCGGGGTCTCGGTGATCTCGGCGACCGGATGCGGCAGCCCGTCCAGCGCCGGATGCGCCTGCGCGGCGCCCCTGGCGGCGTCCCAGCCCAGCCAGGCCGCGCCGAAGGAGGCCAGCGCGCCGGGCGGCGGCGTGTAGTAGACCGCGTAGCGGCGATAGTTCATCGGACCCTCCCTCGTGCCCGGCACGGGCGGGCCTGTCTTCGCATGGCGCGGGCGCGGCGCAAACCCCTTGCCTTGCGGTTCGGGCCGCGCGGCGGCTCAGCGCCGGCGCAAGGTGTCGCCCGGCGAGATGGTGGGGCTCAGCTCGACCACCTCGCCGGCCTTGGCGTCGGGATCGGAGACCCGGCGCGAGATGATCTCGGCGGCGAGGCGGCCGATCTCGGACCGGCAGGCATCCATCGTGGCCAGTTGCCGGGGCAGGCCCTGCAACAGTTCGACCCCGTTGAAACCGGCGAGCCCGATCTGGCCGGGAATGTCGACGCCCTGCTCCAGCAGCCACAGCAGGCCGCCCGCGCCGATCAGGTCGTTCGAGTAATAGAGGAAATCCAGGTCGGGCGTGCGGTCCAGCATGGCGCGGGTCATCTCGCGGCCCTTGGCCAGCGCCGAGCCGCCGGAATAGAATTCCTGGTCGGCCAGTTCCACCCCGCCCTTGGCCAGCACCTCCACCAGCCCCTCGAAGCGTTTGCGCGCCCGGTGATCGAGCGGCATCTTCGTGCCCATGAAGCCGATCCGGCGATAGCCTTCCTTCAGGATCGCGCGGCCCATCTCGCGCCCGGCGCGGCGGTGCGAGATGCCCACCATCGAATCCACCGGCGTGCCGTCCACGTCCATGATCTCGACGACGGGGATGCCGGCGGCGCGCAGCATGGCGCGCGAGGCCTCGGTATGCTCCAGCCCCGCGACGATGATGCCCGAGGGCCGCCAGGACAGCATTTCGTAGAGCACCCGCTCTTCCTTGTCGGGCAGGTAGTCGGTGACGCCCACGACGGGCTGCAACGCGGTGTCCTCCAGCGCGCGGCCGATGCTGGTGAGCACCTCGGGAAAGACCATGTTGCCCAGCGAGGGGATGATCACGGCCACGAGATTCACCCGCTGGCTGGCCAGCGCGCCGGCGATCTTGTTGGGCACGTAGCCCAGGCGCTTGGCGGCCAGCAGCACCTTGTCGCGGGTGGCCTGGCTGACATCACCGCGATTGCGCAGCACGCGACTCACGGTCATTTCCGAGACGCCCGAGGCCTCGGAGACGTCGCGCAGGGTGAGGGGGCGTTTGTCGTGTCGGGTCAAGCGATTGTCCTGAGAAGGGTCGCGCGATGGTAGCGCGAACGGCTTTGCCCGCGCAAGCTGGCAAAGCGCGGCGCTTCGCGGATGACAAGCCCGGCGCGGGCGGGTAAGAGAAGGCCCGTGGCCCCGTGGCTCAACTGGATAGAGCAGCCCCCTCCTAAGGGGCAGGTTGCAGGTTCGAATCCTGCCGGGGTCACCATCCCTGCTGCTTCCGACATGTTCGACAGGCGGCCGGCCAGACCTCTTGCGAGCTCAAGGGGCAGCAGGCGACGCCCGGCGCATGGCCGCCCGGGGAACCCGTGGTCGTCGGTCATGTTCTTCCGGTCCCGACGGTGGCCCTTCGATCGGCCGCGCGTGGCAAGCAGCTCAACCAAGGGCCGCCACGAAGCCCAGAACCCCGGCCAGAAGCGCGCCGCCCAGCGCCCGGAAGCGCCAGCGCATGCGCATATCCAGGCGCGAAGCGCCTTCGGAATAGTCGAAACGTTCATACATCACCCGGTCCATCGGCAAGCCCAGCTCGATCAGCTGGTCCGTGACCGCCGTCACCATGGGCCCGGGCCCGCAGATCATCGCCACCGTGTTCCGCGGGTCGAGCCCGTCCAGCAGCGCCGTGAGCCGCGTTCGGTCGAGCCGGCCGGTTTCGCCCGGAAAGCCGGCCTCTTCCGTCTCGCTCAGAAGCATGCTGCGCAGGTCGAGATCGGCCTCGGCCGCCGCGATCTCGGGCAGGCAGGCCAGGTTCCGCGCAGCGCCCACCGCATAGGCGAGGCGGACGGGCCGGCCATGTCGGCGGGCTTTCAGGTCGCGCAGCAGCCCCATGATCGGCGCGATTCCCACGCCGCCCGCGATCAACAGCACCGCGTCGTCGCGGTGGTTCTCCAGCGTGAAGGTGCCGTAGGGCCCGTCGATCCCCATCACGGTGCTCGCGGGCAGGCTGCCGATCCTGCCGGTGAAATCGCCCGCCTCCTTGATGATCAGGCTCAGGCCCGGACGTGTCGGACTGTCCGCGATGGAGAACGGGTGATCGAACAGCGGAAACCGCCGATTGCCCTCGGTGATCCAGACGAACTGCCCGGCCCGATAGCGCAGGGGCGGGGTGCCGGCTTCGGGCTGGATGTCGAGTTCCCACAGCCGGTCGGCCCGCTTTTCGACCGACGCGAGGCGCCACGGCCGGGCGCGCAGCCGCGCCCAGCGCCAGCCGTAGAGCGTGAGAATCACCGCAACCACGGCCGCGCCGACGAGCCACCAATACCCGTTCAGGGCGCCCGTGGCGCTGAACCGGCCCGCCGTCACCGCGTGGTGCAGCCCGGCCCCGACGGCCGTGATCGCCAGAATGACATGGGCCGCACGCCAGGTTTCATAACGCAGCGGCAGATGGTTGCGCAGGGCCGAGCCCAGCACCAGCGGAACCAGCGCGCCCAGGGCGATGACGCCGGAGCGGTATTGCGGCAGCGTCAGGTAGGCCAGCCCGCGTTCGTAGGCGAGCGCAGGATCCGCGAGGAAGGTCGGCACCAGATACGCCACCGGATGCAGCAACAACGCCAGCAGGACCCACCACGCGGTCGTCTTGTGAAAGGCCATCACCCGATCGATCCCCAGCCGGCCCGATATGGCCTCGAAGCGCCCGGAGGTCAGGAATTGCACTGCCATGGCCGCAAGCCCGACAAGCCCCAGCCCGGCGGCCGCGACTTCCCAGGTCGCGGCGGGCGAGACAGGGCGCGTCATCGCCAGGGCAAGCGGCAGGAGGCACGCCAGCAGAAAGAGCGCCGCCACGAGGCCGACCGGCAACCGGATTGACCCCGGGGATGTCGACGCCGCATGATCGGGTGTCCCGCCCGCCCCGGATTGCCGCCTGTTGTCCATAGCCTTTCCCTTCGCTTGCGCCTCCGGTTCCGCATGAACGTCTCTGCGACGTCCTTGTTACGGGACAATGACGTGTCATGCGGCGATCATATTATCGGGTTTGAATGGCCTGAAGGAGACAGCCCCGGAAAAGGAGTCCGCCATGCCGATCTTCCTGTTCAGAACCACTGTCGTGACTGCCTTTTTCCTGGCTCTGACTGCACCATTGGCCGCCCAGCACGCGACCATGGCCGAGATCATCGAGGCCTGGCTGGACGGGCCGCACGGCGACTATGATTCGCCCTCCTTCACATATTGGAACGAGGACGGGGCGGTGCCCGAGGCCTGCGCGGCCTGCCATTCGGAAACCGGAATGCTGGACTGGCTGGGCGCGGATGGCACCGAGGCAGGAATCGTGAATCATCCGGGCACGATCAACACCGTGATCGGCTGCGCCTCCTGCCATGTCGCCGAAGCCGAGGCGCTGGACGCGGTGCCGTTCCCCTCGGGGGTGGCGGTGTCGGGGCTGGGGGGCAATGCGACCTGCACCATGTGCCATTCGGGCCGCGCGTCCACCGGCAGCGTGACACAGGCGACCACCGGCATGGACCTTGACGCGGTCTCTCCCGAACTGGCCTTCATCAACGTTCACTATGGCGTCGCCGCCGCCGTGATGCACGGCTCCGAGGCCAGCGGCGGCTTTCAATATGCCGGGCAAAGCTATGCCGGGCGCTTCGCCCATGTGCCCAGCGCCAGCAGCTGCGTGGCCTGCCATGAGCCGCATTCGACCGAGGTGGAGACCGAAACCTGCGTCGCGTGCCACCAGGGTGTCGACGACATCAGGGCGATCCGCACCCAGCATTCCGATTTCGACGGGGATGGCGTGACCAGCGGCGGTATCCGCACCGAGATCGACGGCTTGCACGCGATCCTGGACGACGCCATTCGGACCTATGCGCGAGAGGTCGCAGGCACACCCATCGGCTATGCCCGGGACAGCTATCCGTATTTCTTCATCGACGGCAACGGGGATGGAACCATCGACGGCACGGAGGCGATCTATCCCAACCGATATGCCAGCTGGACGCCGCGCTTGCTCATGGCCGCCTACAACTACCAGGTCGTGGCCAAGGACGGCGGGGCCTGGGTTCACAATCCGCGCTATGCCCTGCAATTGCTGCATGACAGCGTGATCAGCCTGTCCGAAAGGGTGGAGGTGGAAACCGGCGGCATGCGGCGGCCCTGAGGCCGCCTTTCCCGCGCCTTCCATGTGGCCATGTTCTTCGTCCTGGGCCAACGCGACGCGGTTGCTCCTGGCCGGCCACGCAGGCAGCGCGGCATTCCGGGATAGGCAAGCAACTCGACCCGGGGGTGGGCAGGAGGCGCCGTCCGCGCAGCGATCGCGGCGCAGGATCGGCAGCGCGCCGGCGGCCTTGCCCGGAACCGGATGCCCTTCGGCCCATGATCGGGAAGTCCGGCCGGTCGCCGGTCATTCGGGGCTTCCCCGCATCTTCCTCGCAGCGCGCGGCGTTCAGTGCTCGGCCAGCAACGAGCCGAAGCCCTGGATCCGGTCCACGATGCCGTTCTGCCGCAGCGCATGCCAGTAGGTGGCCGTGTTGATCGCGATCACCGGCTTGTCGAGCCAGAATTCCGCGATGCCCGCCAGCCGCGCCATGGCGAGGTTCGTGCCCACCTGCACCAGCGCCTCCACCGCCGGATCGTTCAGCTCGATCAGCGCGTCGCGCAGGGCGCGTTCGGATTCGTGGGCGATCAGGTGGGGGCTTTTGCATTTCAGGCCCTTCACCGCCATCACCTCGAATCCGCAATCGCTGAAGAACCGCTCCACCTGGCGGTCGCCGACCGGCATGTAGGGGGTCACCACCGCGATCCGCCGGATGTCGCCATGGCAGCGCAGCGCCGCCTGGCAGGCATCCGAGCCCATCGCCACGCGGACGCCCGCGCGTGCCTCGACCCGTTTCTGGAGTTCGGCCGACCCCTCCAGCCCGTCCCAGAACGTCTCGGCCGACATGCCCATGACCAGCGATTTCGGGTGGCAGGTCATCACCGCGTCGACCGCCTCCATCATGGTGCGGCGGATGTCGTCCATCAGCGCGTTGAAATCCTCGTCGCTGTCCACCGGGTTGTCGGGGATCACGATACGGGAGAAATGGTTGGTCACCCCCACCGGGCGCATCGCGTCGTATTCCGGCTGCACCGAGGTGTTGGTGGAGGGGGCGATCACCCCGAACGTGTGGCGGTATCCCAGGCTGTCGGTCATCTGATGTCCTTCGGGTTGCGGGTTGCGGGCCGGCGCCGTCAAATCAGGCCTGGCAGAACGAGGGCGATACCCGGGAACAGCAGCAGCAGCCCCAGGAGGACGAGGTTGCACAGCAGGAAGGGCAGCCCGGCCCGGATCACCTGAACGAAGCTCGCGTTCGGCGCCTGGCCCTTGAGCACGAACAGCAACAGTCCGAAGGGGGGTGTTATGAGCCCGATTTCGACCGCGATCAGGGTCAGGACCGCGAACCATATCAGGTCGAACCCGAGCGCCGTGGCCAGCGGAAAGAAGATCGGCACCGTGATGAGCATGACCGAGACCTGGTCCATGAAGGTGCCCAGGACCAGCAGGATCAGCAGGATCAGACCGAGCACCACCAGCGGATCGAGGCTGAGCGAAGAGGCCCATTGCAGGAAGCCCCGACTGGCGCCGGAAAAGGCGAGCAACTGGCTGAAGACGGCCGATCCCATGACGATGAAGAACACCATCCCGCCAACGATCACCGTGCCTTTCAATGCCTGGACGATGGCCCCCAGGCCGAGCCTGCCGAACAGCGCCGCCGCGATCAGGACGCCCAGCACGCCGAAGGCGGCGGATTCCGTGGGTGTGGCGACCCCGAAGACGATCAGCCCGATGACCATCGCGATGATGATCGCGATCGGCATCGTATCGACGAAGACCAGCCGCAGCTTCCGCGCAAGCGGTATCGGCGGCAGGCTGTATCGGGGGGCGGCGTCCGGGTCGCGCCAGAGCTGCACGGCGATGACCAGGGCGAACAGCAACGCCAGCAAGAGGCCGGGAAGGAGCCCCGCGATCAGCAGGCGGCCGACATCGATATTGGCGATTCCGGCCAGCAGGACCGCGATGGCCGAGGGCGGAATGATGATCGCCAGCCCCCCGACGCCCAGGATCGGCCCGATCGCCATGTGAGGCTTGTAGCGGCGCTGTTCCATCTCGGGGATCAGCAGCGAGCCCAGCATCGCCGCATTGGCCAGGCTGGATCCGGTCAGCGCCGCGAAAACGGTGCCGCCGCCCACGGCCAGAAAGCTGAGCCGTCCCGGAATCGCGCCCAGAAGCTGGTCCAGCGCATCGAAGACGATCCGCGCGAGGCCGGTGTGAAAGAAGATCCCTCCCATCAGGATGAACAGCGGCACCGGCGCCAGGGTGAACTTGGTGACGAGATCGGTGGAGTTCTCCACGATCTGCAACATTCCCATGATGTTGGGCATGAAGATCATCGTGCCGACGATGTTCGCCGTCAGAAAGGCCAGTGCGACCGGCATCCCGATGACGATCAACCCCGTGATCGACCCGACGAGGATCAGCATGGCAAGATACCATTCCATGATCAGAGGCTTTCCTTCATCTCGTCCGCATAGGGTGTGCCGCCGGTCACCGCGAGGCGCAGGAATTCCGTCGCCACAAGCGTGTAGGCCAGCGGCAGTGGCAGCATGAACAGCCAGAACGGCAGGTCGATGCCCCCGATCACCTGCTCGCCCGACAGGATGCTGTCGCGCAGCAACACGATGCTCGTCACGGCGAACGCGAGGCACGAGGCGACCGATAGCGCGAACACCGCCCACAGCGCGATCTTGCGCAGCAGGGGCCCCGCGGCGTTGATGAAACTGTCCACCGCCACATGGGCGCGCTCGCGCACCAGGTAGGGTGCGGCGAGCACCGCGAAATAGAGCAGCATCAACTGCACGACCGGAATGGTGGCATGCCACGACCCGAAGCCCAGCTGCCGGCTGGTCACATCGCCCAGGATCATCACCAGGATGACAAGCGCCGCGATGGCGGCCAGGACCGCCATCGCGTCTATCAGCAGGTGATAGGCGCGCAAGGCGCCGCTCCCGGTCCGCGACGCCTCAGCGCCGGGCATCGTGCAGGGCGCTTTTCAATGCCTCGGCATGCTCCGACCCGGATGCGGCCAGCCGGGCCCACAGCTTGTCATAGGCCAGCGCCAGGTATGCGTCGGCGGCCGCCCCGGACAGCTCGACGATTTCCATCCCGCCATCCAGCAGCGCCTTTTCCTCGGCCTCCTTGAAACCCTGTATGAAGGCGACGGCGTCCGCCTCCCAGGCGATCGCCTGCTCGGTCAGGATGTCCCTGGCCTCTTGCGGCAGGCTGTTCCACTTGTCGGTGTTGACGAGCGCCAGCACGTTGCCGCTGTAGAATGGCGGATCGATCCGCACCTTGGTGTGCCGGCCGAAGCCCAGCGCCACCAGCCCGTAATCGGGCCAGCCGTAACCGTCGATCACGCCGCTGTCGAGCGCGGTCATTATCTCGCCCACTTCGA
>Ga0008833_1000067_pt1 | contig 158159 bp, 149 predicted proteins | sample HotLakConsoUCCLE_FD_62216 | JGI IMG/M metagenome (GOLD analysis project Ga0008833, IMG submission 62216) | Hypersaline microbial mat communities from Hot Lake, Washington, USA - Hot Lake Consortium UCC-LE | ecosystem: Environmental > Aquatic > Non-marine Saline and Alkaline > Hypersaline >... | reverse complement strand
GACGAATCCGCCTGCGGCGTTAAAGCGGCTCGACGTAGCCCGCTATGCCTTCGCCGCTTTGCCTTGCAGGCGAATCCGTCCGGAGCCCTGAATGAGGCATTACTTATGGTTGGATTAGTAGTCAGCGCCCACGCCGGCCGTTGGCGGCGAGCACTCAGTCGCTTGCTTGCTCGTCGAGAAAGCGCACAACCACCTCGGCCAGCGCCTCCCCCTGATCTTCCTGCAGGAAATGCCCGGCATTCCGGATTGTCGGATGTTCCAGGCCCTGGGCTCCGGGGATGTTCTTCTGGAAAAACCGCTCAGCGCCAGCAGTGACCGGGTCGGAATCGCTGAAAGCCGTCAAGAATGGCTTTTGCCATTGCGCCAGCACCCGCCAGGCCTGACGATTCGGTTCGGAGGCGGGGTCGTCGGGTCGAGCCGGTACCAGGGTCGGGAACTGGCGCGCGCCTTCCTTGAAGCGCTCGTCCGGAAACGGCGCGTTGTAGGCATCGATGACCGGCTCCGACAGCGGCCTTACCGTCCCACCCTTGATCACGCCGGCGACGTGGAATTCCGGCGTTTCCTGCGAGAAACGCCGCCAGTTCTCGAATGCTTCGCCCAACTTCATGTCGCCCGTCGGCAGAAAGGTATTAGCGGCGACGACGGAAGCGAAGCGGTCCGGATTGGCGGCGACCAGGCGCAGGCCCAGCAGCCCGCCCCAGTCCTGGCAGACCAGATGAATGCCGTTCAGATCGATCTGATCGATGAAGCTCTGCATCCAGGCGACGTGGCGCGCGTAGCTGTAGTCATTGCGATCGGCCGGCTTGTCCGAACGGCCGAAGCCGATCAGGTCCGGTGCAATTGCCCGATAACCCGCGTTCGTGATGATCGGGATCATCTTGCGATAGAGGTAACACCAGGACGGCTCGCCGTGCATCAGCAGAACCGGGAGCGCATCTTTCGGGCCCTCGTCGAGATAGTGCATTCGAAGCTCGCCGCCCTCGAAGTCCTCGACGTGCAGGTAGTTGGGCTCGAAGTCGAAATCGGCAAGATCCGTGAAGCGGGATTCAGAGGTGCGCAGGCGTTTCATGGGTTCTCCTGGTCGAAGCCGGTCGGGCGGACTGTACAAACGATGATCGCGATCGTCATCCCATCGGGGCGTTGGAATGGAAGTGCCAGACGAAGATGGCCATCGCACCTCTGTGGGGCCGCCACCGGCGGGCGATGGCGTCGGCTTTCCTGCGATCGGGGCGAGCCCGCATGTTCTTCATGCGGTGCAGGCCGGCCTGAATCGCCAGATCGTCGGCCGGCCAGACATCGGGTCGGCCGAGCGAGAACAGCAGGAACATCTCCGCGCTCCAGCGGCCGAAGCCCTTCAGACGCGTGATCTTGGCGATCACTTCCTCGTCCGGCAGGTCGGCCAGAGCCGTCGGGTTCAGCCGGCCATCGAGGACGGCTGACGACAGACCGCGCGCGTAGCCGATCTTCTGGTGCGACAAGCCGAGGGCTCGCAGATCCTCATCGCTTCTGGCCAGCAGGCGTTCCGGCAGGACCTTTCCTTCAAGCGCGGTCTCGAGACGGCCATAGATCGTCGCCGCTGCCTTGACCGAAAGCTGCTGTCCCACGATGATCCTCAGGAAATGCGCGTAGGTTGGTTCGCCGAGTCGCCGTTCCTCGGGGTAGCCCACCCGTCGAAGCGCCTCGGCGACGTGCTTGTCTTTCGCCGCGATACCGTCAAGCGCCCCGGCGATGTGCTCGCGTGTCAGTTGAAACTCCAAATCACGCTCTCATGATTGGTCCTTGTCTGAATGCCGCCCGCCGTCGCGCCACGACCGGGGGATGTTCTCGCCGTGTTGATGCACGGTGAATGCCTCGCGGATCGACAGGCCGCCGGGTTCACCGATCTCGAGTCGGGTATCGAATGTTTCGATGAACTCCGGCCCTGAATCGTGGGCCTGGACCGATGACGGGGCGAATACCGCCATTGTGATCAATCCGGCGATGGCGCCGGCGGTGAAACCGGTCGGAACGCTGGTTCTGAAAAAGGTCTTCATGGCGTTGTCGAAGATCGTCATGCTGTCCTCCGGGGAATGTCTCGATGCGTGTCGATCAGGACGCGCCGGCCAGGCTCATGGCCAGCCAGGTGATTGCGGCCCCGAAGCCGGCCCCGACGGCAGCCGCAGCGGCCAGCAACGGGCCGACCGGGCGCCCGCGCGCACGCGTTGGTGCCCGGGCATCGTCGGAGAGCAGGCGGTCGCGTTCCAGTTCGAACACGGCGCAAAGCGCGCTGACGCTTTCGTTGGAAGCCACGCCGTGCTTTTCGATGCGCTGGACGGTCCGCAGACTGCAGCCCGCGGCGTCGGCCAGGTGCTGCTGGGTCCAGCCGCGCCGATGACGCTCTAGTCGAACGGTTTCGGCATTGATTTCCATCTCAGCCTCCCGTCAGATACTCGACCAGGAGAGCTGCTCCCGCGCCAAAGGCCATGCCGGCGATGAAAAAAGGAGCGATCTGGAGTGCAGCTCGCCACAGGCTGAATTCACCGGTCTTCGGGTCGATGCCCAACTTCTTCTGCCGGGCGCGATCGCTGTCGATCAGTGTGCCATTGCGGTAGAGCTCGATCTCCATTGCGCCGCGCAGGAGGGATATGAGCCGAAAAACGACTTCGTAGCGTATCCCGGCGTGCTCGAACCGATGACGCGTCACGAAGCGCAGGCTGCGCTTGCGAGAGACGATGCGATCGTCGACCTTGACCACTTCAAGGCCGGTCCAGGCCGAGCCCCAGAAGGAAATGGTGATGTCGTCGACGTCGAAGAACGCGCGAATACCCCGGCGCAGACCGATGTCCATGCCCGTTGAATTCTGATTCACGGTGCCTTGCTCCTGGCGTTCCGTGTCTTCGTGTTGCATTGCTCGCCTCCTGGCGGATCGGGTTCGAGGTCCATTGAACCGTTTCCGAGGCCGGCTCGCGACGACAGAGCCCCGCCATGTCGCCATGCTAGCATGCGACGCCGATGCGACAGACAGCGCAAACTGCTCTTGGAATCAGGGGTTTATTACTGACGGGGTGGTTCAGGCCAGTGCTTTGCGGAGGCGGCGGCGCTTGAACCAGTTCATGCGGTCGGCAAGCAGAATGCCCTGGAAATGGTCCATTTCGTGCTGCAGGCAAGCGGCCGGCATGCCGCTCAGGTCCTGCTCGAACGCCTCACCGTCGACCCGCTGGGCCCTGATCCGGATCTCGGTCGGGCGAAGAACGAGCACGCTGAAGCCAGGCACCGACAGGCAGCGCTCCTCGATGAACCCGAAGCGGCGTCGGGTCAGCACCTGGGGATTGACGAAGATTTCCGGCTTCGACTGGTCGGCAGAATGATCCATGGCCAGAATCTGGCGCCGGTCGTCGATCTGCGGTGCGCTCAAGCCAATGGACCGCGTCGCATGCAGGGTTTCGATCAAATCACCGGCCGTCTGCTCAACGGACGCGTCGAAGACATCGACTCGCGCCGAATGTTCGCGCAGGCGTGAATCCGGATACTCGATGATGGATCTTATAGCCACAACCTCATTCCTGAAGCGCTGGAGTGATAAATGGACATCGAAATGACCTGTTCCGGCGGGGGCCTGCCGCTGAAGCCTTGCCAGCGCTTGCCTATCGACCGGGGCCCGATTCGGCGGCGACCGCCGCGTCGGGGCCCGATGCTTCACTGGCCGGCTTGCGGCGCATCAGCGGCAAGGTGGCCAGCAAGGTAACGATCAGCAGGCCGATTTCGATGGCGTACACCGTAAAGTAACCCATGGCGGCACCGGGCAGGCCCCACAAGCCGTCCGATGCGCCCCAGATCCAGTTGACCAGGTCACGGATCGCTCCGCTCATGGCCATGGCCACGCCAACGGCAGTCGCCTGTACGGCACCCCAGGCACCCAGGGCCAGCCCGGCCTGCTCCTTGGGCGCCCGATTCATTGTCGCAGTCAGTGTGCCATGCGCGAAAAGCGCACCACCGAAGCCAACCAGGAAGTTCCCGGCCAGGAACAGGGGGATCAGGCCCAACGGTGCTGCCGCGATAACCAGCGCGAAGGCCGGCACGCCGAGAGTTGCGCCGAGCTGGGTGATTCGATACGGATCCGTTCCCTGACCGACCTGGCGCGAGGCCCAGCCGAAACCCAGCAGTCCACCGAGCGCGATCAGGGCGGTCAGTTTGGTCGTGGAAGCCACGGTCATCGACAGCACCTGGCCGCCGAAGGGTTCGAGCAGGACATCGGCCATCGCAAAGGCCATGGTGCCGATGCCGACGATGACCAGTCGCCGGCGGGTATGTTCACCCTTGCAGAATTCGGCCCAGGACTCGCTGAACGAGGGGTCGCGCGCCACGACAACCCGGCCCCGCGGCGGGTTGCGCAGCTCCTGCTTCCACATCGCCACCACGTTCAACACGATCGTGAGGACGGCTGCGCCCTGGATCACCTGGACCAGTCGACCCGGAGTGAAGTCCTGCAACGCCGCTCCGAACAGCAGCGCGCTGAACATCATGCCGATCAGCAGCATGACGTACATCAGTCCGACGACCTTGGCGTGCGACTCGCTCGGGGTCAGGTCGGTGGCCAGCGCCAGGCCGGCCGTCTGCACCGTGTGCATGCCGGCCCCGACCAGCAGAAACGACAGTGCCGCCGACGTGTGGCCGATCCAGACCGGCGCGGCACTGGCCTCGCCCTGGCCGGCCAGCACCAGCAGCGCAAACGGCATGATCGCGAAACCACCGAATTGCCACAGCGTACCTTTCCAGATGAACGGAACGCGGCGCCAGCCCAGCTCGCAGTGATGAGTGTCGGACTTGTACCCGATCAGCGCTCGAAACGGTGCGAATACGAGCGGCAGTGCCAGCATGATGCCGACCAGTGAGGCCGGAACATCGAGCTCGACGATCATGACGCGGTTGAGGGTGCCGACGAGGAGCACCAGTGCCATGCCGGTAGTGACCTGGAACAGCGAGAGCCGAAGCAGCCGACTCAGCGGCAGGTCCGGCGTCGCGACATCGGCGAAGGGCAGGTAGCGTGGGCCGAGCGAGACCCAGAGATTCGTCAGTTTCTGACCGAAACGGCGCACTTCAGATTCTCTTAAGGACTCGCCTGGAACTGATAGGGACTAGCCTGGAACTGACGTTCCGAAACCATCGATACGGATAATGAGACATTGTGCCCGGCCTCCGCAGAAGGAAGCCGGGAATCCAGGAGCAGCGGGTCAAGGTCGTTCAGTAAGCTGTCGTCGGAACACATACGAGCGCGCTAACGGCCTCTACTCTTGTCAGGCGTCGAGTGAGCCTGGTCCTGCCAGACTCAATCGCGCTTGCTCAGTACCCGCAGGCTGAAGAACGATGAAAACGGTGCGGGATTGTCCGACATGCTTTCGACGGATGATCCTTTTGCCTTGCCGCTCTTGCCGCTGAGCAATTTCAGGCCCAGCATCGATGACAGCGGCGCGGCGTTACCCGACATGCGCTCGACTGAACTGCCCTTGGCGATGGACCCCTGGCCCGACTTGAGTACCTTCATCCCGAACATCGAGGAAAAAGGTGTCGGATTGTTGCTCAGCAGCTTGAAGCCGAAGGACGAGTTCTTCTTGAACGTCGAAAGTCGCGCATTCGGCGTACTGTCGGAAACCAGCACCGGTATCCCGAGCGCGTCCGAGAACGGCGATGGATCGCGGGGCGTGTAATCGGGCAATGTGTCGGTGTCGACGGCACCGGCTCGGTTCATCGTCGATTCGACCAGGCTACCCCATCCCGCGCCGGGCAGGGCGGTGACAATGGATCGACCGTTGTCGAGAGCCTTGTTCATTGCCTTGCGGTGGGCGCTGGCGGCATAACCATTGCTGATCGCCTCTTCAACGCTGTCTCCGGCCGACGGGCTGGAAGGATGAATGGAGACGATCGCGCCGGGAGAAATTCCGGCGGCAACCAAGGCGTCAACGGCTTCCTGTGCTGCCTGCTCTGATTCGTAAAAGCGTGTTACTGGAAACATCTTGAATTCCCTCGCTTAGCTAGTTGCCGCGATACCCGCGAGTTGCGAGCCGAGGCTTCCGGGTCTGCTCGTGCCCGGTCGTCCCGGACACGAGTGCCGCACTTGACGCGTTCAATGGTGGATGAACGCGGGGGCTGTCCTCAGCCGCCGAAAAACGCCGGGAACCAGGACGTATTGTTCAAGATCGCAAAGTGCACGATGAACGAAATGGCTGCAACGGAACCGAGGAACAGAGGCAGTCCAACCGTGGGGTTCACAACGCACCAGATTCTTCCCTGATTCATATGATCCTCCTTATCCTAACCACGGCGTAAAGAGATACGCCAGAAAGTGTGCAACCAACGAAATCGCGAAGAATACTCGCGCTCCATCGATCACGTGCTTGTGGAGCTCTTCAGACTCCTTGATCGTCAAGCCTGTGGGCCATACCCGATCCGGATCGTCTAAGTCAGCCATGATTCATCTCCTCATTGCTGTCTGGTTTCAGAAAGGTTCCCTGGGAACCCGCCCATTTTGCATCGTCTGACCGAAGGTCCGGCGACTCGCCAGCGCTGTTGCTTGTTCTGCCGGCTAACTTCAGGCTACGCCTCTCAGTGACAATTGTCAAGTAAATGTGAAGACTCGACGAGCCAGTAAATACGGGCGATCGAGAGGCATTCTTGATTGGCTCGACTGCTAATGAATGTGACAGTGAGCGCTCCGGGCACGGGTCGATTCCGCGGTCTCTTGCAACGAAGACCGGATGGTGCCCCGATACTTCGCAATGGCTCCGGACACGCTGCTTCAGAGCATCGGTCACGCGTCCGGGGCCGGGCCCGACGCTGCCGGTCAATGCTGGTGACCGTGACCAGCGCCGCCGATCAGGCGTGCTTCGCGCGGCGGGCGAGGCTCATCCGTATAATCGCTGGCGGGTTCGCTCACTGCCGAAGAAATTTGGCTCGACTCCTCTTCATCCTTGTTGCTCTGTCTGCGCTGCCATTGACCGGCCTGGCCCGTCAGGACTTCGACGCTCTGGATCGAGATTTTCGCGCCATGCTGGAAGCCGAGCGGATTCCCGGCGCGGCCTGGGCGCTCGTGCAGGACGGAGAAATCACTCACGCTGGCGCGTTTGGGCAACGGGGAAATGGTGGCGAGCCGGTCACGCCGGAAACGGTCTTCCGCCTGGCCTCCGTCTCCAAGACCTTCGCCGCTCAGTTGACCGCCCAACTCGTGTCCGAAGGCGTCCTGCACTGGGCCGATCCGGTACGTCGCTACGTGCCGCAATTCACCCTGGCCCGACCGGAGCACGCGGAACGGCTGACGCTGGAACATCTGCTCGGTCAGTCGACCGGCATCGTGCCCAATGCCTACGACAATCTGCTCAACGCCGGGCACACCCTCGATGAAATTCTGCCGCAGTTCGAGCGAGTGGAACCGTTCTGTGCACCGGGCGACTGTTACACCTACCAGAACGTCTTGTTCTCTCTGGTCGAGCCGGCGATCGAGGCGAGCACCGGGCGCAGTTACTCCGATTTGCTGCGCGAGCGTTTTTTTGAGCCGCTCGAGATGCGCCAGGCTTCGGTCGGGTTGGCCGACTTCCGCGCCCAGGCCAACCGCGCCGCGCCGCACGTCAGGGTCACGCGCAACCGCTGGGTGCCGGTGGCGGTCAACGAGAACTACTACCGCGTCGCCCCGGCCGCCGGCGTCAACGCGAGCGCCGTTGATCTTGGTCACTGGCTGGCCGCGCAGATGGGGCATCGGCCCGACGTCATCCGTCCCGAGGGAATGCTGGCGCTGACCCGCAAGCGTGTCCGCACGACCCGCGAACTGCGACGCGAGGGCTGGCGCGATTTTCTCGGTGATGCGCATTACGGGCTGGGCTGGCGGATTTACACGGTGGGCGACCAGGACCTGATCACTCACAGCGGCTGGGTGCGCGGCTTTGTCGCCCAGGTCGGCTATTCGCCCGCGCACAACGTGGGCCTGGCGCTCCTGCTCAACGCCGAAAGTGCCGCGATCAATGATCTGTCGCTGCACTTCTGGCGCCAGTTGTTCGAGGAGCCGTCGTTGTTGGCATCGTCGGGGCGGTCATCGGCGGCTGGATTTTCGGCCAGCTCGGTGTCGCTATCGGCACCGGATTGCTCAACAGCATCATCACGGCCGTGATCGGTGCGGTCATCCTGCTGCTCCTGATCGGGCTCATCAGCGGCAAGCGCTGACGGCTTCGCCCGCATCCTGGTGCCATGCGCGCGTGGTTTTCCCGCCATCGTGCTCACCTTGACATGCATTTAGCACCCACTGAGCTACCGTACCGGTCTTCACAAAGTTCAAGGAAAGTGCGATGAGGGAGTGGTGTATTGCGGCCGCCGTCTGGTTCGGCGCTTCCGTGCTGCCGGCGCAGGCTCAACCGGCCGGCGTCGACGCGGGGCCCTGGCAGATCACCGTTCGCGGCGGGGCCGTGCATCAGTTCGACTCGGATCTCGACCAGGGTGGTGATTACTCGGTCGATCGCGCCGCGATCGAACTGGGCCTCGGCTATGCGACCGGGCCGCGCGACAGCATCGGCGTTTCCATCGGCTACAGCGTCGATGATTACAGCTTCGCCGGCACAACGGGTCTGGCCGGCATGGATCCCTGGGGCGAAGTCCGGGAATATCAGCTCAGCGCATCGTTTCGCCGCGGCATCGGTGAGCGCCTCGACCTGTTCGCGCTTCCTTTTCTGCGCTGGAGCGCAGAAGACGGCGGCGATCGGGGCGAAGCGATGACTCCGGGCCTGATCGCCGGGCTGAACTACCGCGTCAGCGATCGGCTGCGCATGGGGCCCGGCTTCGGCGTGTTCGAGGAGATCGAGGACGGTGTGTCGGTCTTCCCCATCCTGCTGATCGATTGGCAGATCACCGACACACTCTCGCTGGAAACCGGCGGCGGCCTGGCGGCGACGCGCGGACCCGGCCTGGAGCTGAAGTCGACTTCGATCAGCGACTGGACCATCGGTCTGGGTGCGCGCTACGAGAACTTCCAGTTTCGCCTCGACGAAGACGGCGCGGTGCCGAACGGCGTCGGCGAGGAAGAGGCGGTGCTTACCTACCTGCTTGCCAGCTATGAACTCAATCCCGCGTTCACTTTCAGCGCGGTGGCCGGCGTGGAATTCGCCGGCCAGCTCACATTGCGCGACGCCACCGGCCTGAAGCTTGCCAGCGACGACGCCGATCCGGCCGCCTACCTCGGCCTGGCTTTCAGCGGCCGTTTCTAGCTTGTCGGTGCCGTGCACCACGCTCCTGCCGCTGCTTCGAGCCGCGCCGATTCATCGGTTTCCTGGATGAGCCCGGGCCTGGCGCGTTCTGGCTACTCGGGGCGGAAGCTGCTGGTGGTGCTGGTCGCCTGTCTGACCATCGCCGGTTGTGCGACACCGGCGAAGACCGAGCGTGTCGCCGATCCGCTGTTCGGACTCGGTGATCGGGAGCAGTTCATCGTTCGCTCGGAGCGCCTGAATCGCGATTTCCACCTGCTTGTCCGACTGCCACGCTCGTATTCCGAGTCGGAACGTCTCTATCCGATGGTTTTCCTGCTCGACGGCGGCATCCTGTTCCCGATGCTCGCGCCGTATCAGTTGATGATGGAAGTTCAGGGCAGTGCGGACGAAGTGATCGTGGTCGGCATATCCTACGGCGGACTCGGTTTTTCCAACGGCAATCTGCGCGGCACCGATTTCACCGCGCCGTCGCCGAGCGTTGACTACTTCGGCGGCGCGGCGGCGTATCAGGAATTCCTGGCCGAGGCCTTGCTGCCGCGGCTTTTCGACCAGTATCGGGTGGACCCCTCGAGAGCCCTGCTGCTGGGCCAGTCCCTGGGCGGTCAGTTCGCGATCCACGCCGCCCTGACCCGACCCGAGCTGTTTTCGACCTATGTTGCCGTGAATCCGGCCCTGCACGCCAACCTCGAGTACTTCCTGCGGACCGACTGGCCGCCGACTGGCGCAAGGACCCGGCTGGTGGTCGCGCTCGGCAGCGAAGACGATCCGCGCTTCAGAGCGCCCGCGCAACGTTGGCTGGATACCTGGCAGTCGCGGGCTGATCGTCCTTTCGAGCTGGAGTATCTGCCGCTGGCGGGTGAGCACCACGCCACCAGCGCGCCGGCAGCGTATTTTCAAAGTGTCGGGCGGCTGTTCCCGCCTCCCGCGAACTGACGAGCTCAGGGTCGGTCCAAGTGCGCTCGGATGGGACGTCCACAGCGGCGCTGGTACTCTCCGACGCTGGTCGATTGGTCCCGTTCGGGCCCAACCGCTCCCACGATTTCTTCAAGCAGGGTGATATCGAATGATCTACAACTCCATTCTTGAAACTATCGGACACACCCCCGTCGTGCGGCTCAATCGCCTGGCGCCGGAGCATGTGGAAATGTTCGTCAAGATCGAGTACTTCAATCCGATGGCATCGGTCAAGGACCGGCTCGCTATCGGAATCATCGAAGATGCCGAACGGCGCGGCGAGCTCAAGCCCGGTCAGACCGTGGTCGAGGCGACATCGGGCAATACCGGTATCGCGTTGGCCATGGTCTGCGCCGCCAAGGGTTATCCCTTCGTGTCGTTCATGGTCGAAACCTTCTCGATCGAACGACGCAAGCTGATGCGCGCCCTCGGTGCCAAAGTGATCCTGACCCCGAAAGAGGAGAAGGGGACCGGAATGGTCCGGGCAGCCGCTGAAGCCGCCCGCCGTAACGGCTGGTTCCTGGCGCGCCAGTTCGAGAACGAAGCCAATCCGGCCTACCATCGCAACACCACCGGCCCGGAGATCCTGCGCGACTTCGCCGGTCGAAACCTCGACTATTTCGTGACTGGCTGGGGCACCGGCGGCACGATGACCGGCGCCGGCGAGATGCTCAAGCTGGCCCGGCCGGACATCAATGTCATCGCGACCGAACCGCAGACCGCGCAGCTGATGGCCGGCAAGCAATGGGAGCCGCACAAGATCCAGGGCTGGACCCCGGATTTCATCCCGAAAATCATGAACACGAAGATCGCCGACGAGATCGTGCCGGTCACCGACGACGAATCGCGCGATGTCGCCCGGGATCTGGCCGCGCGCGAGGGCATCATGACCGGTGTGTCCGGCGGCGGGACCGTTGCTGCAGCGCTGAAGGTGGCCGCCAGGGCGCCGAAGGGTTCGACGCTGCTGGCGATGATCCCGGATACCGGCGAGCGCTATATCTCGACCTATCTGTTCAACGGCGTCAACGAAGGCTCCGACGAGGACTGGCTGAAGGAGAACGACTACGCCGGCTGATCGCGTCGTCGGGGTTTTGCTAGCCCGCTGGCTGGACGTCGAGAACGAACGCGCCCCGGAACTTGCCGAAGCGGATTCGCTTGAGCGCCTCGTTGGCCTGCTCCAGCGGTAGGGTCCGGACTTCCGGCGCCAGCCCGTGCCGCGCCGCAAGGCCAAGGTAATCCGAGATGTCCCGGCGAGTCACATTCGCGACCGACTTGATTTCCTTCTCGCGCCAGAGCTGTCTTGCATAATCGAGACCGGCCAGCCGTTCACGATCACCGCCTTCCTTGGCGATCGCGTTGATGACCAGGCGCCCGCCCGGTGCGAGGTATTCGAGTGCGGCGAGCACTGGCGTCCAGACCGGGGTCGTGTCGATGATAGCATCGGGTGCTTCCGGCGGTGCCTGAAGGGTGTCGCCGGCCCAGTGTGCCCCGAGTTCACGCGCCTGTTCGCGCTGGCCCGAATCCCGGGCCCAGACCATCACCCGTGACTGCGGATACAGGATTCGCGTCAGCGTCAGAACCAGATGGTTCGATGCGCCGAAGCCGGTCAGACCGAGAATCTGGCCGTCTTCAATGCCACTCAGGCGCAGGCTTCTCAAGCCGATCGCTCCGGCGCAGAGCATCGGGGCCGCGTGTTCGTCAGACAATGCATCAGGCACCGGGTGGGTGAATGTGACCGGCGCGATCATGTACTCGGCGTAACCGCCGTCGATCTGGCAGCCGGTTGCCGAAAAGTCCGGGCAGAGATTCTCCTCGCCTCGTCGGCACCATTTGCACCGCCCGCAGGCCGAGCCGATCCAGCCGATGCCGACGCGCTGGCCCAACCGTTCCGGGTCGACCCCGGGTCCGAGCCGATCGATGGTTCCGATGACCTGGTGCCCGAGAATTCTCGGCACGTCGGTGGCCACCCGGCCCTCGATCTGATCGAGCTCGGTATGACAGACCGCGCAGACCTGCACACGCACTCTGACTTCGCCGGCGTCGGGATCGGGGTCGGGCAGGTCGCGCAGCCTGAGCGGCTCGCTCTCCGGCGTGATCTTGCCCGTGTGTTCCAGGACCATCGCTTGCATGCGAGCAGTGTAACCGCAGCCATTGATCGACTCGGCCTGGCGGGGCCCCGAGCTCAGGCTTCGGGCGCCAGCTCTTTGCCGAGCGCGGATTTCAGGGGATCCAGCCACGGTTCGAAATGCCGCCACTGTTCGATTCCCGAGCGATAGATCGGTTGTCGAACCTGTTCTGAACTGGCCGTGCGTACCGAACGGCGATTCTCGTGAAACGCCAGGCAGGCCGGGTCGAATTCCAGATCGAGATAGTCGAGCATGCGCCGAACCTGCTGTTCGACATCGTCGACGACCGACTCGTAATCGACCTGGAGAATGCGGCCGGGATAGACCCGATGCCAGTGCGCCATCAGCTCGGTATAGTCCCCGTAGTAGCGCCCGATGTCGTCGAGACTGTAGGTGAACTCCTGGCCTTCCGCGAACAATTGCTTGAAGCCGCTGAAGCAGCAGGCCATGGCCGAGCGGCGCGCGTCGATGATCCGGGCATTCGGCAGGATGCTCAGAATCAGCCCGATATGACGGAAGTTGTTGGGCATCTTGTCGAGGAAATAAGGGGCCTGCTCGCGGTGAATGCGCGTCTCCTCGATGTATTGCGCGCCAAGTGCACGAAGCCGTTCCGGCTCGAGTTCGTCGAGAACGCCGGGGTAGCGCGGCGCGTCATCGCGGTGGCGCCGCCCGTTCAGGCGGTGGGCCATGGCCAGGATGTTGGGCAACTCGAGCGTGCCGTCGATTTTCGGGTGGGAGGCCAGAATCTGCTCGACCAGCGTAGAACCGGCCCGAGGCAGTCCGACGATGAAGATCGGGTCGTCGGACGGGTCGCCCGAGCACTCGAGCCGGCGCGCCCTTTCGGCATCGAAGAACTCGATCTGGCCGTCGAAGTCGGCCCGCATACGTTCTGCGCTGTAGCTGACTTCGTCTCGTTTGATGCGATTGCCGCGAGCGTAATGGATGAATGCGGACTCGAAGTCCTGCGCATCTTCCATGGCCTTTCCGTAGGCAAAGCTCAGGTGCAGCTCGTCGACCGGCATCAGGCGAGCCGAACCAAGCAGGCCCGCCATTCGGCCGATCTCGGCTGCCTCGAAGCGGAAAGTCTTCATGTTGGCCAGCGACCACCAGGCATCACCGAACTGGGCCCGAAGCCTGATCGCCTCGCGATAGGCATCAACTGCCTGCTCGTGATTGCCGATGGTCTTGTGGGCGTGGCCGCGCAGCATGTGGACGTTCCACGGATGCGGTGAGCGATCGACGAGCCCATCGAGCATTTCCAGGGCCTGCTCGTGTCGTCCGATGGCCGAGCATTGATTGGCAAACGCCAGATCGGCGGCCAGGTTCCCCGGCAGGCGGCGACGCAGTTCGACCGCTTCCTCGTGGGCTCGCGCGTACTTCTGGCGCTTGTGCAGCACCTTTACATAGTCCATTCGCGCAAGATCGAATCCCGGCTCCAGTTCCAGTGCGCTTTCCAGCAGGAACTCGGCGTCGTCGTAGACGTGCAGACGAACGCCGATCGCGGCGAGCAATCGCATCGCCTCGAGGTGATGCGGATGCTGCTTGAGGAAATGACGGCAGAGCCGCTCTGCTTTATGGACCAGGCCCTCGTGCAGCATGCTGGTGACGGAGACCAGCTCCGGTGGCAGCCCGTCCAGGCGCCTGAAGTTCGCTTCTGCGACGCGGGCCGCTTCGAGGTCCCCCAGTTGCTTGCGAAGGAGGGCGAGAAATCGCCAGGCCGCCTTCAGGCCGGGATTGAGTTCCGTGGCGCGCTCATAGGCCTCGACGGCTTGCTCGGCCTGCTGTTGATCGCGATGAACATGGCCCAGTTCCTGCCAGCCGCGTCCGTAGTCCGGAGCGATGGCCAGGAGCTGATCGAGCCTCTCGTGCGCGACATCGAAGCGCTTGAGATAGCGGCTGGCGACCGCCTGGAGGAACAGCGCCCGGGGTCTCCCCGACGCAGCGGAGACCCTGCCGTCGCCGGACCCGGTTGCGTTGGGCTGATCGGTGGCCGGGGCATCGGCCAGGTAGGTTTCGAGAAAGTCGAAACAAGGGCCGAAGCGCTGCTGTTTGAGCAACGCTTCGGCCTGTTTCAGGGCCTGATCCTGGTCCGGCTGAGGGCGCGAGCCGGCCGGCGCTGATGCCTTCATCAGCACCGGCCCGTGAAGCGCCCGGCCAGCAGGTTCATTACAGAGGCAGGAACCGGTAGGTGAACTTGATTCCGGCAGTCAGCGGACGGTTGGTCGTGATGCGCTCGATGTCGTCCTGATTGTTGATGAACAGCTCGGCCCGCTCATCGGTCAGGTTCTGGACAAACACCTGAGCAGCCCAGTTGCCTCGCGAGATGCCGGCTGAAGCATTCAGGATCTCGTATCCCGACTGCTTCCGGCGCTCTTCAGCGACCAGCGAGCTGAACGAGCTGCCAGCGAATACGCCGGACAGCTGGACGAAGCCATAGTCGGCAAAACCCCAGTTCAGCGACTGCTCGTAGCGAGCCCGCAGGCTGGCCTGGAGCTCGGGCACCAGCGGCAACTGGCTTCCGACCGGCGCGAGCTCGATCACCTGGGCATCGACGCTGGTCAGCTCGGTATCGTTGTAGGAAACCGCGCCGGAAAAGGTCAGGTTCGGCGTCGCTCGCCAGCTGAAGTCACCCTCGATGCCGAAGATCTCGGAATCGGCGGAGTTCTCGATGAAGGTCAGGATCGACACGTTCTGCGGATCGAAGCGCGACACCTGCATGTTCTCCCACTCGATGAAGTAGGCGCTACCGTTCAAACGAAGAGAGTTACCGAACAGCAGGGTCTTCCAGCCCAGTTCCCAGTTGGTGACATCATCGGTGCCGTAGGTGGCGCTGACGGTCGGGAATTCCGGGTTCGCGGAAGGAATGCCGCCGCCGCGGTTCCAGCCGCCGGGACGGAAGCCCTCGGAACGCGTGAAGTAGAACATCAGGTTGTCTGTCGGGGTATACGAGACGTTCACCTTGGTAATGATGTCGTCCTGCTCCAGCGGCTCGGGCACGTGGCCGCCGTCGACGTCGTAGTCGCGACCGGCGTCGGTATCGACCGAGCCGGAGAAGATCCCCGAGGCGAAGTTCGACGAGCCCTCGAAGTCGGATTTGATCTCGTAGGCGCGTATGCCCCCGAGAATCGTCAGGCGGTCAGGGATGACTTCATAGCTGAATTCCCCGAAAGCCGCGAGCTGCTCTTCGCTGCGTCGAATGTCGTTGAAGAACGCCACACCGGGCGGCCGGGTGTCGGGATTGACCTGATAGGCACCGGAAATCGGAGCGTTCGGCGCGAAGCCGAGATCAGGCGTGGCCTGATAGAGATAGTCATCCTGGGTTTCGATGACGAAATCATCGTAGTAGACACCGCCCACGAAGCGCCAGCGATTCTCCGACGAGGTCGCGATCCGGAATTCATGCGTGTTGCGGGTATGATCCTGGGTGATCTTCACCCCTTTGGTCGGATCCAGGCATTCGCGAGTCTCCGTTATGAAACGGGGGTCGATGTCGTAATTGACGATGTAGTCCGGGTTGTCGTAGGTGCAGGTGTAGTACTCGATGAAAGCGCCGGCGTTGTTGTAGCCGGTGTAGTCGACCGACTGGTTCACTTCCCGGGTGAGATAGCCACCGGTATATACCATGCTGAGCATGCCGAGCCGGCCGTTAAGCGTCCATGTGGTCTGGTTGAACTGATCGTCGAGCTCATCCGGAAAGAATCGCGTCACCTCGAGGTCGCCGACTTCCGGATCGTAGTCGAAGACGCCATCGGCGCCGAGCTCCTGGTAGGTGTTCTGAACCAGCAGGTCCCAATCGGCGTTGAAGTCGTGCAGCAGGCCGAGGCGAATTCCCTTGTAGAAACTATCGTTGAAATTGTCTTCAACCAGTTCCCCGTTGTTCGCCGTTTCGTACAGAGTGCCTTCGGGCAGGTCGACGGTGGAATCCGGGTTGACTGCCGGATCGGTCGTGAACTCCCCATAGACGTTGTCGATGTACCCGCCCATGTTGACGTTGTAGAACGCCAGACGGGCCGCGGTCCGGTCGCCCAGCGGCAAGTTGAAGTAGCCTTCGCCTGAGCTGTTGAATTCCCCGTCCTTGGTGAACGATCCCATGCCGGTGAAGCCCGCGTCGAACTCGTTGAGAACCGGTTTGTTGGTGATGTAGCGAATCGTACCCGCCTGGGAGCTCGCGCCGAACAGCGTTCCCTGCGGGCCTGGCAGTACCTCGACCCGCTGCAGGTCGGTTGCATAGACGTCCAGGTTGCGACCAGGTGCGGTGACCGGCTGTTCATCGAGATAGAGCGCCACGTTGGGTTGCGTACCCTGAGCGCCCGACAGGAGTACCGTGATCGGCTGCACGGCCATGCCGCGGATGTAGATCGTCTGCTGTCCCGGCCCGCGACTGGCCGCGTTGAGGCTCGGAACGTTCGTTCTCAGATCGTCGAAGTTGCCGATGTTCATTTCGACCAGCATCTTCTGGTCGACAGCCTGCACCGTGATGGGTGCGCTCTGAAGATCGATTTCCTCGGTCTTGGTCGCGGTGACGACGATTCTGTCGATCTCCTTGGAGTCTTCATCATCGCGGTCGACCGCCTCGTCCTGCGCTTGCGCCGCGGTTGTGGTCGAAACCAGGCCCCACAGAATGGCCTGCGAAAGTGCGTTCTTTTTCAGCATGGTTCTGCTCTCCAGATTTTTTCGAATTTTGTGCAACGGCGAGACGCAGCTTCACGTCGCGGCCAGGCCGATGCCTACTGTTGTGCTCTGATTGTCGACATCCGACCGCCATGCGGGCCGGTGACTGAATCGTCGGTTACTGCCGCTCGCTGCAGTGCCGACGGGCGTGCCGAGGTGGGTTGCCGTCGATTCACCCACCGCTCGCATCGCCTGCGATGCGCGTGCTGATTCAGCATCAACACGACTCTTTGAAACGCTGATTCTCAGCGTCGATTGAACGTTGCCGCTAGAGACCCTCGCCTCGCTGGAAGACGGAGGAGATGGGAAATGGCCGAAAAACTTGCAGGCCAGGACGGCGATTCAGGTGCCCCTTCTCCCACCGGCCATGTGGCGCGTGCCTGAATTGCATCGAAAGACGCGCGCACTTAGCAACGATTTAACACTTACCTTTTAGATGCTAACATAGACCGCTTACCGATGCCGAAAGGCCCAATCGCCGGCCTCATGGAAGCTGCTGATTCGAAAAGTTCGTTCGAGCCATCTTTCCCTGACATTGATGGCACGGCAGTTCGGACAGGCGAGCATTGCATTCGGGAGGCATCCGAATGACCGCTCCCGGTTTCGCTGCGCCGACGCCGGAGCAAGCAGCGCGTTTGCGGGAGTTTTTTCTCGAAACCGGGTACGACGAAGCGGGGCTTCGGCGGTCGCTCGGCTCGGCCGAACCGCCGGTACCGCAGCTGCGTACTCTGCCGCGGTTCCTCGACCTGACGCGTGAGACCAATCCGTTCAATCAGCTCGTTCGCTGGTTCCTTCTCGGTCAACCGGTCGCGGCCGAGCCGGCAGGCCCGGTGGTTCCGGGCTGGTTTCTCGAGACCTGCCTCGAACTCGGGCTGCTTCGTATCGAGGGCGATGCCTACTGGCCCAATGCGCTGATCTTTCCCTATGGACGTCTGCTCGTTGCCTCGGATTGCTACGTGACGCAGGGGGTCGCGGCGCCCTACGATCATGTGCTGACGATCAATTCCTCGGCTCGTCATACGCTCGACTTCACGGTCCGCAGACCATCACGCGCGACGCTTGATCTTGGCACCGGCTGCGGCATTCAGGCGCTCGTCGCGGCGGGGCACAGCGAGACCGTGGTGGCCACCGACCTCAACCCCCGGGCAACGAGCTACGCTGAATTCAATGCGCGTTTGAACGGTCTGGACAACGTGCAGTGCCTGACCGGTGACCTCTTTGAGCCGGTCAAGGGGCGCCGATTCGATCTGATCGTCTGTTGCCCGCCGTTCGTCCTCACGCCCTCCAAGGAGTTCCTGTATCGCGACAACGACATGGCGCTGGACGGTTTCTGCCGGCATCTGGCCCGCGAAGCGCCTCGTTATCTCAATGATGGTGGATACTTCCAGATGATCGTCGAGTGGGTCAATCTCGAAGGTCAGACCTGGCAGGAGCGCATTGGCGAGTGGTTCGAAGCTTGTCCCGGCGATGTCTGGGTGCTCAAGCAGTATTCGCACAGCCCGGCCCAATATGCCCAGACCCGCGTCAGGGAGTCCTCCCAGGTGTCGCCGAAGCACGACGCCGAAACCTATTCGGAGTGGATGGACTACTATCGCCGGGAGAATGTCCAGGCCGTGCACGGTGGGCTGGTGACGCTGCGGCGCCGGTCAGCGCGGCAATGGCTGGTGATGGAAGAACTGAATCAGGCCGCCGTTGGACCGATCGGCGACGTGATCGAGCAACGTTTCGCGGTTCGGGACCTCCTCGAAGACCCTGAGGATGACCGACAGCTTCTGGCGATGCGCCCAAGGCTGCTGCCGGAAGTGCGTCTCGAACAGGACAGCCGGCCGGTCGATGGACGATGGCAGTCATTGACGCCGTGTCTCCGACTGCCCAGCGGCCTGCGGCCGAGCCTCGGCGTGCAGCCGGAAGTAGCCGACTTTCTGGTGCGCCTCGACGGAACGCGTTGCCTCGACGAGCTGATCAGCGAGCTGGCGTCCGGACTTGAAGTGGATCCGGAGCGGGTCAAGGCCGAATGCCTCGGGATGGTCCGCCTGATGCTGGAGCGCGGTTTTCTGCAGCTGTGATCGGGCCTCGTCAGGGCCAGCGGCTGATATTTTGCTAAACTGGAGTGCTTGAAACGTGGAGAGTCTGATCATGAACAAGAAAGTCTTGCCGTTCCTGGCGTTGCTCGCTTTGGTCGCGACCCTTGCCGGGTGTGGCGGCGGACAGGATTCCGAGGAGTCCGCCGCGGCGACCGATGGCGCCGACAGTGCGACGATGTCGGCGCCTCGTGACGAAGCCGAGCAAGCCGTTGAACAAGCCGCCGATTCCACCGAGGAAGCGGCCGAGACGGCGATGGAGGAGATCGAGGGCGCTGGCGAACAGGTCCGGCAGATGGCCGATGAGGCTGGTGAGCAGACGCGCGAAATGGTCGACGAAGCCAGTGAGCAGATGGACCATATGGCGCACGAGGCCGGCGAGCGGGCCGAGCGGGCCATGGCGGATGCCTCGGACGCGATGTCGATGAGCGAAGGCGATTCCGCCGCGGCTGATTCCGGCGATCCCTGCGTCGTCAATGTCCAGGTCGGCGATTCCATCGCCTATAACGTCGACAGCATTTCCGTACCTTCGAGCTGCGAATCGGTGACGATCAATCTGAATCACACCGGCTCGCTCCCGGTAGAGGCGATGGGTCACAACTGGGTGCTGGTTCCGTCCGACGCGGTCCAGGAGGTCGGCATGGCGGGGATGTCGGCAGGTCTCGAAAACGATTATCTGCCGGAAGACGATCGAATTGTCGCAGCGACCGACATGATCGGCGGCGGACAGAGCGCCAGCGTCAGCTTCTCGCTCGATGATCTTCAGGACGGCGTGGCCTACGAATTCGTCTGCACCTTCCCCGGTCACTGGACGGCGATGCGCGGTCCTTTCACCGTCGAGTAAGACTGCGGGCCGGCGCGTTCGGCTGGCCCGTGATTCCCGCGAAAAGAGGATCTCAGCCGGATCCGACGGATCCGGCCAACTGGGTCTTGGCGGATTGCGCTTCGCTGGCGACCTTGACTTTCAGCGGCGGACCATCGGGGTATAGAACGAGCGTGGATTCGCCGTCGAGGCGCTCATGATCCAGCTCGCGCCCGTCGATCTGCGTGCCGTTCGCGCTGCCGAGGTCGCAGGCGTGCCAACTGCCATCGGTGAATTCGAACTTGACGTGTCGTCGCGACACCAGCGGCTCGAGAATCTGAAAGGAGCAGCTCTCGTCGCGACCGACGGTCACGTCGCGGTAGAAGGTCTGCGTCTGTCCACGGTAGGTCAGCGTCAGCGGTTTGCGCCGATTGCGGCGTGCGATCTCGGTATCGCGGCTGATCAGTTCGTCCGGTGGACCGTAGTCGCGGGAAATTCCCTTCTTGTTGACCTCATACACCCAGGAGAGCGCCGCGACCACTGGCGTCATCGCGAAGATGCCGACCACGACATAACCGGCCGCCCACTCAGGCAGGCCCAGTGCTCCGAAAATATCGGCGGCTCCGGCTGAAATCCCCCAGGCGGCGAGCAGGTAGACCAGCGTCGTCTGAACGACTTTGCGTCGCTCGAGTTCGGACAAAAAGGCGACCAGCCTCTTCCCCAGAGACTTCTTAGGAGACTTCGTCACCGTTGGTTTTGCCTTGTTTTCTTGATTCGACCCTTGCCATGCTAAGCGCTCGCCGGTTAGCCTGCAACCAGTCTCGAAAGACGCGCCACCTGATCCGGCCGGACCGGACCTGGTGTCTGCGCCGATCAGGAGCCTGACCATGGCGAGGCGAGCATGAGGATTTCGTCGGCGACCGGTTTTGCCGCGCTCGGCGCCGCTCTGATCGCGATCAGCTACGGCCTGGCGCGCTTCGCCTTCGGCCTTTTCGTCCCGGAGATCCGCGATGAACTGGCCCTGACGCCGTTCGTCGTTGGCCTCATCGGTGCGTTGCCGCTGATCAGTTTCGTCGCTGCGACGCTGGCGGCCCCGTTCATCGCCGATCGCTTCGGGGCCCGGGCAACGGCGGTTCTGTCAGGTGCCTTCGGTATCGTGGGCCTGGCCCTGATCAGCAGAGCCGGTGGCCCCGGGGTGCTGGGCACGGGGGTCTTCGCCTGCGGCCTGTGCACCGGGCTGATGATGCCCGCTCTGACGGCCGCGATGCAGGCACTGGTCAGGCGATCGCTCCACGGCCGGGTGAGTTCAGTGATCAACGCCGGCACCAGTGTGGGCCTGATCATCGCGGTTCCGGCGATCGTTTTTCTCGCCGACGTCTGGCGCTTCGCCTATGCCTCCTTTGCCGCTCTGGCCGCCGTCGGGCTGGTCCTGTCGTGGCTGCTTCTGCCCTCCGTGTCGCCCGTGGTGCCCGCGGCGGCCGCGGCTCCGGGGGCGATCAGCGCGGCGCAGTGGTCGCGACTATTCCGACTGTCGATGTTCGCTTTCGCGATGGGTTTCGTGTCATCCGCTTACTGGCTGTTCGCGCCCGATCTGGTGGTGACCCTCGGCGCACTGCCACCCGGTCAGTCGGGTTTCCTGTGGCTTGGCGTGGGGCTGGCCGGGTTGGGCGGCGCGATCGTGGCCGACATCGCCGACCGGAACAATCCGCCGATCACCCATGCCTTGATGCTGATGATGCTCTCGGCCAGCCTGACCTTGCTTGCTGCCAGCCCCAACCGGCTCGCGCTCGCAGCGTTTTCCGCGCTGGTTTTCGGCATGGCCTACATGAGTCTGACCGGTCTGTATCTGATGACCGGTATCCGGCTATTGACCGGGCGGATGTCGATGGGGCCGGTGCTGCCTTTTATCGCGGTTGCGCTGGGTCAGGCGGCCGGATCGCCGGTCGTCGGTGCCCTGGTCGACGGGCCTGGCTACGCAGACGCGTTCTCGATCTTTGCCGTCGCCGGTATCGTCGTGTCGATGCTATCACCTCTTTATCCTCGCTATCTCGACCGGGAAACCGCGAGTGAACCGGAGCTGGAAACCGGTCTCCAGGCGGCTTACGATTACCAGCTCGTGGATGATGAAGGCGAGCCCTATTGCTACAGCGCAGTAGCCGAGGGGGCAAACAGCGAAGCCGAAGAGGCCTTTGATGTTATCCGCGGCGAGGTGGTGCCGGATGCTGTGAGTGGATGTCGGGACAGGGGACCGTGATGGTCCCGGATCGCCAGTCAGGAGTTGGCCCGATCGCGTTTCCAGGGGTTTCTATGACTTGGAGGTGTTCATGGCGGATGTGATCGTCGTCACTGGTTCAGGGTCGATCGGACAGTCGGTCGCTCGCCGTATCGGCCCCGGGAAGATCGTGCTTCTCGCTGATCTCGACGGTGCCAAGGCCGAATCGGTTGCGCAGACGATGCGCGATGCGGGCTTCGATGTCCGCCCAACCACCGTGGATGTGACCGATCCGGGAGCCGTCGATGAACTGGTTCAGGAAGCCGTGCGACCCGGCGACATTTCGGGGGTGATCCATGCTGCCGGCGTCCCGCCCTCCCCGGCGCCTCCGAAACTGATCTTGCGGGTCGATCTCTGCGAGTCCAGGCCGAGGCTGTTCGCTGGGCCCGGCGTGGAGCGCGGCTGAACGCGATCAGCCCGGGAATCGTCGTCACGCCGCTGTCGAGGCGGGAGCTGGAGGGACCGCACAGCGCGGATTACCAGCGCATGATCGAGGGCTGTGTGGCTGGACGGGCCGGCACGCCTGATGAAATCGCAGCCGTCGGTGCCCTGCTGATGGGGCCGGAAGGCCAATTCATTTCCGGCAGCGATTTCCTGATCGATGGCGGTGCCACCGCCGCCTTTCTGTATGGGGAACGGTCTTGCTCCTCATTTTCCTGAGTCGATCCTCAGGTCGGAGTGTCGGCCGGGGGCACGTCCGGAGCGAAATCGAAGCTGTCGTAGAACAGGTGATCCTGTTCGACCCCGGCGCTCAGGAATTCACGGCGCGCGATGTGGATCATCGCGGGCGGCCCCGACATGTAGAGGTCGTAGCGCTTCAGCCTCGGGCAGGCTTTCAGGACGGCTTCATGAACGAAGCCGCGTTCGCCTTCCCAGGCCGAATCGGGTTCGGCCAGCACCGGAGTGAAGCGGAATGACGGATGTCGATCGACCCAGCTTTCGATCAGGCCGTGGGCATAGAGGTCGGAGGCCGTCCGAACGCCCCAGAACAAATGGATCGGGCGCTGGTCCTCGGATTCGATAAGTTCTTCGATCATCGATTTCAGGGGCGCGAAGCCGGTGCCACCGCCCATCATGATCATCGGCCGTTCCGAGCGACGACGAACGAAGAACGTACCGAGCGGGCCCTGAAGCCGAAGAATCTCCTTGAGCCGCATGTCGGAAAAGACGTGGCCGGTGAAGCCGCCGCCGTCGACCTGCTTGATGTGGAGCTCGATGTAGTCGTGAACCGAAGGTGCGGATGCAATCGAGAAGGCCCGCCGCCTGCCCTCGGGCAGGAGAATGTCCACGTACTGACCGGCCAGGAACTGAAGCCTGGCTGCGCGCGGAAGCTTGAGGCGTACCCGCATGATTTCGGGCGTGAATCGAGCCATCGATTCGACCCGGGCAGGCAGGGTGCGAACGGGAATTTCGGCAACCTGGGTAATTTCGGTCGCCTCGATCGAGAGGTCTTGTTCGGGAACGGCCTGACAGGCCAGGATGTAGCCGCTGGCGATGTCGTCCAGGCTGAGCGCCCTGGGCGGGTTGTGCGGGTAACTGACCTCGCCTTCGGTCATTCGGCATTTGCAGCTCGCGCAGGTACCGTTGCGGCAGCTGTAGGGGAGCACTATCCCCTGGCGCAGGGCGGCGGTCAGGACGTTCTCCCCCGAGCGCGCCTCGAACTTGCGATCGCTGGGGTGAATATGGACGGTTCGAAGAGTCGAGCTCACGGTCAGAGTGCTTTCGAATAATGCAGTGGGCTTAGGTGAGGACGCGCCGCCGGTTTTTCCACCTGTGCTACTCTGCGCGGCCGTTCTGGTCGCAAACGGTACACGGTGCTCGTGAACGAGTGGGTGCGGGTCTACACCGCGAACAACCCGGCCGAAGTCGGATATGTCCGGGGCTTGCTGGAAGCGGATGGAATAAGCACCCAGGCCCGCAATCTGGATCTCTGGGCGGCGGCCGTGGAGGTCTATTTTGCTGCCGGTGCCCGGCCTTCGGTCTGGGTGCGCGCTTCCGACGCCGGACGTGCCGAGACCATTCTCGCCGGCCGGGACCGACGCGGCAACGGGGCAGCCTGGGTCTGTGCGCGCTGTGGCGAGATGCTCGAGGGCCAGTTCACCGCCTGCTGGCGCTGCGGACAGGGCCGGCCCGACAGTGACTGAGCGAACCCGACCCGGGACCGGTTCGACCCTGCTGCTGGTCGCCCGTTTACCGTTCCTGTTTCTCCATGTTCTGGTCGGGGTGCCGCTGGTCCTCCTGACATTCATGCCGGGACTGCGCGATCTGCGGGTCGGCGGTCTGCCCCTGCGCCACAGCAGCCACCGTTTCTGGTCGCGCTGGATGATCCGAATTTTCGGTGTCCGGCTTCGGGTGAGTGGCGAGCTGCCCAAGGGGCCCTGGCTGGCTGTCGCCAACCACATCAGCTGGCTCGACATCGTGCTGCTGCATGCGCTCTGGCCGATGAATCTGGTGGCCAAGGCGGAGATCCGTTCCTGGCCGATCATCGGGCTGCTGGCCGGCGTGGCCGGTACGATCTTCATCCAGCGCGGCAGCGAAGCGTCGCGGCGCCGGGTCAATCGGCGCATGGCGGCGCTGCTCAAGCGCGGCGAACGGGTCGGGATCTTTCCGGAAGGCGGCATCAGTCAGCGCGCCGGGGTCGGACGATTCCATGCCCGCCTTTTCGCTCCGGCGGTGCGCGCCGGAGTGCCCGTCCTGCCCGTTGCGATACGCTATTATCGCGACGGCGATCTGCACGATGTCATGGTCTTCGGGCGGGGAGAGAATTTTGCCGGCAATCTCTTCCGGCTGCTGGCGCAGCCGGTCAGCGAGGGCCAGGTCATGATCGGCGCCCCGCTCCTGCCGGGTGAGCAGGGGCGCAGCGGCCTGGCCAGAGAAGCGGAACAAACGGTAAAAGCATTTTATGAATCCTGAGTCGACCGGAGCGCATCGTTATTTCCGCCCGCGCGGTCTGCTGGCCGGTCGGCACGTCCAGTCCGTGCTCACTTCCGGTCCGTGGCGGCGACGCCGCGTTCGTCGGCTCGCCCATGACTATCTGCGTCGCAGCGAGCGCGAAATCGTCGAGGCCGCCGACGGCACCCGCCTGCTCGGATACCGCAATCAGGCCGCCGATTCTCCGCAACCGCGTCGCAACGCGCTCGTCATCCTGCTCCACGGCTGGGAGGGCAGCGTCGACTCGAACTACCTGCTCTCGGCCGCCGCTTCGCTCGATCGTGCCGGATTCGATACCTTTCGCCTGAACCTGCGCGATCATGGTGATTCCCACCATCTCAACGAAGACCTGTTCCACTCCTGCCGGCTGGGCGAAGTTCTGGATTGCGTCGGTCAGATTCGGCGGGCCTACTCGCGCGGCCCGGTCTTTCTCATCGGCTTTTCGCTGGGTGGCAATTTCGCCCTGCGGATTGCCCGGCAGGCGCCGGCGCAGGGCTTCGATTTCGAGCGCGTCGTGGCCGTCAGCCCGGTCATTCGCCCGGCTCATGTTCTTGATGCGCTGGAACGCGGCCTGTCGATCTATCAGGCCTACTTCGTGCGCAAGTGGCGCCGCTCGCTCAGGGTCAAGCAGGCCCTGTATCCGGATCGCTTTGCGCTCGAGGAGTGGTTTCAACTCAAGGATCTGCGTTCGCAGACGGCCTGGCTGGTCGAGCACGAAACCGCTTTTTCAGATCTTGACGCCTATCTCGAAGGCTATTCCGTGGCAGAAGACTATCTCGAAGGCCTGACGGTGCCGACCAGGATCATCACCGCCGATGATGATCCGATCATACCGGTCGCCGACGTCAAGGCGCTCCCCCGACCGCCTGACCTGGAGCTGGAGATCCTCGCGCGCGGCGGTCATTGCGGGTTTATCGAGAACTGGCGCATGGAAAGCTGGATCGAACATCGACTGATCAAGGAACTATGTCCCCTGACGCCCTTTTGAACGAGGCGAGGGGTCTGCTCGCAGGCCGGCGTTTCGACCAGGCCGCCGAGGTCTGTCGAGCGGGTCTGTCCGAGCAGCCCGCGGAGCCGGACCTGCTGACCATCCTGGCCTTGTGCGAGCAGGCTCTGGGGCAAGGCGAGATTGCAGCCGATCATCTCGGCAAGGCGGTCGCGGCCGACGATCAGCATTTGCCCAGTCGTTTTCATCTCGCCCGACTGCTGGCCAGCCAGGGTCAGAACGCCGAAGCCGATGACCTTTTCGCTGAGTGTCTCGCGCTGGATCCGAATCATGCCCCGGCTCGAACCTTGCGCGCGCGTCTCGCCGGGGCCGCCGGCGATCGCCAGCGCGCCATCGCCGAGCTCAAGACCGCCTTGCGCGCGGACCCGGATCACCGGCCGGCGCTGACCAGCCTGGCGGAATTGCTGGTCGAGGACGGTCAGACCGACCTGGCTCACGAGATTGCGTCGCGCGCGCTTGCCATCGACCCGGATCATCCGAGTGTGCAGCTTTGCATGGCGCGGGTTCTGGTCGCTCGAGAGCACCATGATTTCGCGATCCAGTGCCTGAACAATGCTGTCGAAAAAGTGCCTGCTGATCCGCGACCGCGCCTCGCCCTGGTCGAGCTGCTTGACAGCCTCGGGCGTGAGCAAGAAGCGCTTGTCGCGCTGGATGCGGCGGCGTCTGACGGAGTGACCCATCCGTTGCTGACGCGTCTGCGGGCCCGGATCGCGCGGCGCCAGGGACGGAACGACGAGGCGGCGGCGCTGTACGCCTCGCTGCTGGCATCGGTCAAGGCGGACCCGGATCTGATTCTCGAGGCGGCTGAATTCGCACTTGCGACCGGTCGGCCCGGCGACGCTGCCGGTCTGATCCGACGCTCGAGCGTCCAGGGCCGGCGGGAGACCAGGCTGCTGGCCGCGCGCCTTGCTGAAGCCGAGGGCGATGCGGAACGCGCTCGATCCGAGGCCGGCGCCCTGATCGATGCGGCGGACCAGTCTGTGGCGGCCGCCGCGCGCAAGCTTCTTGCCCGGCTCGCCCTGGCGACGGGCGACCTCGACGAAGCGGATGCGCTTCTGTCGTCCATGATTCGGGCCGGTGAGCCCGAGCCCGATATCGTCTGGCTTGCGGCGCGAGTGCGCGAGGACAGAGGCCAGATCGACGGAGCGATCGATATGCTCCAGGCGCTGCTCGACCGCTCCGGGCTCGACGATGCGGTTCGCGACTCGACCCGAGGCCGGCTGGCCGCGTTGCTCGATCAGGCCGGGCGCTACGAAGCGGCCGCCGCTCAGCTCCCCGAGCGCGGTTGGCAAGCGCCGTTTCTGGGCCAGTCGCGCTCGGCCGGGCCGATTGCGGCCCAGTTTCGCCAGCGTCTGACGCCGTGGCGCTGGGATCAGGAACCGCCGAACGACGGCCGGCCGCTGCCGGTCTTCGTGAGCGGATGGCCCGGCAGCGGGCGCGAATTGCTGCTCGCAGCACTGGGCAAATCATCCCGGGCGCGACTCCAACCGGTCGACGAGTATCCGGCCCGTCGTTCGATCATCGGCCTGCCGGCCAGCATCGAAGCCGTGGTCAGCCTCGACGACGGAACGGCGCGTGTGATCAGACGCAAGTGCCTGCGTCTGGCCGGAGGAGCGGGCGAGGGCATCCGGGTACTGGTTGAAACCGGCCTGAGCGAGGCCCCGGACTGGCCGATGCTGGCGCGCATCTTTCCAGGCGCCGTACTGCTGTGCCCGCGCGCATCCGACGAGGATCTGATGCTGCACTGGCGTTTCCAGGGGTTCCGCGACCGATCGAGAATGCTTGACGCCTGGCGCGAGGATTGTCGACTCCAGGATGAATTGGCTGGCGCGTTGCCGCTCAGAGTCGCTTTCTTCGATCTGGCCGAACTCCTCGACGCGCCGGAACTTGCGCTGAACCGGCTCTGCGATGCGCTCGGACTGGCAACCGAGCCGGCCATGCTGGAGGCCATCAAGCAGCAGCCCGGGACGCTCGGCTTCCGTCCGATCGGCCACTGGCGCCATTACGGCGACTGATTGTCACCAGCCCGTTACTTTCCAGACCGACAATGACGCTTCCATGACATCCGCAACCGCCACCGCCATCCTGCGCCGGAACAAGACCCTCGGTCTGATCCTGATGGCATTGGTCGTAACGGCCTGCTGTCCTGGCGAGCAGGTGGACGAGCGCGGTTGGCCGCGTGAGCTGGTTCTCGGTCTGGTGCCGGCCCTGGAGGCCGAAGCCCTGGTCGACAATCTGGATCCGTTGGCCGACTACCTCGAAGCCGAGCTCGGCATGCCGGTGACCTCCTTCGTGCCGCAGGACTATACCGGGCTGGTCGAGGCGCTCGGCTCCGGGCGCGCCGACATCGGGATGCTGCCGCCGTTTGCCGCGATGCTCGGACAGCGCCGCTACGATCTCGAGCCGATCCTGGTCTCGACCCGCCGCGGCGAGAGCGGGTATCGGACCCAGTGGATGACCAACGATCCGTCGGTGTGCCGGCAGCCGCCGGTGGCAGTCGAACGGGTTTGCGAATCGCGCGTCAGGGGTCGTGAGGACGTCATTCGCACCTTCCTCCAGTGCGAGGGTGATCTTGATGAGGTCCGCGGCGAAACCGTGGCTTTCGTCGATCCGAACAGCACTTCGGGCTACCTGTTCCCGGCCGTCCAGCTCATGGATCAGGGGATCGACCCGGAGCGTGACATCAATGGGCTGTTCGTCGGCGGCCATGACGCCGCGGTGCTCGCCGTGTACGCCGGGGACACGCGCTTCGGGGTGGCCTATGAAGATGCCAGAAACATGATCTGCGGCCAGTACCCGGACATCGGCGAAAAGGCGATCGTATTCGACTATGCGCCGATGATCCCGAACGACGGTGTTCAACTGCGCCCCGGATTGCCCGACGACCTGAAGGAGGCGATCATCGCGGCATTCCTGAAGCTGACCGTCGAACAGGCGGACCTTCCGGACGACGAGAAGATATTGTGGGTGCTCTACGAGATCGACGGTTTCAAGCGATTCGAGCCCGGACTCTACGATCCTGTCCGTTCCGCCTACGAAATCATCCGCCAGTAGCACCCAGACCAAAAAGGACCTTCATGAGCGACCGACCTGTCAACACGCGCTCCGGCGCCATCCGGTTCCACGATGCCGGAATCGTTTATCCGAACGGGGTGGTCGGGATGAAGAACCTGGACCTCGAAATCAGCCCGGGCGAGTTCGTCGTCGTGGTGGGCTCGTCCGGCGCTGGCAAGTCGACCCTGCTGAGAGCGATCAACGGGCTCAACAGCCTGACCAGCGGACGAGTCGAAGTCGACGGTCAGACCCTCGATACCGGGTCCGCCCGCCAGCTGCGACGGGTGCGCAAGAACATCGGCATGATCTTTCAGGATTTTCGCCTGGTCAAGCGGCTGTCGGTCATGTCCAATGTCTTGATCGGCCGCCTGGCCCACGTGCCTGCCTGGCGCTCGATGCTTGGCTTGTGGCCGCTCGCGGATCGTGAGATCGCGGCCGACGCGCTCGAGCGGGTCGGTATCGCCGACAAGGCCTGGACCAAGGCCAGCCAGCTGTCCGGCGGGCAGCAGCAGCGGGTCGGCATCGCCCGCGCGCTGGCCCAGAAGCCGGCGATCATTCTGGCCGACGAGCCGGTTGCTTCCCTCGACCCGGTCACGACCCATCAGATCATGCGCGATCTGGTCCGGATCAACCGCGAACTGGGCATCACGACCCTGGTCAATCTGCATTTTCTCGATCTGGCTCGCGAGTACGGCGAGCGAATCATCGGTCTGCGCTTCGGCGAGCTGGTCTACGACGGCTCGGCCAGTACGGTGACCGATGAGGATTTCCGCGACATCTACGGTCGCGACCTGACCGCTGACGACGTTGTCGAGGACGAGTCCGACGGCAGCGACGCCAGCGAGGACGGCGCGTGATTCCAGCGCCGCCAAGGCCGAATTGGCCGCTCAGGATCGGCGTCCTCGCCTTTCTGGTCGCGATGACCGTGTGGTCGGCTTACGGGATCGGTTTCTCGGCGAGCGAACTGGCCTGCAATATCGCCGGCGGCACCCGCCTGCTCGAGGAATCCTGGCCGCCCGACTTCAGTTTTCTGCCGCGTCTGGCCGCGCCGATGATGGAAACGGTCTACATCGCGATCATCGGGACCGTGGTCGGCGGCATCCTGGCGATTCCGGTCGCGGTGCTGGCCGCGCGCAATCTGTCGCCGAACCGCCCGGTCTGGTTCCTCGATCGTAATTTCATGAACATCCTGCGCACGCTGCCCGATCTGTTCTGGGCGATGCTGTTCGCGACCGCGGTCGGCTTCGGCCCGGTGGCCGGCGCGCTCGCGCTGACGGTATTTACCGTGGCGGTGATCTCGAAGCTTTACTCGGAGTCGCTCGAGTCGATCGACATGGGGCTGCCCGAAGCCGTCCGCGCCGCCGGCGGGGGCTGGCTGCAGATGGTCAGGTACGGCGCGCTGCCGCAGGCGATGCAGCAGTACGTCAGCTACGCGCTCTACGCCTTCGAGCTCAATATCCGGGCTTCGGTGGTGCTGGGCCTGGTCGGCGCCGGCGGCATCGGCATGATCCTCGAGACCCAGCGGGCCAATTTCGAATACGAGCGCGTGACCATGATCATTCTCGCCGTCCTGGTCGCGGTGCTGATCATCGAAGAAATCAGCGAGCGGATCCGGAGGCGACTGACATGATCGACCCGAAGTCTCCCGCAAGAATCGACCCGCTGAAGCGTCCCGGGCCGCCGATCGGCTTCGGGACCACAGTGACCTTCATCATCGCGCTGCTGTTCTTCGGATCGCTGGCGGCCATCGGCTTCACCCCCGAGCGCTTGATCGAGGTGCCGGCCGGCGTGGCCAGGGTGCTGTCATTCTTCTGGCCGGCCGACATGGCTTACGGTTGGGACCGCGTGCTGCCGGCCATCGTCGAGTCGATCCAGATCGCGTGGATCGGAACGATCATTGCCGCGATCCTGTCGCTGCCGCTGGCCTTGATCGGCTCGCGCGTGCTGTTTCCCCGCCTGGCGCGCGGCGTCAAGCTGATTTCGGCCACGGCGCGGGCCTTTCCGGAAATTCTGCTGGCGATCTATTTCGTGCCGATCGTCGGGCTTGGCGCCTTCGCAGGCGCTCTGGCCATCGGCATCTCGTCGGTCGGCATGTTGACCAAGCTTGGCGCGGAGGTGGTCGACTCGCTCGATTTCGGCACGGTCGAGGCGGTCGAGGCGGCCGGCGGCTCGCGCCTGCTCGCACTGCGCTGGGCGGTCCTGCCGGCGGTGCTGCCGGAGATCGTCGCCCACTGGCTGTTCCGCTTCGAGCTCAATATCCGCGCTTCGGCAGTCCTGGGCGTGGTCGGTGCCGGGGGTGTGGGTGGCGTATTGCTCAACACCCTGCGTTATCGCCACTTCGACAAGGCCGCCGCAGTGCTCATCCTGACGATCCTGGTGGTGCTTCTGATCGACACCCTCTCGGGCGAAATCCGCCACCGGATCCTGCGGCGCTGAAAAACGACCGGCCGGATATCGACGGCTTGCGTCCGATCAAATGCGATAGGCGACCGCTTTCATGAAGCCCGCAGTGACCGCCATCAGGCCCTGGATCGGTGCTGGCAGTGATCGCGCGCCCTGCTCGACCGCCATGTCGGCGTGCCGGGCCTCGTCTTCCTTCATCTGGGAAACAATCGCTCGCGAGCGCTCGTCCGGCGCGGGCAGACTGTCGAGATGCGAGGCCAGGTGTGCCTCGACCTGGCGCTCGGTCGCTTCGACGAAGCCGAGGCTCCAGTCGTCCCCGGCCAGGCCTGCGACCGCACCGAGGGAGAACGAGCCCAGATACCAGAAAGGATTCAGCAGGCTGGGCCGGCCGTCGAGCTCATCGAGGCGCTCGGCGCACCAGGCCAGATGGTCCTCTTCTTCGCGGGCGGCGTCGGCCATTTCGGTCCGCACTCTCGCGCTGCGCGCGGTCGCCGCCTGGCCTGCGTACAGCGCCTGCGCGCAGACCTCGCCGGTATGATTGACGCGCATCAGCCCGACGGCATGCCGGCGCTCGGCTTCGGTCAATTCGTGATCCGGGCGGCCTGCGGACGGTGAAGGCTGGGTATTGCGCGGAGCCGGACCGGCGGCGACGCGCAGGGCCTGGTCGGCCTGGCTTATCCAGTGATCGAGTACGGTTTTCCGACGCATGGCAATTCCTCGATGAGCGCTCAAAGGATTCTATCCATTCGGGCCCGAGCTTGTGTCGATGTCGAGGCTCGCGGCCAGCTCGGGCGATGAGGCGCCTGTACTCTCCGCGGGCCCGTTATCGCTATAATTCCTCGCTCCTTACAATCGGAATGCGCGTTGCCATGCAGTTCAAATCCTTCACGTTTGCCCTCTGCGGTCTCTTCCTGTCGCTGCCCGTTGTTGCCGAAGTCACCGGCAATGCCGAGCTCGGCCTGCTGGTTTCGACCGGCAATAGTGAAACCGAGACCTTCAACACAGCCCTGAACGTGACCTGGGAGGAGGGTGCCTGGCTCAACGAATCGACCGCCAGTTTCGTCCTGGGCCGGGATGACGGTACGACCAACTCCAATCGCTTTGTCGCCGGCAACCGAACCAAGTACAGCTTCACTGAGCGCAGCTACTTCTTCGGGGCTTTACGCTACGATCGCGATAAATTCTCCGCCTTCCGCTATCAGGGTTCCGTGGCGCTCGGCGTCGGCCGCCATCTCGTCGACACCGAACGCCACCGGTTCAGCGTCGAGGCGGGGCCGGGATTCCGTATGGCGGAACGGCGCGACACGGGCGAAACGGAGAACGAAGCCATCCTGCGCGGCCTCGCCGACTACACCTGGACCATATCCGACAACGCCGAACTGACCAATCGCCTTCTCGTCGAGGCGGGTTCAGACAACACTTTCGCCGAGAATGCTCTCGGCCTGAGCGTGGCCATCAATGCTCGCCTGGCCCTGAAGGCCGGGGTGTCGATTCGCCACAATACCGACGTCGATCCCGGCCGCGAGAAAACCGATACGCTGACGACCGTGAATCTGGTCTACAACTTCGGGTCCTGATGCTGCGCCCGGCGAACGCGCTCGGAGCAGGGCCATGAGCTATTATCGCCAGCACCTGTTTTTCTGCACCAATCGGCGCGAAGAGGGCGCCGATAGGCCGTCTTGCGGGTGGTGCGATTCGGCCGGCATGCGGGGCTACGTCAAGGCTCGGATCAAGGCGCTCGGTCTGGCCGGCGAAGGGCAGGTCCGGGTCAATACCGCGGGCTGTCTGGACCGCTGCGAGGAAGGCCCGTGCCTGGTCGTCTATCCGGAAGGGGTCTGGTACACCTACGTCGACGAGGCCGATCTGGACGAGATCATCGAATCGCACATCGTCGGCGGCCGGCCGGTCGAGCGTCTGCGCCTGCCCGATCCGGCCGACAGCTGATGTCCTGATTTCACGGGTCGGGGTGTTGCCACAGGGCGGCCGGTCCTGTAGAATTCCCGCTCTTTAGCGTTCTGCGACCCGAAGATCGAGACTGCGTCAGCCATGAAAACCTACAGCGCCCGCCCACAGGATATTCGCCGCCAATGGCATCTGATCGATGCCGAGGGCAAGACTCTGGGTCGTCTAGCGACCGAAGTCGCCCGTCGTCTGCGCGGCAAGCACAAGCCCGAATACACGCCGCACGTGGACACCGGGGATTACGTGGTCATCGTCAATGCCGAGAAGATTCGAGTGACCGGTCGCAAGATGTCGGACAAGATGTATCACCATCACACCGGCTACATCGGCAACCTGAAATCCATCAGCCTCGAGAAGCTTCTGCAGCGCAAGCCCGAGAAGGTGCTCCAGCAGGCCGTGAAGGGCATGATGCCGAAAGGTCCGCTCGGCCGGGCGATGATGGGCAAGCTCAAGATCTATGCAGGTGCCGAGCACCCGCACGCGGCACAGCAGCCGCAGGCTTTGGAACTGTAACTCACCAAAGGAATCAGACCTCACAATGGCTACCGAACAGTTTTACGGGACCGGACGTCGCAAGACCTCGACCGCGCGCGTGTTCCTGCGCCGGGGCAGCGGTCAGATCACCGTCAACCGCAAGCCGCTCGACGAGTTCTTCGGGCGCAAGACCGCCCAGATGATCGTCCGTCAGCCGCTCGATCTGGTGGAACTGACCGACAAATTCGACGTCAACGTCACGGTCAAGGGTGGCGGAACGACCGGTCAGGCCGGTGCCATCCGCCTCGGGCTCTCCCGCGCCCTGATGGAGTACGACGGCGAACTGCGCTCGTCGCTCCGCCGCGCCGGTTTCGTGACCCGCGACGCCCGGGCCGTCGAGCGCAAGAAAGTCGGTCTGCACAAGGCCCGCAAGGCAACCCAGTACTCGAAGCGTTAAGCGCGAGCGAGTCTGTCGATCTCCTGGGGGATCGTCTAGTGGTAGGACTACGGACTCTGACTCCGTCAGCGGGGGTTCGAATCCCTCTCCCCCAGCCAGACACGAAGAAGCCCGCCCCGTGCGGGCTTTTTCGTGGCTGGGGGAGAGGGGTTCGAACCCCCGCGATCAACAATCGGTTCGACCCGAGCGGAGCGAGGACGATGCGCAAGCAACCGCGCGCAGCGCGGCAAGCGCCGGCAGGCGCGCAGTCAATCCCTCTCCCCCAGCCAGACACGAAGAAGCCCGCCCCGCGCGGGCTTTTTCGTGGCTGGCTGGGATAGAAGGATCGATGCGCAGGCCGCGCAGCGGACGAGATCAACCGGCTCTCAAAAAAATCTGACCCGGTTTCGGAGGGAAATACGTATTGTGCTGTAGATGGTAAAAATCAGAGTTTCTGGATTGCGTTCGTTTCCCGGATATCGCGCTTCGCGCGCTGTATCCGGCTTGCGAGTGGTTCCTGGTTAAGCTACACTCTGCCGAGCAGCCTCGGAACAGGCGGGTATTTTGCAGCTCCGTGACGGGCTAGAAAAATAACGGGCCTGAGAAATCAAGGCCTTAGGTGCAGAGGGACTTTCCGGTCCACCCAATTGGAAACGGCGCGATGATTGTTGATGACTTCGCGATAGCTCATATAAAGAGGTGTAAAAAATGAAACACGAAGTAAAAGTCGGCTTGAGTCGTTCTGCTCTGGCTGCAAAGTCGGTAGTTTCCGGCATTGCGCTGAGCGCGCTCCTCGGCCTCTCGATGAACGCCCAGGCCCAGACCTGCACCACGGATAACTGGGACAACGTGGTCGGCGGCGCAGCCCAGACCGTCGGTACTCAGGGCGCTGATAATCGTCGTTATGGCGGTCCGTGTGGATTTCGGGTGGATATGAATGGAGATGCGAGCTACGTAATGGACATGTCGCCGACCGGCGAAACGTCCTACATCGTCCGCTTCTATGCCTACCTCGACGATAGCGGAACCGAGGACTTGATCCTTTATGCGGCCGACGACGGCACGGACGATCAGATCCAGGTCTGGAAGAACGTTCCCAACGACGGCGACCTGACCCTCAACGTATTCGACCAGGGCGGCGGTAATACCTTCCTGACCGTTCCTGCCGCCAGCGTCGGTTCGGGCTGGAAGGCGATCGAATTCGCCTGGGAAGCTTCAGCTGCCGCCGACAATGTCGTATTTTCGGTTTCTGATCGCAATGGGAACACCGAGGTCGTTGAAACCATCGATACCACAGGCATTTCGATTGCTGGCGCTTCGCTCGGCAACGTGAACGGCGCGACTGGCGGCACCGTGGATTTCGATGATTACGACTCTCGCCGGATCTCGCGCCCCGGTCGCTTGACGCAGGGTGATGCCAACGACGATGGAGAAACCAATCTGGCTGACACCGCAGCAATAGCGGACGAGGTGTTCTTCACCATCTTCGGGGCAGGGCAACCTGACTGTAACGAAGACGGCGCTATTGACCTCAGCGACACCGCCTGCGTTGCTGATATCGTTTTCCAATAATCCGAATTACATTGAGCTCAGGAGATTAAGATGTACTTGTCCAAATGGTTTAGGAATGGAGCCGTGCTGATCGGCTCTCTGGTTGCGGGGACGATGGCCGTCGCCCAGACCACTCAGGGTACCGATGTCAGTCTTGGTGTGATCGTTGATGGTGACGGTGTGGCGGCTCAAGGTGTCGCCGGCGGAACTGTTGAAGTCGGTATCTTCTACACCGGCAACGGCGTCGCGCGAACCTACCAGTTCGACATCACGACCGATCTGAACGCCATCGAAGGCGGTGCCGGTGGTGTTGATACCAGCCGTTGCCTGGAAAATGCACCGACCCTGCCGATCCAGAACTGTGTCATTCGCACGGCGCCGAACGAAGATACTGTTCGCGTCGGGCAGGCTAGCTTCACGGATCCAGTTCCGGACATCAACCCGATCGGCGTGATCCAGTATACGATCAGCGCCACTGCGCAGCCCGGCGATATGATCCCGCTGGATCTCACCGATGTTGCTGTCGAGAATGTCGACGATAGTGACGTTAACCAGGTGAGCGGTATGATCCGAGTCGTCGATCTGGTTGCCGTGCTGAACGTTGATCCGGCAGCTATCGATTTCGGCAACCAGCAGACCGGCACGACCTCGGATCCGACCCCGGTGACCATCAGCAATGATGGCACGGACGGTATCGATCTGGAAGTCACCGACATCGAGCTCACGGGCGACTTTGGTAACGAAGGCAACGGTACCTGCGACGAGACGCCATTCACTCTGGCCGACGGAGAATCCTGCACCTATCACGTCGAGTTCTCTCCAACCGCCGACGGTGGTGCTAATGGCACCCTGACGGTCGACAGCGACGCCGGGCAGGTGACCAACAATACGGTCGACCTGTCGGGCACCGGCGTTCCGGGTCCGCAGCCAGGCTTCGCTATCGATCCCGACACCGCCGCGTTCGGCCAGGTTGACCTGAACGACATGCCGCAGGCGATTGTCCACACCATCACCAACGATGGCGACACCGGATCGACGCTGGAGCTCACACTGGGCTATGCCGGAGATGACGCATTCAGTGTCGACACGGACTGTGGAGCCACGCTCGCCTCCGGCGCCACCTGCACGGCGACGGTTACCTTCAACACGGATGCCGTTGGCAACTACACGGGTACAGTGACTGCTGAAACCAACGCGGGCGACTTCGAAGTCCCGGTCTCCGGCGAAGCGGTTGCTGCTCCCAACATCGCCGTCGACCCGCCGTTCGGCCCGGTTGACCTGGGCGAAGCTGGAGCCGGTGAAACGATCGAAGCGAACGGCCTGATCAGCAACACGGGTTCAGCTGCTGCGGACGTCGCCTGTAACTTCACGAGCAACCCGGACGGTGTGTTCTCGGCCGACCCGAGCCCGCTGGCTGCCAATGTCGCGGCTAACAGCGACGTGCCGTTCCAGCTATTCTGCGAAATCCCGGACGACGCCGAGACGGGTGATGAGTACTCTGCCACGCTGGAATGCTCTGTTGACGGCACGGTCGCTGGTACGCACCAGCTGTCGTGTGCAGCCCAGAACTTCGTGGCCATCCCGGTCAACACCCTCCAGCCCTGGGCTCTGGCGCTGTTCGCGCTCATGATGCTCCTGGCCGGTGGTGTCGGCATCCGGTTCTTCCGGGCCGGGTAAGCCGTAAGGACTGACTCGGGCAGGTCGCCTGCCCGAGTTTTGAAGTTGATGAAAATCGCCGGGCTCACGCCCGGCGTTTTTTTTTTAAGCATCAACGATCAGGGGGGTTCTGCAGGATTTGGAGTGAACGTGCCCTGCTGATACCGGGCGTTGTTGTTGCGATTTGAGGTTCGATTTCGACTTCGATTTCGATTTCGACTTCGATCTCAAATGCGCCTGCCTTAGAACTTCAACCCGTTGCTTTGCAGCCATTCTCGGGCGTCTTCGGCATCCTTTTCGAACCAGTCCCTCGCCGAACCCAGCCGGAAACTGTAGCCCCAGGCGTCCATGTCCGACATGCAGCGATCGCGACCGAAGCCAGCAATCTGGTCGGCCAGCAGGATCTGCAGATAGCAGACCGCATTTTCCTCTTCGTAATCGCCGCCAGCGTTGGTGTGCAGACCTGCCCGGCGCGTTGGATCCATGCAGATGAAATGACAGGCTTCGTGAAGGATCGAATGGATCGGGGAATCGTTGCGTGCGTAAAGGTTATTTCCGATCAGGCCGGCCTCGGGTTCGCCCCAGAAGCTGCCGGGAATCCTCTCCGTCGGCGGCACCACGCAAAGTTCTATTCCGTGTTGGAGTAACAAGCCCTCTATTTCGCCGCGGTCGATGTCCTGCAGGACAATCACCGCCGTCTTTTTTGCCTGAGTCATTTCCGGCGTCGGTCCGCCTGTTTCGCAATGCGTTTAGAATAACCTCATGCCCACCGGATTCAGCATCGTGCCAAAGCTGGCTGAGCTTCAGCCCGTCGATTGGCTACGGTATTTCGGCCTGATGACCTGGCTGGCCGCGGCGATCTCGCTGGCCTCCCTTCCTCTGCTGGTCAGCGAAGCGCCAGCGGTGAGTTCGATTGTCGGCTGGTGGTCCGCTGCTATCCTGTTCTTGTTGGCGTTCCTTCATCCAATCGTTCGTTTGCAACGGAGGAGTCCGCTGTGGCGGCGAATTGCGACCGTTGCCGTGATGTCGATAGCGGCTCTTGCGGTCAACTACTTCAGCAAGTCCGGCATCGGGAGCTTGCTCGCTGTCGTGGTGGCCGCGATCCTGCCCTGGCTGCTGCCGGTCGTCGTCGGTGTCGGCTGGGTGCTCTGCCTGGCTCTGGTGTTCGGACTGCTGGTGGTCTTCACACCCGAGGGTGGCTGGCTTCTTGCCCTGGTGTTTTCGCTGATGAACCTCGGCCTGACGCTGTTCCCGTTCATTGCCTCGCTGCTGGCCTTGAAGCAGATGCAGGCGCGAAGCGAACTGCGTCGCCTGAACTCCGAACTGCTCGCGACACAATCCCTGCTGGCCGAAAACACGCGAATCGCGGAGCGGGTGCGGATATCTCGTGAGCTGCACGATCTCATCGGCCATCACCTGACCGCCCTGAGCCTCAACCTCGAGGTCGCGAGTCACGTGACCCACGGCAAGGGCAAGGCGCATGTCGACAAGGCCGCTTCGATCGCACGTCTCCTGCTGGCTGACGTTCGAGAAGTGGTCAGCGACATGCGTCGTGACGATCAGGTCGATCTACGTGACGCCCTGGCCAAGCTCGCTGGTGGGGTTCCCGAACTGAACGTGAACCTCGATATTCCGGAGTCGCTGTCGTTGACCGATCCCAGGCGCGCACAGATCCTTCTGCGCTGTGCCCAGGAACTGATCACGAATACCGTCCGGCACGCTTCGGCCCATAATCTGTGGATCGAGCTGAGGTCTGGACAGGACGGTTTGTCGTTGAGCGCGCGCGATGACGGGCGTGGCGTGGTCGAATTGATGCCCGGCAATGGCCTGACGGGAATGCGTGAGCGCTTGAGAGAGCTGGGTGGCCGCCTCGAGATCGCAACGCGCCCCGGGGCCGGATTTCAGGTTCGCGCGTGGATGCCCATCGAGGAAGCCGCATGATTCGTGTGATGCTGGTCGACGACCAGACCCTGGTTCGTCAGGGCATTCGTTCCCTGCTCGAACTCGCCGACGACATCGAGGTGGTGGGTGAAGCCGCCGACGGCCATGGCGCAATCGAGCAGATCGAAACGATTGTGCCGGATGTCATGCTGCTGGACATGCGAATGCCCAACGGAAACGGGCTCGAGGTGCTTCAGGAGCTTTCCAGGCGTGATCATCTCCCGGCGACCATCATCCTGACGACTTTCGATGACGACGAGCTTGTGCTGAGCGGAATCCGTTCAGGTGCGCGTGGCTTTCTGCTCAAGGACGTGGCACTGGAGGAGCTGCTCAGCGCGGTTCGCGACGTGGCCGCGGGCAAGTCCATCGTCAAGCCGGCGATTACCCAGCGACTGCTCCAGGGGCTTGGGCAGGTTCGAACCGACTTCAGCAGCCTTGAACAGCCCGATCCGCTCACAGAGCGCGAAACCGAGATTCTGAGGTTGATGGCCGGCGGTTATTCGAACAAGGAAATTGCCAAAGCTCTGAACGTCGCGGAGGGAACCGTCAAGAATCACGTTTCCAACGTTCTTTCAAAGATGGGCGTTCGCGATCGCACGCGAGCCGTCCTCAAGGCCTTCGAAGCCGGGATTCTCTAGCCGGCTATCAGGGGCTCCGAGGTCATCGGTCTCAGGCGCGGCCGACGTCATAATCCAGAGGCGAATGCAGGTATTCACTGTCCTCGGCTGATTCCATGATCAGTCGCACCAACTCTTCGAGTCGTTCCCTCGCGCTCAGGAGATCGTCCTCATTGGGCGAGTCCTGAGGCTGATGGGCGTAGAGCCAGAAGTGCACGGCTCCCGAGATCAGGCCATCGGCCAGGGCCCAGGGATCGGCATCCGGAAACTGCTCGGCCAGCCGATTGCCGAGATCCACCACGGCATCGCCGGCCTCATTGAACAAGGTCTGGTCGTCGTCATCCATTGGATTTGTCCATTCGGTCAATGACTGGATTCTCATTCTGCCTCAGCGAGTCGCGCGCCAATGCCTGGCGCGCCATGCTGGCTCCGTATTCGATCACCTCGCGCGCCCGATGGAACTCGTGCGACATACAGACATTCTTGGGGATCTGAATCACCAGATCGGGCTGATAGATCGCAAGATGGTGGCGGGTCAGGGCCGCTTCCATCGTATCGAGCGAACGGAACATGACGGCGACCAGTCCGGGCGGGCTTTCGCGCGGTTTGCGGTCGCTCGAGAAGCTGTCAACGAATTCGCGGAATTTCTTCAGCAATCCGGTGTTGTCGTCCTCGGGATATTCGTCCCTGCGTGACAGTCGTAAGTTAGCCGGGCCGTTGACATCGACCACGATGGTCAGATCCGTCATGTAGCGCAGGGTGGGGGCTACCGGAATCGGGTTGAGCAGACCTCCGTCGACCAGCGTCCGGTTCAGATAGCGATGGGGCGTGAAAAGGCCGGGGAACGCGATCGAGGCTCGAATCGCTTCGAACAGGGAACCGCGATCCAACCAGACCTCGCGCCCCTGGTCGAGGTCCACGGCCACGGCAGTGAAATCTCGCGACAGGTCTTCGATATTGGTCTCGCCAACCAGCTCGGACAGCCGATCGATGATCCGGCGCCCGCGAATCAGACCTCCGCCGGAGAAGGTCCAGTCCACCAGTGAAAGCACCTTCGATTGTTCCAGACCGCAGACCCACTCTTCATAGGCATCGAGTTTGCCCGCGGCGTGGATGCCGCCGACCAGGGCACCCATGGAACTGCCGGAGATCGCCTCGATCCTGACCTCGGCTTCCTCCAGCACCCGGATGACGCCGATGTGAGCCAGGCCGCGAGCCCCACCGGAACCGAGTACCAGCGAGACCGAACGTCCGGCAAGATCCAGCGAGTCGTTCATCCCTTGATTCTACTGCGTTATCCGCCCAAGCTTGCTAGAATCGGAAAAAGGGTGGGCAATGGCAGTCCTCTTCCGATGACCTCGAATTCCGACTATCGCGAACATTATCGGCATCAGCACATTTCCGCGCAGTATTCTGGACGGGCGCATCTGGCCTTCGTCCTGGTTTTCAGCATCGGCGGAATCGTCTATTGCGCTTCCCAGCTTGAATCGGTTGGCTGGCTCGAGTGGCTGACCCTGCCGCTCGCCTTTCTCTATGCCAATCTCGTCGAATATGCCGGCCATCGATGGGTCATGCACCGCAAGATGCCGGTCCTTGGACAGATCTACAAGCGCCATGCCGGTCAGCATCATCACTTCTTTACCCACGAATACATGGCCATGGATTTCTGGCTGGACTGCAAGGCCGTGTTGTTTCCGCCACTGCTGATGGTGTTCTTCTTCGGTGCCTTCGCGGTTCCAATGGCCCTGGTGCTTTCGCTTGTCGCGACATCCAACGTCGCCTGGCTGTTCGTGATCGTCGCGCTGGCCTACTATCTCAACTACGAGCTACTGCATCTGGCCTATCATCTGCCGGAAGACTCGCGGGTGATGCGCCTGCCGTTCCTGCGCCGTCTCCGTCGACGTCACCACCTCCATCACCGAAAATCGCTCATGTCGGACAAGAATTTCAATATCACCTATCCGATTTTCGATTGGGTCTTCGATACCCGAGCATAGAAAGTGCAGCGGGGCACCACCCGATGCTTCTCAATGTCAGACTCGGCGCGCTTCCCTTGCGATACGCCGATTTCGATCAGCCCCGACCATTCTGAAGATCAGGTTGATGATGTCTTCGACGATCAGATAGAGAATCGGAATCAGGGCCAGGGTGATCGCGGTGGCAAACAGGATTCCAAAGGCCAGTGAGGTGGCCATCGGGACCACGAGCTGGGCCTGCAGGCTGGTTTCGAAGAAGATGATCGGGGCCAGGCCGAGGAAGGTCGTCATGGAGGTCAGGATGATTGCGCGGAAGCGCGATCGAGTCGCCTTGATTGCTGCCTCCATGCGCGACTGACCGGCCTTGCGATTGCGGTTGACGAAGTCGACCAGAATGAGACTGTCGTTGACCACAACGCCGGCCAGCGCAATGATTCCGAACACGCTGAGCATGCTGATCGGGATTCCGAGCAGCCAGTGGCCCGCGATCGCGCCGACCATGCCGAAGGGGATGACCGACATGATCAGCAAGGGTTGGACGTAGGATTTGAGCGGAATCGCCAGCAGCGCGTAGATCAGGAAGATGGCGAAAACCGTTCCCCAGAGCAATTCGGAAGCCACCTCCTGCTGGCTGCGCGTCGCACCGCCCAGACGAAAGCGAACGTCGGGGTGTCGACTCAGGATTTCCGGGAGAACGGACTCGCGAAGTTCGCCGGCGATCCGGCCGGGCTCGGCGATTTCCTTGTCGATTCGACCGGTCACGCTGATCGACCGCTCGCGATCGTAGCGGCGGATCGTCGAGGGGCTGCTGCCGATCTCGATGTCGGCGACGGCACCGAACGGAATCTCATCGCCGGACGGCGTGCGGATCCGCATCGCTTCCAGGTAGCCCTCCGACTCGCGCTGCTCGCGCGGGTAGCGAACCATGACCCGCACGTCGTCCTGGCCGCGCTGGATACGCTGGACCTCTTCGCCGAAGAAGGCCTGGCGGACCTGGCGGGCCAGATCCTGCTGACTCAGGCCCAGGACCTCCGCTTCGGGGCGGATGTGCAGCTGCAGCTCGCGCAGGCCGCCCTCATAGGAGTTCCTGACGTCGAACGTGCCGTTGTAGGCGAGGATGCGCGACTCCAGTTCCGCCGCCGCGCTCTGGAGCTGCTCGAGGTTTCGCCCGACGAGCTGGAAACTCAGGTCGGGACCATCGCCTCCGGGGCCGCCGGCGCCGCCGATCTGCAGAGCCCGGACGCCCGGAATCTGTCCGACCTCATCGCGCCAGCGTCGCTCGAAATCCCGGTTGGATATACGATTGTCTTCGTCCCGGTTCAGTTCCACGAGCATGCTGCCGCTTGTGTCACCGGCCCAGGCAAAGACCGTGCGGATCACCGGCCGATCGAAGCCCTGCTCCTCCTGGACCCTTTGATCGACGGTCTCCAGGGCTTCGGCGAGCCGGTCCATGTTGGCGTGGGTGACGTAGGCCGGCGTGCCCTCGTTCATCTCCAGGTTGACCCGCAGGAAATCGCTCGCGAAGTCCGGAAAGAAGACCACGCGCAGGGATCCGCCGGCGATCAGTCCGATCGAAAGAATCAGTATCGCGATGAAGCCGGACAGGGCGATATAGCGATTCCTCAGCAGCACCTTGAGCGAGGGCAGATAGACGTTGTCGACGAAGCGGTAAAGGCTGTCGGAGAAACCGCGCTGGAAGCGGATGAAACCGTTCGGCGTGTTCTGGGCATGGCGGGTCAGTCGCATATGGGCAAGGTGGGCGGGCAGAATCAGTTTCGATTCGACCAGCGACAGCACAAGACACAGAACGACAACCCAGCCGATCGGCGCGAAGAACTGGCCCTGAATGCCCGAGACCATCAGGATCGGCGCGAACGCCGCGATGGTCGTAAGGACTCCGAAGGTCGCGGGAATCGCGACCTTGTGGACACCGTTGATCACGTTTTCGACCGAGTGGCCGTGTTCCCGGATCTCGGTATAGGCGGATTCACCCATCACGATCGCATCGTCGACGACGATGCCGAGGACAACCAGGAAACCGAACAGACTGACCAGATTTATCGTCACGCCGACGGCTGGCAGGGCCCAGAGCGCGCCCAGAAACGCGATCAGCAATCCGACCATTACCCAGAACGCGAGCTTGAGGCGCAGGAACAGCGTCAGGATCAGGAAGACCAGCAGGGCACCCGCGATCAGGTTCTCGCCCATCATCTGCAGCCGGCCCTTGAGATAGTAGGAGACGTCAGCCCACCAGGCCACGCTGATTCCGACCGGCAGGGACCGTTGCGCGCGATCGATGTAGTCGCGCACTTCCCGCGCCACCGCAAGAGCGTTCTGTTCGCCGACGCTCAGGACCTGGATCGCAATGGCGGGTTCGCCGTTATGTCGTGCGTAGAACTCCTGTTCGACGAAGCCGTCTCGAACCCGGGCGATGTCCCTGACCCGAACCCGGCTGCCATCCGGATTGGTTCGCACCGTGATGTCCTCGAAATCCTGGCCGACGTAGGCCTGGCCGACCGAGCGCAGCAGCACATCGCCGCCGGCCGCCTCGATCCTTCCGCCAGGCAGGTCGAGCGAAGAGGAGCGCACCGATTGCGCAACCTCGCCGAGAGTCAGGTCGTAGGCCCTGAGGGTCTCTTCCCGGACTTCGATACCGATCTCGTAACCACGCGCACCGACCAGCTCGGCCCGGGTCACCGAAGGCAGGGCGGTGATGTCATCGCGGATCTGTCGCGCGGCTTCCTTGAGCGTGCGTTCCTGAACGTCCCCGAACACCGAAACCCAGATGACCTCGCGGATCCAGGTATTGCGCCGATAGGTCGGACGCTCGGTCTCGGCCGGGAAGGTCGCGATGGAATCGACGCGGCCCTTGATCTGGTCGAGCACTTCGAGGACGTCGTACTCCGGCGCGACTTCGACCGTCACCGTTCCGACACCCTCCCGGGCGGTGGCGATGATCTCGCGCAGGCCCTCGATGTCCTGAATCGCTTCCTCGACCTTGATCAGGACGCCCTGCTCGACATCCTTGGGCGTGCCGCCGCGGTACGGGACGGTGACCGTCACGTAGTTCGTTTCGATACGCGGCTGCACTTCCTTGGTGATCGTGAAAGCCGTGACGAGCCCGCCGAGCAGCAGGCTGATCATCAGCAGATTGGCTGCGACCGGGTTGTGCGCGAACCACGCGATGATATTGGTGTACCAGTTGCGTTCGTGGGTCACGAGGGATCCTCCGCTCCGGCGGCGAGCTCGGCGGCTGGTCGCACGCGCAGTTCGGGCTCGGCACCGTCTGTTTCACGAATCTGGACGGCGAGGCCCGGGATCGGCGCCTGAATCGCCGTGGTGATGACCGGATCGCCCGCCTTGATGGCGTTCTGCAGATAGACCCGATCGGTCGTCGAGCGGATCACTTCGACCGGTCGGATTTCCAGTTTGCCGTTTTCGTCGACCAGATAGAGCTGATCGTCCTCGCGCAGCGCCTGCCGGGGCAGCACGATCAGGCCCGACGCGTCACGGCCCTCGATCACGGCCTCGACGAAGGTCCCGATCTGGAGCGGAGCGCCGGCTCTGTCCAGCTCGAGATTGTAGGGGTCGTCGACTTCGACCACGGCGTAGCTCAGGCGCGTGTTTTCGTCGACCACGCCCTCGGTCCGGATGATCCGGCCGGTCCAGCTGCCCTGCTGCCCCGCGACCTCGCCGCGCAGTCGGACCGGGGGTTTCCAGTCGTTGCTCCGGCCAGAAGACGGCAGGTCGAGAAAAGCAAGATCCTGGTTCGAAAGCGGCAGCCGCACTTCGGCGGTGGCGACCGAAAAGGTCACGCCAAGCGCGGTGCCTGGGGCCACATACTGGCCGAGATCGACGTCCCGCGAGCGAACCAGTCCGTCATAGGGCAGGCGGATTTCGGTCCGGTCCAGATTCCGCCGGGCACGCAATACCCCGGCCTCGGCCGCCTGGACCGCGGCGCGGGCTTCGGCGACCTGGGGCAGCCTCAGGACGAGATCGCCGGGGTGACGGCTGTCGCCATGCAGACGCTCCCAATCGCGTCGGGCCTGATCGGAGCGGGCGCTTTCGTCAGCCAGACGAGCTCGCGCCGAAGCCAGCTCGGCCTCTGCCTGCAGCAGTGCGGCCTCGTAATCGCTGGGATCGATGCGAGCCAGCACATCCCCGGCTTCGAAGAAACCGCCGGCGACAAAATCTTCGCCGACTTCGACAATCGTCCCGCTGACCTCGGCCGCCAGCCTAGTCTGGGTGACGGGTCGGACTGTTCCCTGGGCTTCGACCATGAACGGCCCCCGGGCTTCCTCGGCATCGATCGTATCGACCAGCATCGCGGTCTGGTTCACCTCACGCGTCTCCGGAGCCGGACGATTGCCGACCATCAGCGCGAACAGAACGATCGCGATCACGATAATCGCCAGACAGATGGCGGCCACGATCATTGCTTTTCCGGAATGACTGCGTTTCAAAGGATGCCCCGACGTTCGATTGGACCTGCGCCTATGGTCCCACCAACGCGCATCTGCCGCACGTGCCAAAAGGCACGTTCAGCTGTCATCGACTGCTTCTACCGGGTGATGCCGATTTCAGGGCATCGACCTCACTGCGCTACGATAAACTTGTGTGTCGATCGTACAAGGTTACAGGCTGTGCATGAACAGCGGAATTCACCTCAAGAGTCCTGCGGAAATCGAACAGATGCGCGTGGCCGGCCAGCAGGCCGCCAGCGTACTCCGAATGATCCAGGAATACGTCCAGCCCGGTGTGACCACCAACGAGCTTGACCGAATCTGCCACGAGTACATCGTTGACGAACTCGAGGCCATTCCGGCCCCGCTGAACTATCGCGGGTTCCCGAAATCCATCTGCACATCGGTCAATCATGTGGTCTGCCACGGAATTCCGGGCGACAAGAAGCTCAAGTCAGGCGACATCGTCAATATCGACGTCACGGTCATCAAGAACGGCTGGCACGGCGATACGAGCAAGATGTTCTTCGTCGGGGAACCCTCGGTCAAGGCACGGCGCATCTGCGAGGTGGCCCATCGCGCCATGATCACCGGCATCGAGATGGTTCGGCCCGGTGTCACGCTCGGTGATATCGGTCATGCCATCCAGAACTACGCCGAGAGCGAGCGCTGTTCGGTCGTGCGCGAGTACTGCGGCCACGGCATCGGCCGGGTGTTCCACGAGGCGCCACAGGTCCTGCACTACGGCCGGCCCGGCGAGGGCGTGACCCTCGAGGAAGGAATGACCTTCACCATCGAGCCAATGATCAACCTCGGCAAGGCGGCCACCCGCCTGCTGCCCGACGACTGGACGGTCATTACCCGCGATCGCAGCCTGTCGGCGCAGTGGGAGCACACCATGGCCGTGACCGAGGATGGCGTGGACGTACTGACGCGTTTGCCCGACGATCCGCTGTGAGTGAAAGGCTCAGTGCCGTCCCGGCGACTCGCCACTGCCTGGATCTGGCGGCACTGTCCAGGCTCGGCACCGATGCCGGAGCTCTGGCGGCGGCCCTGAGGTCATCCAGCCAACACGCCGATCAGGTCCTGCACGCGGCCTTCGTTGCCGACACCGACATTCGTGAACTCGTTCACGCGCGCGCCTGGGTGCTCGAACAGCTCGTCCTGACGGCCTGGGAGCGACTGGCCCCGGTCGACGGACTTCTCGAGCTCTGCGCCGTCGGCGGTTTCGGTCGGGCGGAACTCCACCCTCACTCCGACGTCGATCTGCTGATCCTGCGGCCCGACGACGAAAGCGCCCCGCTCGACGCGATCGAAACGTTCGTTCAGGTGCTCTGGGACGCCGATCTGCATCCTGGGCACAGCGTGCGAACCGTCAACGAATGTGTCGCCGAGGCCGCCGGCGACGTCGGCGTGGCGACCAATCTCATGGAGGCGCGACTGCTTTCGGGCAGCGGCGAGTGTCTACGACAGGTTCGCGAAGCGACCGGCCCGCCCGCGATGTGGCCCGCGGACGAGTTCTATGCGGCCAAGTGCGTCGAGCAGGAAGCGCGCCACGAGCAATACGAGGACACGATCTACAACCTTGAGCCGAACCTCAAGGATGGCCCGGGCGGGCTGCGTGATACGCAGATGATCGGCTGGGTCACGCACCGCCATTTCGGGACTTCGACGCTGCACGGCCTGGTCGAACACGGCTTTCTGAGCGAGCGCGAGCACGGTGATCTGGTTGCCGGACGCGATCACCTCTGGACGCTGCGCTGGGCGCTGCACGAGCTGGCCGGAAGGGCCGAGGAACGTCTTCTGTTCGAGCATCAGCGCCGCCTGGCCGAACGCTTCGGTTTCGGTGACTGCAGTCAGAGCAATCGGCCAATCGAGCAGTTCATGCAGCACTATTACCGCAACGTCATGCAGCTGGCCAGGCTCAACGAGCGACTGCTGCAGAGTTTCGACGAGGAGCTGCTGGTCGGTCGCAGACATCTGCCCTCGGCCGATATCGACGAACATTTCCGCCTGCGTCACGGGTATCTCGAGCTCAAGGATCAGCATGCTTTCGTGCTGGAACCGAAGCTGTTGATGCGACTGTTCGTGGTGCTCAGCGAGAATCCGGAGATTCGCGGCGTCAGAGCGGCCACGATTCGCCTGGTACGTGAGCACCTGTACCTGATCGATCAGGATTTCCGCACCGACCCGGAAGTGACCGCGCTTTTCCTGAAGCTCCTGCGCAGCCCGCGGCTGGTCTACAACCAGCTGGCCCGGATGAGCCGTTATGGCGTGCTCGGCGCCCTGATACCGGAGTTCGGCCAGATCACGGGGCGCATGCAGTTCGATCTGTTTCACGTCTATACGGTCGATCAGCACACCCTGTTTCTGGTCCGCAACCTGCGTCAGTTCGCTTACGCGAAGAATCCCGAGCAGTTCGGGCACGCGATCGAGATCTTCAAGCGGATCGAACGTCCCGAGGTCCTGTATCTCGGGGGGCTGTTCCATGACATCGCCAAGGGCCGCGGCGGGGATCATTCGGAGCTCGGGGCGCAGGATGCGCGTGAGTTCGTGGACCGGCTCGAGCTGGCGGAAGAAGACCGCGAGTTGATCGTCTGGCTGGTCCTGGAGCACCTGTTGATGTCGCGAACCAGTCAGCGCGAAGACATTTCCGACCCCGAGATCGTCAATCGCTTCGCCGCCCGGGTGGGAACTCAGCGGCGTCTCGATCATCTGTTCGTGCTGACCGTGGCCGACATCGCCGCCACCAGCCCCAAACTCTGGAATTCCTGGAAGGACAGTCTGTTGTGGGAGCTCTACCTGGCCACCCGTGAGGCGCTCAGCCGCGGTCTGGAACATCCGGTTGACCGGGAGGCCAGCGTCGCGGAGACCCGTTCGGCTGCCCTGGCCGAGCTGATCAGAGGCGGAGCTGCCGAGCGCGCCGTCGAGGCTCTCTGGGCGCAGTTGCCCGACGCCGCGTTCCTGCGCCTCGATGAAGAGCAGGTTGCCTGGGTGACGGGCGAAGTGCTCGCAGCGGAGGCTCTGCCGCTCGTGGTCTGCAGGAATCTGGTCGACAAGGGGATCAGCGAAGTTTTCGTCCATGCCGAAGACTTCGCCGGCCTGTTTGCCCTGGTTGCGCGTGAACTCGACCGTATGCAGCTCAACGTGCTGGCCGCCCGCATCGTGACCAGTCGGGATGCGCGAAGCTGGGATATCTTTCAGGTCATGGACGCCAACCATCAGCCTCTGAATCCTTCCGATGCCGCTCGCCTGGAATCGTCCCTGGTCGAGCAGCTCTCGGTCAGAAAGGCGCGCCCCCTGCCGCCGCGCCCGCTGCCGCGACGGCTCAAGCCATTCATCGAGCCGGTTGAAATCAAGCTCGCGACCCGGGAAGGCCTGACGGCCCTGGATATCGTGGCGACCGACCGCCCGGGTCTGCTCTCGGCCATCGCCGAAGCCATGGTCAGCGAGGGCGTCGTACTGCTGGATGCACGCGTCGCCACGTTCGGGCAGCGGGTCGAAGACGTGTTCCTGATCGCCAATGCCGACGGCCAGGCGCTCGATCAGGCCCAGTGCCAGGCGCTCGAAACCGAGCTGCGCCGCCGGCTTGACCCTCGCTAGACGCCCGATCCCGGAGGCCGCCTGGCTTGAACGCTTGGCGCCAGGACTTTAACCTTCGCGCTTTGCTGCGCTGGAAACCGATTCCGATGTTCAACGATATCGAGAGAATCAAGCTGACGATCGAGCAGGCCTGGGACCGCCGCGCCGAGCTCGGCCCGGACGACGCCGACGGCGAAGTTCGCGGCGCCGTCAACACCTGCCTGCAGGGTCTGGAAAAAGGCAGCCTCAGGGTCGCCGAGCCCGGGCCGGATGGCTGGATCGTGCATGGCTGGCTCAAGCAGGCCATCCTGCTGCACTTTCGGATCACGGCCAATCGCTCGATGGCGGGCGGGGCCAGCCGCTATTTCGACAAGGTCGATCTGCGCTTTGCCGACGACACCGATCCGCCCGAGCTCAGCGGCGCGCGCATCGTGCCGACGGCCACCGTGCGCCGGGGTGCGCACATCGGCGAGGACGTGGTTCTCATGCCGAGCTACGTCAACATCGGTGCCTACGTCGGAGCCGGCAGCATGATCGATACCTGGGCGACCGTCGGTTCCTGCGCCCAGATCGGTCGCAACGTTCATATCTCCGGCGGTGCCGGCATCGGCGGCGTGCTGGAGCCTCTTCAGGCCAATCCGACGATCATCGAAGATGGCTGCTTCATCGGTGCTCGCTCGGAGGTGGTCGAAGGCGTGATCGTGGAAAAGGGCGCGGTGATCGGCATGGGGGTCTTTCTCGGTCAGTCGACCCGGGTCTATGACCGCGCCAGCGGCGAGATTCTGACCGGCCGCATTCCGGCCGGCTCGGTCGTGGTTGCCGGCAGTCTGCCGGCCGCCGACGGCAGCCACAGCCTGTATGCCGCGATCATCGTCAAGCAGGTCGACGAGAAAACCCGGGCCCGGACCTCGGTCAACGAGCTGCTGCGCGCCGCACGGTGATCGGGCATCTGAGGCGGAATCGCCTTTCAATCACGCCGTTCTTGGGCTTCAGTCGATAGACTCGTGCCATGAAGGTTTTCGGTATCAAGAGCTGTGACAGCTGCCGCAAGGCGCGGCGCTGGCTTGACGAGCGTGGTCAGGCCTACGACTGGCACGACTGGCGCGCCGATGGTGTCGACCGTGACCTCATCCAGACCTGGCTGGATGATCTTGGGCCGGAAGTGCTGGTCAACCGGCGTTCGACCACCTGGCGGGGCCTCGGTGAAGAGGAGCGCGCAGCGGCGATGAACGCTCAGACCGCAGCCGCCGTTCTGCTCGAGCATCCGACCCTGATCAAGCGCCCGGTTGTCGCGGTCGAAGAGCGCGTTTACGTCGGCTTCGATGCCGCGGTCCGCGAGGCCCTGTAGAATTCAGGCCATGGAAGCTGTCTCCGATCGCCCCGTAATGACCCCCGTCGATCGCACCCGGCGCGAGTCGCGCGAGGCCGAGCTCTCGCCGCTGGCCACGCGCTCGACGAACTCGCGCGGGCGCACGCGCCCGGAAGACCCCGATCCCTACCGCACGGAGTTCGAGCGCGATCGCGACCGCGTGCTGCACTCCAAGGCATTCAGGCGGCTCAAGCACAAGACCCAGGTCTTCATCAATCCGGAAGGCGATCACATCGTCACCCGGATGAGCCACACCCTGCAGGTCACCCAGGTGGCGCGTGCCCTGGCGGTGGCTCTGGGTCTGAACGAAGTGCTGACCGAGGCGATCTGCCTGGCCCATGACTGTGGCCACACCCCTTTCGGCCACACGGGTGAGGCGGCGCTGTCGGAATACGTCGAGGGCGGCGAATGGCTGCACTCGGCCCAGGGCGTGCGGATCTTCGAGATTCTGGAACCGTGCAATCTGAGCTGGGAAGTGCTCGATGGCATCCGCGCCCACACCTGGCGAGTCAAGCCGCCGCCGCACACGGCCGAGGGCTGGGTCTGCCGCTTCGCCGACCGCATTGCCTACCTCAATCACGATCTGCGCGACGCGCTCCGGGCCGGTGTGCTGACCGCGGATGATATTCCTTCGGCTGTCGTCGACGTGCTCGGTCCGATCGACGGCCGGAGCTGGATCAACGCGATGGTCGAAGCCGTCATCGACGAATCCTGCCGTCGGGGCCGGGTCAGCATGAGTTCCGAAGTCATGCTGGCGATGAAGCGCTTTCGCGAGTTCATGTTCGAGCGGGTCTATCTTCGTCCCGAAGCCGTAGCTCAGGCCGATCGCGCCCGCGGCGTGATCCATCATCTCGTCGAGTATCTGCTGGCCCATCCGGATGCGATCCCGAACACCTACCGCATCGCCGATGCCGATACTTTGACCCAGGTGCTCGACTACGTGGCCGGCATGACCGATCGTTACGCCCTGAATCTCCACGACCAGCTGTTCCGGCCTCGCGGGTTGGTGTGAGCGACAGCTTCTACTACCTCGCCTACGGATCGAATCTGCACCCGCTGCGTCTGAGCGAGCGCGTCGGGCCACTCGAAAGCCTCGGCAAGGTCGGTCTGCCGGGCTGGCGCCTGTGTTTCGACAAACGCGGTTCGGACGGCTCGGCCAAGGCCAACCTCAGGGCCGCGCCGGGCAGTGACCACCTGGCCTGGGGCGCCCTGTTTCGACTCGATCGGAGTCAATATCGCGTGCTGGACGGTTTCGAGGGCTGCGGTCGCGGCTACGAGACCTTCTGGCTGGATCTGCCCTTCGATGGCCGCGAAATCGAGGTGCTGACCTATCTGACGCCGTCACACTGGCGCTTGACGCGGGGTGTGCCGCACGACTGGTATCGCGAGCTCGTCCATCTTGGAGCCCGCTACCACGGCTTTCCCGAATCCGTGCAGCAGGCCATTGCCGCCGTGCCCGCGGCGCGCGATCCGGATCCGGAGCGGGCCGAAACGCACTGGCGGTTGATCGAACGCCTCGAGCAGCAGCCCCTGTCTTCTTGATTACGGTCCAACCGCTTCGCATCGGTCGCCGATCCGGGCGCTGGCGGCCGGGATGTCTTCGAACAACTGCTGCTGGCTATCGCTGTAGTCGACCGGGCAATCGATCAGGTGGACGCCCTGGTCGTTCAGGCAGCGGCCGAGCAGGGGCTCGAGTTCACCGCTGGCCTCGATTCGATGGCCGATCGCGCCATAGCTTTCGGCGTAGCGGACGAAATCGGGGTTGCCGAACTGAAGGCCGAAATCGGGCAGGGCCATGTCGGCCTGTTTCCAGCGGATCATGCCATAGGCATCGTCGCGCAGGATCAGCACCACGAGATCGAGCTTCAGCCGCACCGCGGTTTCCAGTTCCTGGGAGTTCATCATGAAGCCGCCGTCGCCGCAGATCGCGATCACCTTGCGCTCCGGATGGACGAGCTTGGCCGCCATCGCGACCGGCAGCCCGGCGCCCATCGTGGCCAGCGCGTTGTCGAGCAGCAGCGTGTTCGGTCTGACGGCGCGGTAATTGCGCGCGAACCAGACCTTGTAGAGGCCGTTGTCGAGGGAGACGATGCCGTCCTCGGGCAGCGCGTCGCGCACGGCGTGGACCAGGCGCCGCGGATGGACCGGAAAGTCGTCGAGCTCGCGACCCGATTCGAGGTCATCGAACAGTGCCTGGCGCACTTGGCGGGCGAGCGAGAAATCCCAGTGGTCCTGAGCTTCGATCCGCTCCGAGAACTGCCAGATCGCGTTGGCGATGTCGCCGGTGACTTCGATCTGCGGAAAGTAGACCGGGTCGACCTGGGCCGTCGAGAAGTTGACGTGAATGACCGTGCGCTTGCCTTCCTGCATGAAAAACGGCGGCTTTTCGACGACGTCGTGGCCGACGTTGATGATGCAGTCGGCCCGATCGATCAGACGGTGCACGTAGTCGCCGTCCGACAGCGCTGCCGTGCCCATCCAGCATTCGCTGGGCTCGCCGACCACACCCTTGCCCATCTGGGTCGTGAAGAACGGGATGCCGGTCTTGTTGATGAACTGCCGCAGCATCCGGGCGGTCAGCTTGCGATTGGCGCCGGCACCACACATCAGCAGCGGGCGGCGCGCCCTAATGATCGCTTCGACTGCCCGACCGATCGCCTTTTCCTCGGCGACCGGCCGGCGGATCCGGCTGGCGGTCAGCGGTTTGCCTTCGGTGCGCTCGCGCGCGATGTCCTCAGGCAGTTCGAGATGACTGGCTCCCGGCCGCTCTTCCTCGGCCAGGCGGAAGGCTTCGCGCACTCGCGCCGGCACCGTCGCGGCCGAGACGATCTGACGCGTATAGCGCGTAACGGGTCGCATCAGGTCGACGACATCGATGATCTGGAAATGGCCCTGCTTGGACGTCTTGATCGGCTTCTGGCCGGTAATCAGCACCATCGGCATCGCGCCGAGCTCGGCATAGGCGGCCGGCGTGACCAGGTTGGTCGCGCCCGGCCCGAGCGTCGCCATGCAGACGCCGGGTTTGCCGGTCAGCCGTCCGTAGCAGGCGGCCATGAAGCCAGCGCCCTGCTCGTGGCGGGTCACGACCAATCGGATCGAAGATTCCCGCAGGGCTTCGAGCAGGTCCAGGTTTTCTTCCCCGGGAACGGCGAAGACATATTCGACCCCTTCGGCTTCGAGGCACTGGACGAAGAGTTCAGCGGCGTTGCTCGGCATCATCTCGGCCTTTCTTGTCGGGTGGATTCCAGGCTCGCAGCACGCCTTCCTGGGCGACCGAAGCGACCAGTTCGCCGCTGCGGGTGAAGATACGGCCGCGCGAAAACCCGCGTCCCGCGTGACTGGACGGGCTGTCGAACGCGTAGAGCAGCCACTCGTCGACACGAAACGGACGATGGAACCAGAGGCTGTGGTCGATGCTGGCCATCTGGACTGGCCGGTGGGTGAAATCGAGCTCGTGGGGCAGGGTTGCCGTGCCGAGGAGCTCGTAGTCCGAAACGTAGGTCAGCAGGTTGCGATGCAGTTCGGGATCATCGGGCAGCCGGTCCCAGGCGCGCATCCAGATATGCTTGCGCGGTGGTCGGGCGGCCGGATCGATGAACTTCGGCGGCTCGACCGGACGAAACTCGAACGGCGGACGATGGGCGAGCAGTCGGCGCATCTTGTCCGGCACTCGATCGATGATCGAGTCCTGAAAGTCGATGCTTCGCGTCAGCCCTTCCGGCCCGTCGATCTCGGGCATGGGGACCTGGTGGTTCATGCCCGCTTCGGGCGCATGAAACGAGGCGGCCAGATTGAGTATCGGGACACCGTGCTGAATCGCGACCACGCGACGGTTGGAGTAGCTGCGGCCATCGCGCGAGCGCTCGACCTGGTAGATCACCGGCTGGTGGAAGTCACCCGGACGCAGAAAGAACGCGTGCAGGGCATGCGGGATACGTTTCTCCACCGTTCGATGCGCCGCCGACAGGGCCTGGCCCAGAATCTGCCCGCCGAATACCTGCGGTGCGCCGATGTCATGGCTCTGGCCGCGGAACAGGTTGTCTTCCAGGCGCTCCAGGTCGAGCAGCCCGATCACCGCCTCGAGGTTCTCGTTCATGGGGTCATTATCTCAGGGATGGATCTCCCGGTAGTCGACCAGCTCGCGCAGGACCGAGGTGGCATAGCAGCCCTGACCGAGCTCGAAACCGAGGCTGAGCGTATCCGCGCCGGGAAACGACCACTCGAGATCGCCGACCGTCATCCGCAGCGCGCGTCGCTGGTGCCGCAGGCGGAACCGTTTCAGGCCCTCGACCAGTTCGGGCTCCTGCGAGGCAACCTCATGTTCCAGAGCCTGTGCAGCGGCGCTGACCGGGCTTTCGCCTTCTCCGACCAACGGTCCGGTCGGGTGGATGTCCAGCGCTCGACACCGTTCGACCTGAACCGGATCGGCCGGGTCGGCGACGAACCAGGAGTTGCTGCCTTCGAGCGCGGCGACATCACCGTCGATCAGTCGGTTCCAGGTGCCGTCCTCGATGCGCCGGGCCAGCACGCGATTGAAGATCAGGCTGCGCGCCGCCGAAAGGTAGAAGCCGCGCTTGTGGCGCGACGGCGTTTTCCTGAGTTGTCCGGCGAACAGGGCGCGCACCCGGGCCAGGTTGTTGCCGCCGAAACGCTGCTCGCCGAAGCCGTTGGGGACGCCGCCGCTGCGGATATCGCTCAGGCGCTGCTCCAGCGCGTCGCGGTCGCCGTCGATCTCGCGAACACGGATTGCGAATCGATTGCCGTTCAGGCGGCCGCGCTGAATCTTGCGCGAGGAGCGTTCGGCGCTCTTGATCCTGACGCCGTCGATGGCCCAGGCCGACCAGTCAGGGTCCGCGCGGCCCGGCAGGTGGATCGAAAAATACTGCGTCGTGACCGCATTGCGGTCCTTGAGCCCGGCGAAACTGACCTGGCGCGGGTGCACCGCCGCCGCTCGGGCGAGGTCGGACGCGACATCGACCGTATTGCGATCGCGTTTCTCGACCCGGACCCAGAGATGCTCACCGTCGCCGTCCGGCTCATGGCCGAGCTGTTCGATGACCCGGAAATCTTCCGGACACTGCCTGATCGAACCGGTGACCGGCGGTCTGTTCCGGGTTGGCGAACTCATCGAAAGATCAGGGTAGGACGTCGGTGTCGGGGTCGGGAGGGCTGTCCGGGTCTGCCGCGGCGTCATCTTGCAGCCGTTGCGGATCGATCGCTTCGGGATCGACGACGATAAAGAATTCTTCACCCTCGCGAATCAGCCCGAGCTCGGACCGCGCCCGCTCCTCGATCGCCTGCAGTCCGGCGCGCAGGTCGTCGACCTCGGCGGCCAGGGCCTCGTTGCGGCTGTCGAGGCGCCGGTTCTCCTCGAGCTGCTGTTCGACCAGCGCCCTCAGACCGCGGATCTCGCGAACGTCATGCCATAGTCGGATCTGGGCCAGGAGCAGAAGGACCATGAGGATTGTCAGAATGGCCTTCATGGCCTCAAGCCGCGTCCAGGTAGTCCTGGATGATGCGCTGGTAGAGACCGGGCAGGCGGTCGAGATCGGCCAGGTCTATGCACTCGTCGATCTGATGGATCGTGCGATTGACCGGGCCCAGCTCGACGACCGGAATGCCCAGCGGGCCGAAGAAGCGACCGTCCGACGTGCCACCGCCCGTATCGCCGCGGGCCGTGACGCCGAGCAGATCGCGGCAGGCCCCGGTCACGATATCGGGCAGTGGCCCCGTGGCCGGTCCGAAGGCCTCTCCCGACACCCGCCAGTCGAGCTGCCGGCGGCCCGGGTCGTGGCGCTCGATCAGGTTCTTGACGGTGCGCTCCAGCAGGTCCGATGGTGAATTCGGGTTGTTGCGGATATTGAACCAGACGCTCAGCTCGCCCGGCGTGACGTTGTCGGCACCGGTGCCGGCCTGCACGTTGGAGATCTGCAGGCACGTCGGCGGAAAATGCGCGTCGCCGTCGTCGAAGCTCAGCGAGCCCAGCTCGGCCAGGAGCGGTCCGGCGCGATGCACCGGATTGTCGGCCGGGTCGGCATAGGCCGTATGCCCCTGACGGCCGAAGACCCGCAGCCTGGCCTGGATGCTGCCGCGGCGACCGATCCGCAGGTTGTCGCCGAGGCGTTCGATGCTGGATGGCTCGCCGACCAGGCAGGCATCCGGCATGAGATCGCGCTTTTCGAGCAACGGCACGACCGCGCGCACGCCGTCGCGGGCAGGTCCCTCTTCGTCGGAGGTCAGTAGCAGCGAGATGCGGCCCGGATGATCAGGCCGTTCGGCGAGATACGACTCGAGCGCGATCACGAAGGCCGCGACGGAGGACTTCATGTCGGCCGTACCGCGTGCGTAAAGAAGATCGTTGCGTTCGGTCGGGACGAATGGCGGACTTGCCCAGTCCTGCTCCGGGCCGGTCGGCACGACATCGGTGTGGCCGAGCAGGAGCAGGTGGGGCCGCGCCTCACCGTGCCAGGCAAACAGGTTGTCGACCTGGCCGAATCGGAACGACTCGACCTGCATGCCGGCCGCTTCGAGGCGCCTGGCGACCATGGGCTGGCAGCCGGCGTCGTCCGGCGTGATCGATGCGCGCTCCAGCAGCGCTTCAGCCAGCAGCCGGACCGGTGAAACCGTGTCTTTCATCGGCTTCAGCTTAACCGGTCATCGGCACCCGCGCAGAGTTGTTCAGAGGTTCCCTAACCCAGCAGGGCGCGCGCACCGCCCTCGAGGTTGTAGACCTGGGTAAACCCCTGTTTGCGGTAATGCTCCGCCACGGCCTGGCTCGATTGACCGAGGTTGCAGACGAATACCAGGGGCAACTCGCGATCGGCGTCCTTGAGCTCAGCCATCAGCTCCGCGTCGAGTCCGCGTGCGAACTCCAGCGGGCTGGCCTGGCGATCGTTCTCGGAGCGCGTGTCGACCACGACCAGACGCTCGCCGGCGTTCATGCGATCCTGAAGCTGTGCCGGCGTCATGTTCTTCACCGGAGGCGGGGCGCCCGGCAGTTCGAGCGCGAGTCCCTCGCCCTGAACCGACTCGACCCAGTCGATTTGCGCGCCGCGGGCGCGCTGCGCCGAGGCCAGGTCCATCAACACGGTGATGCCGGCGCTGCTGGCTTCGATTTCGTGGCCCTGCCTGGGCCCCACCTGGAATTGCGCATTCCAATCCGAGCCGATCGAGAAATGAAGGTGCTGGCCCGGATAGGCTTCGAGGAACTGGCGGATGTGGTCGGCAGCCTTGTCGGTGATCTGGATTTCCGGTGGCGTGCGGTCCGGCGGCTCAAGACCGAGCATTTCGTGCAGCTCGCCGGCGCTGTACATTTCGCTGACGATATCGCAACCGCCCACGAGCTCGCCCCTGATGTAGAGCTGCGGGATCGTCGGCCAGTTGCCGTAAACCTTGATTCCCTCGCGAATGGCTTCGTCCTCGAGCACGTTGTAGCTTGCGTAGTCGCCCGCCAGCAGACTGTCGAGGACGCCGGCGGTCCTGGCCGAGAAACCGCATTGCGGCATTTTCGGCGTTCCTTTCATGTACAGGACGACATCGTGGGCGGCAATCTGCTGCTCGATTCGTTCGCGAAGGGCGGGGTCAAGGGTCATGGTTCGAATTCCGGAGTGGTTGGCGCTCTTGCCTATTGTCGGGGCTTGGGCGGGGAGGTTCAAGGATCAAGGGTCAAGGGTCAAGGATCAAGGTTCAAGGATCAAGGTTCAAGGATCAAGGTTCAAGGTTCAAGGTTCAAGGTTCAAGGTTCAAGGTTCAGGGCTCGGGGCTCGGGGCTCGGGGCTCGGGGCTCGGCGCTCGGCGGTCGGGGCTTGTGATTCCGGGGTTTCGGTTTATGGGCACTTATTCGACGTAGAGCCAGAACCAAGCTTTTCCCGGAAACCTTGATCCTTGATCCTTGATCCTTGAACCTTGAACCTTGAACCTTGAACCTTGAACCTGATTCCGGAAACCGGAAACCGGAAACCGGAAACCGGAAACCGGAAACCGGAAACCGGAAACCGGAAACCGGAAACCCTTTATCATTTCCCCATGAAACCGCCATTTCAGACCGCCAGCCGGGTTCACGACGTGCGCTATGAAATTCGCGGCGCGCTCGCGCGCCGGGCGCGTGAGCTCGAGCAGAAGGGCCACGATATCCTGCAGCTCAATATCGGCAACCCCGGAGCCTTCGGCCTGCGGACCCCTGAAACGATGCGCCGGGCGGTGGTCCGCAATCTCAAGTACAGCGAAGCCTATGGGCCGCAGACCGGGATCTTTCCGGCGCGTGAGGCCGTTGCCATGCAGTTCCAGGGGCGGGGCATGACCGATACCCGTTATGACCAGGTCGTCATCGGCAACGGCGTGTCGGAACTCGTCGATCTGGTGCTGCGATCGCTGCTCGAGCCCGATGACGAGGTCCTGGTGCCGGCGCCGGACTATCCGCTGTGGACCGCCGCCGTGGTGCTCAACGGCGGGCGAGCGGTTCACTATCCGTGCCGGGCTGAGAATGATTTCCTGCCCGAGATCGACGACCTGCGGTCGCGGATCAGCCCCGGAACCCGTGCGATCGTGGTGATCAACCCCAATAATCCGACCGGAGCCGTCTATCCGGAGTCGCTGCTCGAGGGCATCGCCGACCTGGCTGCCGAGCACGATCTGATCGTGTTATCCGACGAGATCTACGACGCCATCTGCTACGACGAAGCCCGATTCGTGCCGATGGCACCGCTGGCCGAAGACACGCTCTGCGTCACCTTCGGTGGCCTGTCCAAGGTCTATCGCGCCTGTGGCTGGCGCGTGGGCTGGGCCGTCTTCACCGGCGCGCTGGAGCGCGCTCAGGACTACCGGCTGGCGGTCGAGAAGCTCGCCGCACTGCGTCTTTCGGCCAATGTGCCGGGGCAGTGGGCGGTCCAGACTGCGCTCGGCGGCTATCAGTCGATCGCCGACCTGGTCGCACGCGGCGGACGGCTGCACGACTCGCGTCAGGCCGTGATCGACGCAGTCGAGCGCAGCGCCTTTCTGGAGCTGGTCTCACCGATGGGCGCGATGTACGCGTTTCCGTCGGTTCGCCCCGATGTCCTGCCTGACTTCGATGACCATCGCTTCGCCGCTGAACTGCTCGAACAGAAGCACATCCTGATCGTCCCCGGTTCCAGCTTCAATATTCCCGAGCGCAATCACTTCCGGATCACCTTGCTGCCGGAAGCCGAGATGCTGGCTTCGGCCTTTGCCCGGATCGAAGATCTGCTCGAGGAGCTGGCCGAGGAACCGGAACGCCTGCGATCTGGACCATGACCGGCTCGAACGATCACGAGAACCCGCTGCTCAGCGCCGGGTTGCCCCGATTTTCCGACGTGCGGCCCGAGCATGCGCTGCCAGCCATCGAGGCCCGGCTGGGCGAGTATCGCGATCTGCTCAAGCGTATCGCAGCGCGCGGCGAGCCGCCCGGATACGACGATCTGGTCATCGCCGAATCCCTGGCCGACAACGCGCTGGCCATGGCCTGGTCGACGATCTCTCATCTCCACGGGGTCAACAACACCCCGGCCTGGCGCGAGGCATACCAGGCCTGTCTCGAGCCGATCACCCGTTTCCATACCGAGCGCGGCCACGATCGTCGCCTTTTCGATGCCTACCGGCAATTGACCGAGCGCGCGGATTTCGCCGGGCAGCCGGCCGCCTGTCGCGCTCTGGTTCTGCACGAAATCCGGGATTTCCGACTGTCGGGGGTGGATTTGCCCGAGGCGCAGCGACAGCGCTTTGCCGACATCGATCTGCGCCTGTCCGAGTTGAGCAATCGCTTTTCCAACCATGTGCTCGACGCGACCGAGGCCTACACCGAGCATTTCCCGGATCGCGACGGCCTCGCAGGCCTGCCCGAAAGCGAGCTGCAGCTGCTGGCGAGTCTGGCCAAGCAGGCCGATCGCTCCGGCTGGCTGGCCAATCTGTCCTACCCGGCCTATCGCGCGATCATCACCTACGCCGATGACCGGGCGCTGCGAGAGTGTTTCTACCGTGCCCACGCGACCCGAGCCTCCGACACAGGCCCCCTGGCCGGAGAGCACGACAACACGCCGCTGGTGACCGAAATGCTCCGGTTGCGCGATGAGCAGGCCCGCTTGCTGGGCTTCGATCACTACGCGGCGATGAGTCTCGCGACCCGTATGGCCGACAGCGCTGAATCCGTCGAGATTTTCCTGCGTGACCTGGCCGAGCGTGCCCGGCCCCGGGCCGAGGCCGAGCTCGAGGCGCTGACCGAATTTGCGGCCGGGCTCGGCGCCGAGACACCGCTCCAGCCGTGGGACATGGCCTACTACGCGGAGAAGCAGCGCGAACAGGAGCTCGGCATCAACCAGGAAAGGCTCAAGCCCTGGTTCGAGCTGAAACGCTGTTTCGACGGTTTGTTTCTGGTCGCTGGCGAGTTGTTCGGCATCCGGTTCGAGGTCGACGCCGAGGTCGATACCTGGCACGAAGATGTGCTCTTTTTCCGCGTGCTCGACGCCAACGGCGAAGCGATCGCGGGGTTTTACCTTGATTTGTACTCACGCGCTCGCAAGTCCGGCGGCGCCTGGATGGACGTGTGCCGTTCGCGCCTGGCCACCGGCACCCATCAGCAGCAGCCCATCGCCTACCTGACCTGCAATTTCGCGCCGCCGGGCGAGGGTCATCCGAGTCTGCTGACCCACGATGATCTGGTCACCCTTTTCCACGAGTTCGGCCATTGCCTGCATCATCTGCTTACGCGCATCGACCTGCCTTCCGTTGGCGGCATCAGCGGGGTGGAGTGGGACGCGGTGGAGCTTCCGAGCCAGCTCCTCGAGGGCTGGGCCTGGGACGAGCGCGCTCTGGCGCGCTTCGCCCGCCATATCGAGACCGACCAGCCGCTACCGGACGAGCTGCTTGCCGGCCTCAAGGCCGACCGTCAGTTCCACGGTGCGATGGCCCTGCTGCGCCAGATCGAATTCGCGCTGACCGATCTGACCCTGCACCGCCAGGCCGGCGCCGACCCGCTCGAGATCATGCGGCGTATTCACGACGAGATCGCGGTACTGCCGCTGCCGGCCTGCAACCGTTTCCTGATGAGCTTCAGCCATCTGTTCGCCGGCGGCTATGCGGCCGGCTACTACAGCTATCTATGGGCCGAGCGTCTCGCGCGTGACGCATTCGAGCTGTTTGCCGAGCGCGGCATCTTCGACCATTCAACCGGTCAGCATCTGGCGCGCGAGATTCTCGAAGTCGGGGCCAGCCGGCCGATGGCGGAATCCTGGCAGGCATTCCGGGGTCGCGATCCGGAGCTCGCGCCGCTGCTGGCGGCCTACGGCGTGGGCGCTCAGGCGCGGATCTGACCGGTGCCGTAGAGCCGATACTGGAAAGTCGTCAGCTGCTCCACGCCAACCGGTCCGCGCGCGTGCAGCCGACCGGTGGCGATCCCGATCTCGGCGCCGAAACCGAATTCCCCGCCGTCGGCGAACTGGGTCGAGCTGTTGTGCACCGCGATCGCGCTGTCGAGGCGCGCGAGGAAGCTTCGCGCCAGCGTCCGATCCTCGGCGATCAGGCCGTCGGTGTGTCCGGATCCGTAGCGGGCGATGTGTTCCAGCGCCTCTTCCGGTCCTCCGACGACCCGCAGCGCCAGGATCGCGTCGAGATACTCGCGTTCCCAGTCGCTGTAGTCGGCGGCCTCGATTCTCGAGTCGAGCGTGCGGGACGCGCTATCTCCGCGGATGCGACAGCCCGCCGCGGTAAGCTCGTCGACGAGGCGCGGCAGCAGATCGAGACAGTCGCGATCGATGAGCAGGGTTTCCAGCGCGCCGCAGATCCCCGGTCGGCGCATCTTGGCATTGACGACGACGGCCACGGCCATCGCGGCGTCGGCCGATGGGTGGATATACAGGTGATTATTGCCGTCGAGGTGGGCGAGCACCGGCACGCGCGCCTCCTGTTGCACCCGTGCGACGAGGTTCTTGCCGCCGCGCGGTACGACCATGTCGAGCCACTGGTGGGCGCCGAGCATGGCGCCGACAGCGGCGCGATCCTGGGTCGGAATCTGCTGCACCGTGGCCGGATCGATGAAGCAGGCGGCGAGGGCATCCTGGAGCACGGCATGAATGGCGCGGTTGCTGTTGACCGCTTCCGATCCGCCGCGCAGGATGACCGCATTACCGGCCTTCAGGCACAGGGCGGCCGCGTCGGCCGTGACGTTCGGTCGGCTTTCGTAGATGACCCCGATGACGCCGATCGGCACCGCGACGCGCTCGATCCTGAGCCCGTTGGGTCGCTGCCATTCGGCCAGAACCCGTTCGACCGGGTCGGGCAGGGCGGCCACGGTTGCGAGACCTTCAGCCATCGCCGCGATCCGTGCCGGGTCCAGCTCGAGGCGGTCGAGCAGCGCGCCGGACAGTCCGCGCCGGCGAGCGGCATCCATGTCCTCGCTGTTGGCCAGGAGAATCTGCGCTTCGGCCTGCCGCAGCGCGTTCGCCGCCGTTTCGAGGGCGTTCCGGCGCTCCGGCGCGGACAGTGCCGCGAGGCGGCGTGCCGCGCGCCGCGCGGACTGGCCCAGCGCGGCCATCATCGCGGCGTGATCGGTGCTCATGTCACGCTGATCCTTTCGCGATCGAACAGCACGAGGTCGTCGCGGTGGATCATCGGGCCACGACCCGTGTCGGCCAGTACCTCGGCGATCTGCTCGGATCTCAGGCCGACGATCCGTCGCGCCTCGTCGGCGGCATAGGCCGAAAGGCCCTGGCCGCTCAGACCGTTCGGGCCGGTGATGGCGACCAGGTCGCCGCGTCTGAAATCGCCCTCGACCGCGGTGACGCCAACCGCGAGCAGGCTCGATCCTTGTTCGAGAGCACTCAGCGCACCGGCATCCAGGTGCAGACGCCCGGACGGATGCTGCAGCCCGCGCAGCCACTGCTTGCGAGCGGCCAGCGGGCGCGTGCGGGCCGGAAACATCGTGGCCGGGCCGTCTTCGAGCAGGCGTCTGATCGGGTTGGCGTGACGTCCGGAACTCAGCAGCACGGTGATGCCGGCGTCGGTGGCAATCCGCGCCGCAGCGAGCTTGCTGGCCATGCCGCCGGTGCCGAGGCCCTGTCGATTGACCACGCCGGCCATGGCCTCTATATCCGCATTGATCCGGTCGACCCGGTCGATTCGCCGGGCATCCGGGCTGGCGGCCGGATCGGCCGTGTAGAGGCCGTCGACGTCACTGAGCAACAGCAGAAGCTCCGCGCCGAGCAACTGCGCCACGCGGGCGGCCAGGCGGTCGTTGTCGCCGAAGCGGATCTCCTCGGTGGCCACGGTGTCGTTTTCGTTGACGATCGGCACGATGCGCCGTTCCAGCAGCGTTTCCAGGGTCGCGCGCGCATTGAGGTAGCGCGGGCGCTGCTCGAGGTCGCCGAGGGTCAGCAGTACCTGGGCGGCGCGACGGTCCTGTTCGGCCCAGGTGTCGGCCCAGGCATGCGCCAGGCCGATCTGGCCGATGGCCGCGGCGGCCTGCGCCTCGGCAAGCTGGCGCGGCCGGCCGGTCAGGCCGAGTGCGCCACGACCGAGCGCGATCGCGCCGGAAGAGACGATGACGATCGGCCGGTCGATCGACCCCAGCTCCGCAGCGAGGCTCTGCATCCAGGCCCGTCTTGCGCGTCCATCGTCATCGACAAGCAGCGAAGACCCGATCTTGATCACCATCAGGCCTCGCTGCAGCAGCAGGCCTCGAGGGCTCGAAGGATCGCGCTCATCCGGGGGGTTCATGTCAGGCGACCTCATCGGCGACGTCGGCCAGCGGGGACGGGGGCGGGTCGAAGCGAGCGAACCAGGCGATCAGCCCGATGCCGAACGCGAAACAGATCAGGACCGCCAGGAGCTGCGGCGGAGATCCGGTGGCCGCTTCGTATTGCCAGGGCCAGTGGTGACCGCTGAGTCCGCCCGTCCCGGAAGCATCCTGCCAGGGCCACAGGGCATTCAGGGAGCCGAACATGAAACCGGTCAGCAGCGCGACGGTGGCGTCGTGGTGGCGGTGATACAGGGCTGAGAGCAGGCGCGAGACGCTCAGGATTCCGATGACCGCGCCGGCGCCGAAGATCGCGATCAGGAGGAGGTCGCGTTCGACTACGGCCGCGACCATGGTCTCGTACTGGTTCATGAGCAGCAGCAGGAAGCTGCCCGAGATGCCGGGCAGAACCATCGCGCTGATCGCTATCATTCCGGCAAGAAAGACCATCCAGAGCGCGTCGGGCGTCGAACCCGGCGTCAGCAGGGTCACGCCAAGCCCGACCGCGATACCGGCCCCGCCCCAGAGCAGGTGCCCGGGACGCCAGTGACGCATGCGCGTCAGAACCAGCGGCACCGAGGCCAGGATCAGGCCGAAGAAGAAGGCCCAGAGCACGACGCGGTGATCGTTCAGCAGCCAGTTCATGACTTCGGCCACGGCGAACAGCGTGATCAGGGCACCGCCGAATACGGCGAGCAGGAAACTGCCGTTGATGGAGCGCCAGAACCGCAGTGGGCCGCCTATGCGCAGATCCTGCAGCCGCGCCGGTCCCAGCCGAGCCAGTGATTCGACCAGCTCCTCGTAGATGCCGCTGATGAACGCAACGGTGCCGCCGGAGACGCCGGGGATGGTATCGGCCACGCCCATGCAGCTACCGCGGGCCACGAGACCCAGGTAGTCGCGCCAGCTGCGGCGGGCAATTGATTCAGCTGTCGTTGTTGGTTCAGCGCTCATGGCTGCAAAGTGTATCGGGTCTGGCCGCTACGAGAGGACACGCAGCACGGGGATATGTGGGTATTGACACGCCGGTAAATGAAAGCGATTATCATTACCAAAGCTGAATCAGGAAGGAATACTCTCATGAAACGCTTCTCAAGTGCCGCTAGCGTGCTGATTCTTGCGGCGACAGTCGGGATGCCGACCTGGGCCGATGAGCGCGTCGACCACTTCGAGGGCCAGCCCGCCGAAACCCTGGAGCAGGCCGTCGCGAATTTTTCGGAATACAACGCGCTCCTGGCCGCACTTGTGGCTCAGGACGAGCTCTCCGACGCAGACCTGACGCAGGTGCACGCGCTGACCTACACGCTCGAGAACGCCCTCGGAAAGATCAGCTCCGAGCTCGCGGACTTGAGTGAAACCCTGGAATCGGTGCACCTGGCTTCGGAAGCACTCGACGCCGAATCCGTCCAGAGCCACGGCCGGGAGTATCTCGAGACCGCTGCCAAAGTCATCCGGTAGCGACAGGTTCCGTTCGCTGGCCGCTGATGGCGGTGGCGGTCAGGTACGGGCCGCGAACGATATACTGCCCGCTCACTTGAGTCGGCGAGTGCGGCATGAAAACGCATCGACCTATCGACGGCCGGGTCCCGGTCGGCGAACGACTGCCTGATCTTCCGATCGTCGAGAACGGCCCATGACGGTCGAAATCGCCCTGGTCTTCGTCGTCATCGCGGCGGCGCTGTACCTGTTCGCGAGCGAGAAGCTGCCCCTGGACATCACGGCGCTGCTGATTCTGATCACGATGATGGTGATTCCGCTGCTCGGCCACTCGCAGTGGCTGCTCGATCGCGGCATCGACCTCGAGTCGGCGTTCCCGACGGTCAGCGAGGGTCTGAGCGGCTTGTCGAGCACGGCCACGGTCACCGTGCTCGCGATGTTCATCCTGTCGGCCGGCATCCAGCGCTCCGGACTGATCCACGTGCTCGGCAAGCAGCTGTTCCCGCTGGTCGGCAACTCCGAGCTGCGCATGACGCTGATCATCGCGCTCCTGGTCGGGCCGACCTCGGGCTTCATCAACAATACCGCCGCCGTGGCCGTCGCGATTCCGCTCGTGCTCGACATGTGCCGGCGTCTGAAGATGCAGGCCTCGAGACTGCTGATTCCGGTCAGCTTCTTCGGCATGCTCGGCGGCACCCTGACCCTGATCGGTACCTCGACCAATATCCTCGCATCGGCCATTCTCAAGGACCGGCCGGAGTTCGGGCGCGAGATCGGCATGTTCGAGTTCACTCACCTGGGCCTGATCGTTCTCGGCGTCGGCCTGGTCTACTTTCTGACCGTCGGCCGGTTCCTGCTGCCGAAGAGCGATCGCGTCCAGCTCGAGGACGACGGGCAGAGCGAGTTCATCGTCGAACTGGGCGTTCCGGAGGGCAGCAAGCTGATCGGTCAGACCCTGGAAGATTCGGGATTTGCCGAGAACGCGCACGTGGAGGTGCTCAAGCTCGTGCGCGAAAAGAGCACTCACATCAAGCGTGCTCAGACCGTGGCCATACGGGCAGGCGACATCATTCAGGTCCGGGCGCGCATTCGGGACGTGATGGACCTGATCAAGGCGGATCTGGTCGAAGTGCTGTCGGATATGCAGCAGGGCAAAGAGGTGCGATCTGACGGACAGCTCGTCCGCGCCCTGTTGCGTGACCGGGATCGATTCGACGGCAGGCGGGCATCGAAAGTCGCGCTCTGGGATCGCTATCAGGCTCGCTTGATCGGACTGGAAACCGAGGCCCTCCAGGGGCGGCGCCTGCGCGACGAGAAACTGCATGTCGGTGAGGTTGCCCTGTTCCAGCTCTCGAACACCGCGCTCGCCCGCCTGCGTCACCAGCCGGGCCTCATCCTGCTGGAAGAACACCAGGACGACTACGACCGCAAGCGTATGGCGACCGCTGCCGGCATCGTCGCTGCGGTGATCCTCGGGGCCGCGCTCACGCCCCTTCCGATCGTCGTCACCGCCCTGATGGGCATCATCGCGATGGTCGTCAGCGGCTGCATCAACAAGGACGACATCTATTCCGGCGTGTCCTGGGACGTGATCTTCCTGCTGGCCGGCGTCATCCCGCTCGGGATTGCGATGACCAAGTCCGGCGGCGCTGCATGGCTCGGCGGTTTGCTGGCGGTCTATGCATCGGATTGGCATCCGATCCTGGTCCTGATGGCGCTGTACGCGGTGACCACCGTTCTGACCGAGATGGTCAGCAACAATGCCTCGGTGGTGATTCTGGTGCCGGTCGCCATCGCCCTCGGCGACAGCCTCGGCATCGACATCTTCCCGATGGTCATGGCCGTGATGTTCGCGGCCTCGACCAGCTTTCTGTCGCCGATCGGCTACCAGACCAACACGATGATCTTCGGCACCGGGCTGTATAAGTTCACGGACTTCGCCAAGGTGGGGGCGCCGTTGAACGTATTGTTGATGGTGGTGACGAGTTTCGGGTTGTACTTCTTCTGGATCGCTTAACTAACGGTCTCATTATTGAGCAGACACTCAGAGCTACGGACGCGTTTGCCGGCAAGGCGTGCGAGTGCAGGCATAGCGGGCCTATGTCAAACGAGCGCAACACGTGCGGTCGGCTTACGCACGAGCGCTCCTTGCCTGCGGCAAACCGCACTCGCCCTCCAGCCTGCACTGCCGGCGGACGCGTCCGTAGCTCTGAGTGTCTGCTCAATAATGGGACCGTTAGTGAAGGCTACTAATCCAACCACAAGTAATCCCTCATTCAGGGCTTCGGACGGATTCGCCTGCAAGGCAAAGCGGCGAAGGCATAGTGGGCTACGTCGAGCCGCTTTCATGGCCGCGCTCAGCCGGATTCACGACTCGACTCGTGGCCAGAAGCGCACCCCGTCGAGTCCTTCGAAATCGCTGTCTTGAGTCCAAACGATGCCACGGTGCTTCTGCGCCGTGGCGTAGATGACGCTGTCGGCCAGCGGCAGTTTGTGGCGCAACCCGACAGCAGCCGCTCTCACGGCAAGCGCGGCATCGAGGTCCGCTACCCGACCTTGCTGCATCACTCCGACGCATTGCAGCGCAATGGCTTCGTCGCGTTGCTGGGATATTCGCTTGAAGACCTCGAGCAACGTGATCGACGGCACGAGGAGTGTCGAAGCATCCTCGATGGCTGCTGCGAAATGCTCGGCATTGGGGCCGTCGGCGAAATACTCGAGCCAGGCCGAGGAATCGACGACGTTGTTCGTCACCTGGGCATCCTGGTGTTTGATTGGCGCATCAGACACGGTCCATGTCGCGCGGCACGCGCGTGTCCAGCCCGGGCAGAGACCCACGCAGGCTTCGGGCGTCGCGAAGCGGGATCAGTTCGATCCGGTCTTCGAACTGCACGACCTGAAGCCGAAGACCGGGCTTCAAGCCCATCGCCTCGCGCACGGCGCGCGGGATGACGACCTGATACTTTGGTGAAATCCTGGTGGTTTCCACTGGGTCGTTCCTTGATCGATCGGTTAACTGTTTTACGATCATAGCATCGATGCAATCGATGCCGGCCCGAAGTCACCAGTCCAGGGTCAGATTGACGAAGCCCGAACGCCCCGCCCCCGGGAAGTAGCGGAAATTCCCGAACGCAAAGTCGGCCCGCTCCGCATAACGCTTGTCGGTCAGATTTCGCAGCCGGACGCCGACCTGCCACTGAGGGTCGATCTGATAGTCCAGTGCCGCGTGCAGCAGGGTGTGGCCGCCGTAGCGGCGGGTGTTGGCCGCGTCGAGGTAGTAGCGGCCGGTGGATTCGACGGCGAGTTGGGTTCGCAGCCGTTCGGTCGGCGTCCAGTTCAGATCGGCGCTCCAGAGGCGTCGTGGAGCCGAGCTGATGTCGCGGCCCGAGACGATGGTCTCGCCGCCGGCGTCGCGGTTGAAGCGGTAGGTGTGGGCGGCGTAGGTGCCTCGGATGCCGGCGCTCAGGGTCTCGTTGATGGTCCAGTCGAGGTTGAATTCGATGCCGATGTGGCGGGTTTTGCCGTCGCTGACGTTGAAGCCTTCGGAGTCGCGGAAGATGAAGTTGTCCTTGCGCTGGGCAAACGCGACGACTTCCCAGCTCAGGGTGCCGTCCTGACGCAGGCCGACTTCGACCGCGTCGAGCACTTCGGAGTCGAGATCAGCGGCGGTCTGGCCGCTTTGCAGGCGGTAGAGTTCGGTCGCCTGCGGGGCGCGCAGGCCGCGCGCTAGGCGGACCCAGAGCAGGCCGGCGTCGAATCGACGGCTCAACGTGAACTCGGGGGCGATATCGAAGAAGCTGTCGCCGCGATCGGCCGGCCGGGTGTAGAGGCAGCCGCCGAAGCCACAGGGTTCGCCGCTGTCGGTCAGGTTGCCCGGCGCCAGAAGATTGTCGTAGTCGTAGCGCAGGTAGTCCGCGCTGAGGCCGGCCCGCCAGCGCCAGTCGGCACCCAGGTCGCCCGCCAGGGCGAAGTAGCCGCCGAGGCGCTGGCCGTCCACTTCGTAGTCGTAGTGCTGGCCGACCGGACGGGTCGCGACGAGGAACGGTGAGCCTTCGGCCGGCGCGAACTGTTCCTGACTCAGATCGCCCCGGAACCACTCGACATCCAGACCCCAGTCCAGATCGGTTCCGGCACCGAGGACCCCCGGACGCTGCTGGTCGAACTGGGCACCGAGCGAGATCTGTCCGTTGCGCTCCAGCGGTTTTCCGGGCAGGAAATGCTGGAGGAAGGTCATGCGCGAGCGGCGCGCAAATCCGGTCAGGCGGCTCTGGCTGGTTCCACCCGACCAGGTCGCTCTCGACGTCAGCCGCGCGGCCGTGGCTCGACGATAGGCTTCCGGGTTGAGATTCTGCCGGCGCAGGACGGGCTCGCGAAAGCTGTCTTCGCCGAGAATGAAGCCGGCGGTGTCCTGATCGAGGCGGGCCAGATTCAGGCGTGTTTCGATCTGGCCCCGGGCGGTCGGGCTCTGGTGCGACAGGTTGATGAACTGATGCTCGTACCCTTCGTCTTCGCGGAAGCTGCCGGCGTCCACCGCGTTGGCGTCCAGACCGATTGCTCCGCGACCGATTTCGCCGGTCAGGGCCACGGCCACGCGCCGGTAGTCCTCGCCCCCGGCCTCGATCGTGACTCGATTGATCGGATCGAGCAGCGGAGAGCGCGATCGCACGTCGATGACGCCGTGCAGACCGCCGGAGGCGTGTCCGATGCCGCCGGGGCCGCGCTGCACCTGAACGCTGGCGGCCTGGATGAGGTTGACCTCGAACAGGTTGTTGACGTTGCAGAAGCCGGGTGGGCGGATCGGGATACCGTCTTCGAGAATCAGCAGCGCGCCGCAACCGCCGGCGCCCGAGAGTAGCGGCGAGCGCACGGCGCTGAGGTGCTCCTGACCCGAGCCGCGCGTGATCCACGTACCCGGCAGGCGGGCGAACACTTCGGACGGATGGGTCGGTCGGATGGCTTCGAGCTCTTCTGCCGTCAGTTCAGCGGTCGCCTCCGGCGCGCCGGGGTCGATATCCCGCCCGCGCACGGTGATCGGAGGCAGGGTTTCGGGCTCGGCCATCAGGGCGACCGCCAGCAGCGTCGCGATCATGGTGCGATCTCCAGCTCGCGCCGCCGGAGCCGGGCCAGGATGACGAAGGTGGCGGCTCCACCGAGGGTCAGGCAGAACGGAAACAGCATGACCCAGTGCCCGTAGCCGTCGCCGGTGCTTTCCAGCATCTGGTAGACCGCGACGCCGGCGATCGGGGCCAGCAGGCCGCGAATGCCGGTCAGAGTGACATGGATGCCCATGTACAGGGTCGATTGATCGTCGCTGGCGAAGTCGTTATGGCCCAGGTTCCAGCCGAGCTTGCCACCCGCGAAGGCAACGCCCATGGCCGCCGCGCCGATCCAGAACAGCCAGGACTGGCCGAGCAGGGTCGCTATGGTGAACAGGCCCAGGGCCAGCACGAAGGTCCAGGCCTGGCGGGCGCGATAATCGAGGATATGCACCACGTCCAGACGTCGGGCCCATATCGGCATGAAGATCGCCAGGCCGATCAATGGCAGTGAGGTCGTGATCAGCATCTGTTCGAGGCGGCCGAACCCGAACTGCTCGTTGAGCACGACGACCAGCAGCGCGATGATCATCAGGTTGCCGGAGCCGAAGGCGAACATCGTCAGCATGTAGCGCCGGTACCAGCGATCGGTCGCGAGGATGGCCAGGGCGGCGCGGAACTGACCGCCGCGGCGCGATTGCTTCAGATCCAGTTCATTGCGCCGCAGGCGACCGCCCTTGCGGATCCGGATGCGCTGGTAGCGCCAGGCTGCGGCAAGTCCCAGGACGCCGGACAGCACGAACAGCAGGCGCCAGGATTCCGGCCACACCGACATCATCGCGCCGATGCCAGCCGCGGTGACGGCAATGATCAGCGAATAGATCACGGTGATTCGTCCGGTGATCGTGGCGCGGACATGACGCGGGAAATTGGCTCGCCAGATCGCCGCGCGCAGGGTGATCACCCCGGCCCAGGCCAGGCGCGAGGCGATCATGGTGCCGACCAGAAACAGCAGGCCGACCGCCGTGTACGGGACCAGGGCCATCAGAATGAGGAACAGCGAGGTCAGCAGCATCAGCGCCGAGACCCAGGCGGTCTTGTCGCGCCCCTCCGCGAGGCCCGAGATCCACAGGCTGGCCATGTTGGCCGCGGCGGGAGCGCCGGCGACCAGGGCCACGGCCAGGTTGATCAGGGTCGGGCTCGCGACGCCGTCGAACTGGGTCTTGACCAGCACACCGACGACCCCGCCTTCGAGCGCGCCGAGGGCGACGGCCATCGTCGCGTTGGCGTAGATTTCGCGCGGCATGAGGGTGCGCGCGATGAACGGCAGCGGTGGACGATCGGCGGAAACCGGAGTCATCCTGAAGATTCTACGGGAACGACATGAGGACAGCGCCCCGGTGACCAACGACCGCTACACTAAGCGCATGGATGAATTGAACGAACGCGAGTGGCTGGCGGGTGTTCTGACGGCCGATATCCCGCTCGGCGGGGCGATGGGCCTGACCGTCGAGCGGCTCGATGAGCAGAAGCTGGTCCTGGCTCTGCCCCTCGAACCCAACGTCAACGACAAGGGGACGGCCTTCGGCGGAGCCCTGGTCAGCGTGATGATCCTGGCCGGCTGGTCGTTGCCGCGGCTGCTGCTCCGGCGCGACGGGCTGGCTGCCGACCTCGTGATCGGTCGCGCCGAAATCCGCTTTCTCGAGCCGGTCGAAGGATCCTTCGTCGCCGTCTGCGACTGGCCGGAAGCCGCGAGGCGGGAGACGTTTCTGGACGAGTTTCGGGCGCGGGGCCGCGCTCGTCTGGCTCTGGAGCCGCGTATCGAGTACCGAGGCAGGGTGGCCGCGACGCTCTCGGCCCGGTATGCTGCGCTGAAGCGCGAGTGATGCCATCCCTGGAAAGCCGCCGAATGCCAAGAATACTGATCCCCGTTCTGACCCTGCTGATGCTGGCGGCCTGTGCCTCGGGTCCGTCGGACCGCGACCGAACCCGGATGATGGATCGCTGGGAAGTGCTGCTGCGCTGGAATGAGTTCGACCCCTTGCTCGATTTCATCCACCCGGAATACCTGGCGGAATACACCGACGCCGAGAGCGATCTGGACCGGCTCGGTCAGTTCCGGATCACCGAATATCGAGTCCGGCGGGTCAATCTTTCGCCCGACGGCGGAAGCGCCGAACGCCTCGTGCGTCTGCGGATGTACCACACCGGCAGCTCCCGGGAACGAGTTATCGACCATCGCGAGCTGTGGCGGTATGATGATGACCTGGAGGCTTGGCTGCTGCACTCGGCGCTGCCCGATCCGACGGAGTGACCGCGCGTAGCCTGGTGTCAATCCGGTACGTCCATCCCCAGCCCAAGGAGGTCGGCACGTATGCGTACCATCGCCGTCATCAACGCCAAGGGCGGCTGCGGCAAGACCACGATCGCAACGGGCCTGGCCTGTGCCCTGGCCTGGGAGGGTCACACCGTCGCGCTTGGTGATATGGACCCGCAGCAGTCGACCAGCGACTGGCTTGACCAGCGCCCGGAGGGCTATCCGGAGCTGATCGGCCTCAACAGCCGGGCCGGGCCGCTGCGCGCTCCACCCGAAGCCGACACCCTGATTCTCGATACCGCGGCCGGCATCCATGGCGCTGAACTCGGTCACGTCCTGCGGCGGGCCGAAACCGTGCTGGTCCCGGTGCTGCCGTCGCCGGTCGACATGCGCGCCTGCTGGCGCTTTCTCAATCACCTGCTCGAGCTCAAACCGGTCCAGTCGCGCGATACGGTCGTCGGCCTGATCGCCAATCGCGTCAAGACCAACACGATCATCTTCCGCGAGCTGACCGGCTTCCTGAACGATTTCCGCGTGCCCGTGATCGGTCATCTGCGGGATTCGATGAATTACGTGCGCGCGTTCGAAAAGGGTCTGAGCGTCTCCGATCTGCCGCCGTACCAGGCGTGGCAGGACTGGGAAGAGTGGGAAAGGATCCTGACCTGGATAAGGAGCCAGCGGTCGCGGGGAAAAGCCTGACGGGTCTGCTCGGCGCCACGTTCGCGCGCCTGAGAGACCCGGGGTGAGTGGTTTGGTTCTGTTGGTTTGGTTGGTTCGCAACCCAGCCCGACCATCTCAACTAACGTAAGCAAGCAAACCAACCAAGCCAACTAAACCAGAACATTGTCGATCAAGCGGGTGGTGCCGAGTCGGGCGGCGATCCAGATTCGCTGGGGTTGATCGGGCTGTGGCGGGCCGAGGTCTTCGGCCGAGCGCCACTCCAGGTATTCCACCTCGATCCCTTCGCGGTCGAGCTTGGATCGCGCTCTGGCCTCGATCGTCGGCCAGTCGCTTCCCGCCCGGAGCTGGCCAGCCAGTTCGACCAGGGTTTCGTGGAGTTTCGGCGCGCGGCCGCGTTCGTCTTCGACGAGATAGCGGTTGCGTGAGCTCATCGCCAGGCCGTCCGCTTCACGAATCGTCGGCAGGCCGCGAACATCGATCGGCAGCGACAGGTCCTGGACCAGCCGCCTGATGATCAGGAGCTGCTGGTAGTCCTTTTCCCCGAACACGCTGACCTCGGGTCGAACCTGGTTGAACAGCCTGAGCACGACCGTTGCGACGCCGTCGAAATGACCGGCCCGGCGACGGCCGCAGAGCGGTTCGGCCAGGGAAGGGGGTGGTTTGACCATGAACGGGTCAGCGAGCGGATACATGGTCGCCTGGTCCGGTAGCCAGGCGAGGTCGCATCCGGCGTGCTGCAGTTGTTCGAGGTCTTCATCGCGAGTGCGCGGATAGGATTCGAAATCCTCGCCCGGTCCGAACTGGGTCGGGTTGACGAAAATGCTCACCACGGTCCGGTCGCAGTGGTGCTTGAGCTCTTCGAGCAGGGCCAGGTGCCCGCCGTGGAGATTGCCCATGGTCGGTACGAGCCCGATGCGCTGCCGGCCAGCGCGCCATTGATCGAGCCTGGCGCGCAGCTCGCCGAGGCTGCCGGTGACGACCATGCTCAACGGTAGCCGTGCTCGGGGCCCGGAAAACGGCGCTCGCGCACGGCCTCGACGAACGCGTCAAGGGCCGCCGGGATGCTGTCGCTGTCGGCCATGAAATCGCGCACGAAACGCGGTCGGTGGCCGACGCTGATGCCGAGCACGTCGTAGAGCACCAGGACCTGCCCGTCGACCGACGGCCCCGCGCCAATGCCGATCACCGGGATCGCCAGGTCGGTCGCGATCGCTCCGGCCAGTTCCGACGGGACGCACTCCAGCACCAGCATGCCGGCACCGGCGGCCTCCAGGGCCTGCGCATCTTCCCGCAGGATACGCGCGGCCTCCTCCTCGCGTCCCTGCACGCGATAGCCGCCGAGCTGGTGGACGTGCTGCGGCGTCAGACCCAGATGGCCGCAGACCGGAATGCCTTGCGCGACCAGTTCGGCCACCTGCGGCGCGATCGCGCTGCCGCCCTCTAGCTTGACCATTTCCGCGCCGGCCTGCATCAGCCGCGCGGCAGAATGCATTGTCGTTGGTCGATCGTGGTAGCTCATGAACGGCATGTCGGCCAGCAGCAGCGCATGGTCGAGGCCGCGCCGGACGGCCTCGACGTGATAGACCATGTCGCTCACGGTCACCGGCAGGGTGTTGTCACGGCCCTGAATGACATTGCCGAGCGAGTCGCCGACCAGTACGCAGTCGACACCGGCATCGTCGACGCGCCGGGCGAAGCTGGCGTCGTAGGCGGTCAGCATCGAGATCGGCTGGCCATCGGCCTTGCACTCGCGCAGCCGTGGGACCGTCATCTTCCGGCGCTCGGTCATGACGTTCGATCCACTGCCCAGGAGGTTCTTACCGCTGGCCGGGGGATCGGCTCGGCGGGCTGCGCTGCATCGCGGTCCTTCGCATCCAGCGAAGCAAGCAGGTCTTCAACGCGACCCTGGCCGGGCACGTCAAGATCAGGCGCGATATCATGGAGCGGCACGAGAACGAACGCGCGTCGGGCGAGAAAGGGATGCGGCACGACCAGCTCCGGCAGGTTCACGATGCGGTCAGCGTAAACCAGAATATCCAGATCGATCTCGCGTGGCCCCCACCGTGTCCGATATTCGCTCCGGCCGAGTTCTCGCTCGATCGCTTTCAGGGCCTGCAGCAGTTCGATCGGCTCCAGTCGGGTCGACAGTCTCGCCACCGCGTTCAGGAAATCGGGCTGCTCCGTCACGCCCCAGGGCGGGGTTCGATAGCAGGGTGAAACCTCGATCAATCGGGTGTTGGACAAGGCATCCAGGCTGGCCAGCGCTCGCTTCAGGGCTTGTCGTGATGTTCCGATATTGCTGCCAAGCCCGACCCAGACCGGATTCATGAGATAGCCTTGCGCTTGCGTGGGCGCCGCCGCCGCTTGCGCTTGCCGCCTTCGGTCTGCTCCGCTGGTTCGGCCGAACCAGCGTCGTTTTCCTGGAAGTCCGTCCACCACTGCGCCAGCTCCCCGAGTTCCGGCTCTTCGAGCACCCTCAGCAGCAGAAAGTCGTAGGCGGCGCGAAAACGGCGTTCGTTGACCAGTCGATGCGGTCGTTTGCCGCGCCGCTTGCTGAAGCGTGGCTGCATGCACCAGATCTCCTTGGCTATCGACGAGAAGCGCCGATGGATCGCGACCTTGCGGGCCTGGGCCGCGATGGCTTCTTCGCCGGCCTCGGCCAGCGCCTCGACCGGTGGCATGCCTTCGGCACCCAGCGCATCGGCGCGGAAGCGGACACGATCCCAGAGGAAGGCCGCAAACAGGAATCCGGGCGTGACCGGCAGGCCCGTGGCGACCCGCTCGTCGGTATTCTTCAATGCCTGTTCGACCAGCGGCGGCGGCGATTGCGGGTCCTCGAACAGATCGGGGAACAGCTCCGGCCACAGTCCCTGCCGAACGAGCGCCTGATAGGTCGGCCAGGCGTGTCCGGCCAGGAACAGCTTGAGGATTTCGTCGAACAGGCGCGCCGGCGGAATGTCGTTCAGCAGGGGTGCCAGTGAAACCATCGGGCCGGCTGTCTGCGGCTCGATCGACAGTCCGAGCTTGACCTGGAAACGCACCGCCCGCAACAGACGCACCGGATCTTCGCGATAGCGCGTGACCGGGTCGCCTATCAGGCGCAGTCGACGCTGGAGAACATCCTCGTAGCCGTCGACGTGGTCGCGAATCGTTTCGCTGGCCGGGTCGTACATCAGCGCGTTGATCGTGAAGTCGCGCCGGGCTGCGTCCTCGGCTTCGGAACCGAAGACATTGTCGCGCAGTACCCGGCCTCCGGCTTCGACTTCGCGGTGCTCGCTGTCTTCGTCAGCGCCGCGAAACGTTGCCACTTCGATGACTTCGCGACCGAAGCGGACGTGCGCCAGGCGAAAGCGCCGGCCGATCAGGCGGGCGTTCTTGAACAGGCTGCGGACTTGTTCGGGCGTCGCGCTGGTGGCGACATCGAAATCCTTAGGTTCGACGCCGAGCAGCAGATCGCGCACGCTGCCGCCGACGATGAAGGCGCTGAATCCGCCGTCCTGAAGTCGTCTGACCACTTTACAGGCGTTGGCGCTGACCAGGTGAGGCTTGATGCCATGCTCCTGGCGGGAGATGATCCGGATCTGACCGCTCAATTCGGGCTCGCAAGAAGGAAGAAGGATAGGGCTACCGTGCAACACCGGGTTGTATCCCGGTTTGTTAAAATGAAGTTCGACAGTTTATCACCTTTGTCATTGACGCCCAGCCAACCCCGGCCACCACAGGTTTTCCGACGCCATGACTTTCGTTGTCACTTCCAACTGTATCAAGTGCAAATACACCGACTGCGTGGAGGTCTGTCCGGTCGACTGCTTTCACGAAGGGCCCAATTTTCTGGCCATCGACCCGGAGGAATGCATCGATTGCACCCTCTGCGAACCGGAGTGTCCGGTCGAAGCCATCTACCCGGAAGACGACGTTCCGGCCGGCGAGGAGGTGTTCATCGAACTCAATGCCGAGCTGTCGCGCGAATGGCCGGTCATCACCGCGATGAAACCGGCCCCGGAGGACGCCTCCGAATGGGAGGACGTGCCGGACAAGCTCAAGCTCCTCGAACGCTATTAAGCCGGCAACCATTCAGATCGCATTCAGCCGCGCTGCGCCTGACGAGGGCAAGGCACGCGCAACGGCCCCGCTACAGGGCTTCATGCCAGATGGGCAAGTCGCCCTTTCGCTCCCACCTGCGCTGGAACGCCGCTGTAGTGGTTCTACAGCAAGCTTCGCTGACGCCGTCCATCGTCAGGCACAGCGCGGCTGAATGCGATCCAAATGGTTGCCGGGTTAATGAAAACCGCGGCCCGGCCAGGAAACTGTTCCTCGATCAGCCGAGACGCTCCCGCAGGACGGCCAGCACGTATTCGGCGCGATCCATCTCCACGATCTGGCCATTCTCGTCCAGTAGCACCACCCGGGCCCGGTCGCCTTCAGGCCGGACCTCGGCAAGATACTCGCCGCTGTAGTCGCGCACCTCGTCCGAGAGCCAGAAAGCGAGTCGGGACAGCCCGCTGCGCTCGATCTGGATCGGGTCGTGGCGGAATTCGAAAAGATAGCGCCGATCGGGTTCGTCGACCCGGCGTACGCTCATACCCTGACGGTTCAGGGCGAAGCTGAGTCGCCGCCAGACGCTGTCGGCTTCGTCTTCGACCTCGAGATAGAGTCCGGTCGGGCCGAAGCGGATGTGCGAGCGTGACGCTTCTGCCTCGGCGCTGGGCAGGACCCGGGGCGGCAGGGCCTCATCGCCGGTCGCGGCCAGCTCCGGCAGGAACGTGCCGGGGATCTGGTAGGCGGAGCTCACCCTTGGCCGAGTCAGGTCGTCCGGTACTTCGATCGGATCGATCTCCTCGCTGTCGACGTAGACCGGCGTTCGATCGCGGTTGAAACAACCGGTCATCAGGCCTGCCAGCAGGAGCAGGAGAGTGGATCGGATCAACATGCTTGGTTTGAAAGTCGGGCTCGGTTTCATGCAACCCCTTGAATTTTGTCCGAGACTGAAGCTGACGGATCGCTGGACGTCATGGGCGCCTGTCCGTCAGTCACAGGGCGTCGGTCGGCAGCACCATTCCCCAGTTTAGGCAACATCGGAGACCGCGTCCAGCGCCAGGCTTTCGATGACTTTTTCGCCGAAGGCGTGATGAGACGCCTCGAGCTCGACCAGCGGCAGGCGCAGGGCGGGCCGGCAGCGCCCGAGGCGATGCACCATCCACTTGACCGGAACCGGATTGGCCTCGACCGACAGGAACCGGTAGAGCGCCTTCAGATCCTCGTTGAGCGCCCGGGCCGCGCCGGCATCGCCCGCCGTGGCGAGCGCGCACAGTCTTGAGATGGTTTCCGGCACCACGTTGGCGGCCACCGAGATGACCCCGGAGGCCCCGAGCAGCATGCTTTCGCAGCAGCTCGGGTCATCGCCGCTGAGCACGGTCAGTCCGCCGCGAACGAGATCGGTCACGCGCTTCGGGTCCGCAACGGCCTCCTTGATCGCGACGATCCGCTGATGGCGGGCCAGGCGCAGGCTGGTCTCAGGGGCGAGATCCACGGCTGTGCGCGTCGGCACGTTGTAGAGCACCACGGGTACCGGCGAAACATCGGCGATGGCGGTGAAATGCGCTTCGAGTCCGTGCTGCGACGGACGGTTGTACGCGGGTGTCACGACCAGTACCGCGTCGGCGCCGATTTCAGCGGCTCGCCGTGTTCGCTCGATGGCCGTGGCTGTGGAAGGCCCCCCCGTGCCCGCCAGTACGCTGATGCGTCCTCGGCATCTGGCGACGGCGCGTTCGAGCAGTGCGTCGGATTCGGCGGTGGTCAGCGTGACCGATTCGCCGGTCGTGCCGGCAACCACAACACCACTCGTCCCGGCGGCAAGATGCCAGTCCAACAAAGCCTCCCAGGCCGCCAGATCGACCTCGCCGTGATCGGTCATCGGGGTGATCAGCGCGACGATGGAACCTGAAAACATGAAAATCTCCGTCAATTTCGCCAATGGGCGGCTGCATGTCTTGCGACTTGCGCGAATTCTGTTAGTTTAACCGATGGCCGGCGAGCATCTGGGCCGCCGTCCCTCACAAGCCGCTGAATTAACGAAACTTTTACTCCAATGACAAGCAAAAGCCCAACGCTTTCGGATACCGCTGTTCCTGCAACCGGCGGGAGCGACCTCAAGCTCTCGGAATTCAAGGGAAAGCCTCTGGTTGTCTACTTCTACCCGCGCGACAACACGCCCGGCTGCACGCGCCAGGGTCAGGATTTCCGCGATCACCACGCCGAGTTCGAGAAACTGGGGTGCCGGATTGTCGGGGTGTCGCGCGACAAGGTCGCGAGTCACGAGAAATTCGCCGCCAAGCATGAATTTCCTTTCCCGTTGCTCGCCGACACCGATGAAACGCTCTGCCGCGAGTTCGACGTGATCAAGGAAAAGAACATGTACGGCAAGCAGGTCATGGGCATCGAGCGCAGCACATTCCTGTTCGCTGCCGACGGCAAGCTGGCCCGCGAGTGGCGCAAGGTGCGTGTTCCGGGTCACGTCGAAGAGGTTCTCGACGCCGTCCGCGAACTGGGCTGAATCAGGCCCGGCAATTCTGTTTCCACGACCGAGGAGTCCGTCGTTCGATGGCCGATCCGCTGCGCCTGTACCTGCTCGATACGAACGTGTTGATGCACGATCCAACCGCATTGTTTCGCTTTGCCGAGCACGATATCTATCTGCCGATGATCGTGCTGGAAGAACTCGATCGGGCGAAGAAGGGCGTTTCGGAAGTCGCGCGCAACGTCCGCCAGGTCAGTCGCTTCATCGGCCAGATGATGGACGAGGACACGCTCCTCGAAGCGGGTCTCGAGCTGCAGCAGCCCGACGGTCTCAACCTGCGGGTCGGCACCGGTCGGCTTTTCTTCCAGACCGAACGCTTCGATAACGGCCACGAGCTGGTCGGGGACCGATCCCTGGCCGACAACGAAATCCTGCTGGCAGCGCTTGCCCTGACGCGCAAACGGACCGACCGCGAGGTGGTCCTGGTGTCCAAGGACATCAACCTGCGCATCAAGGCCGGTATTCATGGCGTGCTGGCCGAGGATTACCACAACGACCGGGCGCTCGATGATCTGAGCCTGCTGTTCACCGGCCTGCGCGAACTGGACAACCGCTTCTGGCACGAGCACAGCACCCGCGATTCCTGGACCGAGGACGGGCGGACCTTCTACCGCATGGGCCGGGCCGACGACGACGAGTGGTACCCCAACCAGTGCCTGCGACTGGCCGGCGACAACGGTCTGGAGGCCCTGGTTCGCGATGTGCGTGAGGACAGCATCGTCATCGAGGTCGCCCAGGACTTCCGCAGCACCCAGCACGGAGTCTGGGGCATCATGGCGCGCAATCCGGAGCAGAATTTCGCGCTCAACCTCCTGATGGACCCCCAGATCGATTTCGTCACGTTGCTGGGTACCGCCGGAACCGGGAAGACCCTGCTGGCCCTGGCCGCCGGACTGACCCAGACGCTGGATCATAAGCTCTACCGCGAAATCGTCGTGACCCGAGCCACCGTCAACGTGGGCGACGATATCGGTTTTCTGCCCGGCACCGAAGAAGAGAAAATGACCCCGTGGATGGGTGCCCTGACCGACAACCTCGAGGTGCTGACCGAATCCGACGGTCACGGCGGAGAATGGGGTCGGGCAGCGACCAACGATCTGCTGGCGTCACGAATCAAGATCCGCTCACTCAATTTCATGCGCGGACGGACCTTCCTGAACCGTTATCTGATCATCGACGAAGCTCAGAACATCACGCCGAAGCAGATGAAAACCCTGATCACCCGGGCCGGCCCGGGAACCAAGATCGTCTGCCTCGGAAACGTCGAACAGATCGATACGCCCTACCTGACCGAGACGACTTCCGGCCTGACCTTCGCCGTCGATCGCTTCAAGCACTGGCCGCATGCGGGCCACGTCACGCTTCGTCGGGGGGAACGATCACGCCTCGCTGATTTTGCCTCGGAAGCACTCTGATCAGCGCCAGCTGTAGCTCAGCTCTCCGATTTGCCGGCCGTCTGGCGAGAATCGGCGTTCGCTGGCCCGGTTGACGCCACCCAGCTCGACCACGGTGCTGCAGCGAGTGCCGTAGCCGGGACTGACAATGAAAGGTGCCGAGAGCATTCGCTCGATGTCCAGTCCGACACCTGTGTCGGGCAATTCCCTGTCGTCCGCCTCCTGGCGGTCATCCATCAGGTCGAACAAACGATCGTGATCGATTGCGCCGGAAGGGTCGAGCTGCCGGCGCAGCGTGACGGCAACGCGGCGACTCTTCGGCCAGACCTCGTCCAGCAAACCGTTCGACAGGGCATGTACGCCCGGCGCGACGGCCTGCGGGTGCCACCGGCTGGAGCAATACCACAGCGACTCACGATCGCCGACCAGCAGATTGAACGGTCCGAAGGCAGTCCGATCCCGATGGATGTTTCGAGCGTAGTCCGACGGCGCCAGCCCGGACGAAAGGAACCCGATCGGCAGTTCGCCGCGCGAGCGCGCACCCGAGCCGGCGCGCGGATCGCGAAAGTTGGTGACCGCGGCCCAGCGCCCTTCGCGCGCCAGGGCCAGCCAGGTCCCGCCGCCGCGCTCGTCGCGCCCCGCCAGCGGCCCGTCAGGCCAATGCCACCAGGTCATCGGCCGGGCCGGACGAGCGTGGAATTCGTCGCGGTTGGCGGCCAGTAGCAGATGCCGATCGTGATCAGGGGTGAAGGCGAAGACGATGAGGCACATGGGGGAGGAGGTTCAAGGTTCAAGGTTCAAGGTTCAAGGTTCAAGGTTCAAGGGAGACGCCTGAGGGCTAGGGGCGAAAGGGCGAAAGGCCATCGAAATCGACCAATGGCTCGTCATCGTGCTAGATTGCCTCGACTGATCGGACTGGAATACGGACATGGATTCTAAGCAGTATGGACTCATGGGTGGTCTGCTCGCGCTGGGACTCGTGGTCGCGGCAGTCATTCTCGGTTCGGCGATCCGGGATTTCCGGATCAGCGACCGTTTTGTCGAGGTCAAGGGCCTGGCCGAGCGCGAGGTGCCGGCCGATCTCGCGATCTGGCCGATCAACTACCAGATTGCGGCGAATTCGCTCGATGACTTGCGCGACCGGATGGAGGCGGCCGATGAGTCCGTGGTCGCGTTTCTCAAGCTGCGCGGTTTCGAGGACGCCGAGATCAGCCGCAATCCACCCCGCATCACGGATCAGTGGATGCATTCCTATGGCGACCAGCGGCCGGCCAATCGTTTCATGGCCGAGCGCGGCCTGACCCTGAAGAGCGACAAGGTCGAGGCGACCCGGGGCGCGCTTCAGGACGCGTCCGAACTGGTCGGACAGGGCGTGGTTCTGTCGCCCAACTGGGGCCAGGCGGCCCAGTTCCTGTTCACCGGCCTGAACGACATCAAGCCCGAGATGATCGCCGAGGCCACCGCCGACGCTCGCCGCGCAGCGAACCGGTTCGCGGCCGACTCCGATGCCGCGATCGGCCCGATCCGCTCGGCCCGCCAGGGCTTCTTCTCGATCGACGAACGCGATCCCTCGACACCTGAAATCAAGGTGATCCGGGTCGTGACGACGATCGAGTACGTCCTGGAATAGGTCCTCGCCCGTTTTCCGGGTGATGCGCCCTCGTCCCCATCGGTCTTCATGCCCGGACCACGCGCCACGTTCTAACGTCCCGATTCACTCCAGTTGACAAGGAAGTTCATGCGCCGTTTCATAGCCTTTATCGTCACTTTGATCCTCCTCGCTCCGGGCGCGATGGTCCACGCATACGATTTCAGCTACCTCAACCGGCTGTCGCCGGCCAGCGATGGATTCCTCGGCAGGACCCTGGCTATCAACGATGGTTTCGTGTTCGCCGGTGCCCCCCAGTTCGACTCGGGCGAAGGCGGCGTCTGGCTGTTTCGTTACGATGACGATGGATTGACCCTGGTCCGTGAGATACCAGCCCGCGTCGAGTCACCGAGGCGCTTCGGCGGGTCGATTGCCTCGTCGGGCGAGTGGACGGCCATCGGCTACGCCGGCGGCACCGATCAGATCGATCTGTACCGGCGTGTCGGCGACGACTGGGAATTCTTCGACAGCTTGTTCAGTCCGAGTCCGGGAGAGATCGGTGGAATCGGCGTCGATCGGTTCGGGTCCCAGGTCGCTTTGTCCGGCGATCGACTCATCGTCGGTGATCCCAGCGCCGACATCCAGGGCGGGGAAGCGAACGTCGGCGTCGCCCTGATCTTCGGCCGCAACGTCGGCGGCAGCAATGCCTGGGGACTCGAGGACTTCCTCGTTGCGCCCGGCCCGACCGCCGATGGCTTTGCCTCTGGCTTGGCGATCGGCGGCGACACGGTGCTGGTGGCCGAGTCAGGTGTCGAGGACGTCCACGTGTTCACCCGCAGCGGTGGTGGCTGGGGATTCACGACGACCCTGGCGCCCGTCGATTCGGAGCCGGATGACGGCTTCGGCGATTGCGCCAACAGCAACAGCGGCTGCCTTGCGATCTTCGGCGACCGGGTCGCCGTCGGTACCACTTCGGGTAACGAAACCACTGGCTCGACCGCCGGATCGGTTCATGTGTTCTCCCGGAACCTGGGCGGCGCGAATCAGTTCGGCCAGATCGCGCAGGTCCTGCCCTCAACGCCGACGAGCATCGACGCCTTCGGTCAGGACGTGAAGCTGAGCGATGGCCTGCTCTTCATTTCGGCGCCCGGAAACCAGAGCAATCGGGTCTATGTCTTCCAGGATGGCGCCGGCGGTTACACCGAAGTCCAGACCATCATGGCACCGACCGATGTGCCGACCGGTAACGTCGAGTTCGGCTCCACCCTGGCCTATGAGGATGGATTCCTGATCGTCGGTTCCGAACGCTGGGATGACAACCCGGATCGTTTCGGGGCCGTGATGTCGTATCGTTCGGCGGCGATCGCCGACTGTGGCGGGCTCGACGCTCTTTTCTGCGATCGATTCGAAGAGTGAGCGGGCGCTGTGGACGGGCCTGATGGATTCAGTTCCCGAGCCGGGTCATTCGCTGCCCCAGCCGGATCGCGAAGCCCGATCCGGCCAGCAGGGCCGTTCCGAACACGATCAGCGCGATGGGCCAGCCCAGAACGTCGGCGAAATACTCGTGGGTGTAGTAGCCAAGGTAGCCCAGCAGCACGATGACCGCCAGGGCCAGCAATGCGCGTCTGCGCACGAGGACGCTGATCTGGACCAGGATCGCGCCGACGGCGATCAGCAGCAGGTCGAACGGAAAATGCCCGTCGACCAGGCCGAAGATTCCGATCGCCATCGACCCCGCATAGACCCACCAGAACAAACCGCACAGCGGTCGAAAAGCCGTGCCCTCCAGCGTCCAGCTGACCAGCATGCCGGATACGCCGATGACCAGAGCCACCAGCTTCCAGTCGATGTCGAGATGGCTGCAGGCGGCAATGAACCCGAAGGTCGTGAACGCCATGAGCCCCAGCAACAGCTCCAGTCGCTTCTGCCAGGCCAGCAGTAGCGCGAACTGGATTGCCATGACGCCGAACACCGCCACCGCGTGCAGCTCGTTGGGTGCCGCGACGAGGTACTCGTCGACCGCCAGGAACAGGCCCCAGGTCTGGAACCAGCCGGCCAGCAGGAAGAAGACGGACGCGGCCCGGTCATAGACCTGCCGCTGGCTCGCCAGCGCCGCGAAAACCAGCGCGATCAGACCGGAACCCAGCACGATCACGACGCGGGCGAGCGGCACGAGGTCGTCCCAGATCAGGCTGAACAGGCCGATCAGACCGGCCAGGACGAACAGACCGCCAATCGACGCCAGTACCGGCCTCAGCCAGTCTGACGATCGGCCAGGGCGTTCGACCGCAGGCGCACCCGGCGCGAGATCGCTGAGGCTCAGGGCGTGTTCGCGCATCAGGCGTTGAATCTGCTCGATGGCCTGCTGACGATTCATTCGCTCGCCTCGCCGTCGTCGGCCAGCCAGGCGACGAAAGCGCCGTCGGCCAGATAACGACCGGACTCCGGCAGCGGATGCCGGATGCCGTGACCGACCAGTTGATACTCCATTCGCGAGCGGTAACCGCCGAACAGCTCGGAAAAGAAGCCGCGACTGCCGCCCCAGGAGACCTCGAAGCGGTAGCCCTCGGGTGATTCCACCGCGTTGCTCCAGGTCCGGCTGCTCAGTTCAGCCGGAAGCGCCAGCACCTCGCTCTCCCGATCCTCGAGATCTTCAGGCAGTTCGATGTCGAAAGACCGGGACTCGCCCGTTCGCGGTCGATACAAGCACAGCCTCAGCGAGCGAGCTGTCTGATTGGCGCGTGCGACCCGGTTTTCGGTGTAGGTCAGCTCCAGCCGACCGTCATCGAGGGTCCACCGAATCTGCGGGCGCAGCCAGTAGTCGGCATCGGGCCAGTAGAGCACCGGCGTGGTCACCGGCGGTGCGTTCCAGCGCGCCGTGACCTGAATCGCCAGGACGAAGACGATCAGAAGCACCGGCAGCGAAAGCCCGACGAGCAGCGGCCAGAATCGTTGCATGAAGCGGCTCATCGGCCGAGCATAGCCCGAGCGGCGAAGACCCGCCAGAGGGAATCTGACGAGGCGGCGGCGCGACCGCGCAGCTTGCGACTGGGAGCGCCTACAGGCCGCGGGCCCAGTCCGGTCTCAGCCGCGCCTGCTCGGGGTGATGGATGGCGGTATCGAGCTGCCGGAGCAGTCGGTCCTTGTCGCGCCCCAGCTCGCCCTTGAGCACCAGCCAGTTGGACGCGTGATCGGAGCGGAAAACCGTGCGTTTCAGCTCGAGCTGACCGATGAAGCGCCGCATTTCCCTGAACAGTCCGATCTGATCGAGCGGTTCATAGTCAGGGAAGCCCGAGCGAAATCGCTCCTCGCCCTGGGGAAAGCTGACGACGAGCGTGGCCAGGTACTCCGGCTGGGTGGCATTGACGAGCTCGGCTGAATGGTCGGCGTGCTGCTCGCTGTGGACACGGCCACCCAGGCCGTTCAGCAGCATGACCGAGCGACTGATCCCGGCTTCGCGCATCTTGTTCAGTGCCTCGATGGTCGATGCCTGCGTCTCGCGCTTGTTGACCTTTTCCAGAACTAGGTCGTCACCGGACTCGGCACCGAGGTAGGCCATCTGCAGACCGGCATCGCGCAGAGCGACCAGATCTTCGACCGATTTGCGCCTGAGATTGCTGGCCAGGCAGTAGCTGGAGACCCGATCGATGGATGGGAAATGTTCCCGGATCGCTGCGAGAATCCGCATCAGCCGATGGGTCGGCAGCACCATGGCATCGCCATCGGCCAGAAAGATCCGTCGAACCCGGGTACCGAAGAGCTCGCCGCAGCGACGGATCATCTCCATCACCTCGTCTTCGGACCGCGCCCTGAATTTCTTCTGCGGCTGGGTATACATCTCGCAGAACGTGCATTGGTTCCACGAGCAGCCGTCGGTGACCGGCAGAATCAGTGAATTGGCTTCGCTGGGCGGGCGGAAAACGGGTTCGACGTATCGGATGGGCGTGGCGTGCATGCGATCCGGAGTACTTCCTGGTGCGATCGAACACCTATGATAGAGGGATAGACTGCCGATAGGCCATGGCTTGATTCCCGGAAACCTTCCAGTTCGCGAAGCCGGTCCAGTGAAACCCGACCGGAAAGCCCTGGTTTCATGGAGTAGCGGCAAGGACAGCGCCTGGGCCCTACATCGGATTCAGTCGGCGGGAGATCCAGAGTCCATCGACCACTGCGGCGAAAACGGCGAATTCCACACCTTCGTCGATCCGGCACCCTGCTTCGCTGAGTCGATCAGCTGTCGGGTCGAAGGCACGGTCGAGCGTGACGGCTTCGCGTTCGCGGATCTGGTGCCGACGACCTGAGCGAAAGACTGCGGCACGGTAATTGGAAGGGCGCGATCGCGGTCGCAACGGCCTCAGTTTCGCTTGCCCAGCAGGCTCCTGAGTTCCGCGATTTCGGCCCGCAGCGAACGCATCTCGTCGTGTAGCTCGGTCTCGATATGGTCCTGGGATTCGTGCACCACTCGCACCGTTTCGTCGTGTTCGTGTTCCTGGTAGGTCTGCATCGCGTTGACGATGATCGCGATGAACAGGTTCAGCATGGTGAAGGTCGCCACCAGGATGAAGATGACGAAGAACAGCCAGGCAAACGGGTGTGCCTCCATCACCGGGCGCGAAATGCCCATCGACCAGCTCTCCAGGGTCATCACCTGGAACAGGGTGTAGAGCGATCGGCCGAGGGTGCCGAACCACTGCGGATGGGTCTCGGCGAACAGGTTGGTGCCGATCACGCCGAAGACGTAGAAGATGATCGCCAGCACCAGCGAGATCGAACCGAGGCCGGGAATGGCGGCCAGCAGCGCGCCGACCACGCGCCGCATCGATGGCACCATCGTGAGCAGGCGCAGCACCCGAAGCACACGCAGCGTGCGCAGGACCGAAAACGGCCCGCTCGCCGGCACCAGCGCGATCGCCACCACGGCAAAGTCGAACAGGCTCCACGGGTCGCGCCAGAAGGCCGCGCGGTAGGCATAGATCCGCAGCGCGATCTCGATGACGAACACCGCCAGGATGATCCGGTCGATCGTCTTCAGCAACCCACCGGCAGTCTCCATCGCCGTCGGCCAGGTTTCGAACCCGAGAATCGCGGCATTGACCACGATCAGGACGATGATGGTCGTCTGGAATCGCGGTTGCTCGATCCAGCGAGTGACGCGCTCGCGCATTGGCAACGATGTTCAGGCGGTGGTGTTGGACTCGACCGCGCTGTGCAGCTCCCGGACCAGCCCCGGTTCGAGATTCAGTGCCTGGGCCAGGGTGTTGAGGTAGACCTGTTCGGCGACCGAGGCCGGATGAGCCACCAGCACCGAGGCCGCATAGACCTCGGCGGCATGCTCGGGAGAGTCCACCGCGGCTACCAGGCCCTCGATGTCCAGCGGTTTCGAGTACTCGGAAAACAGAAAGGCCTTGTCTTCCTCGTCGAGCTGTGAGTCGTTGACCTGCTGCAGGATCATCTGGCTTTCGCGGGTGTCGATCTGACCGTCTGCCTTGGCCGCCGAAATCATCGCGCGGATGATGAGCTGGCTGAGCTGCTCGGTGCCCTGCGTGTCATTCGGGGCCGGCAGAAAAGCCGTTCCCCGAGGTGCGGCCGGGAGCGGCTCTGGTGCTGACGCAGGCGGCGGGGCAGCCCTGCCTGCGGTTGACTGCTTGTGGCTCTGCCAGGCCTTGTAGGCCAGGCCGCCGACCAGGGCCAGTCCCCCGAGCTTCGCGGCCGACTTGGTCAGCTTGCGGCCCTTCTTGCCCATGAAGGCACTGGCCAGCGCGCCGCCTGCGAGACCGCCGGCAAGGCCGCCCGCAGCACCGCTGCCGATGAACTGGTCGAGCAATTTCTTGGCATCCACAGTGTTGATCCTCCCTGAGAGCGACCTTTGACCGTGTCAGAAAGGGGCGGTTCCCGCAGTCGATGGGCCTGGCTCAGGGCCTCGCGCTCGCTGGCTCGGATCCAGCCGGAATCGAGAGGAACCGATTCAGTCCGGAGCCGCCGTTGGAACCGGCGTCGTAGACGATGCCGTAGGCTGCTTTCCCGTCAGCGGTCGCGATGGGCTGGCCGCGCACCCACTGCACGTTCGCGTCGGCTACGAGGGACCTTGGTGCGCTCCACTGGCCGCCATGGCTGAAAGTGTGGAACAGCGTTCCGGTCTCGGTTTCGATGAAGGCGACGTGGACCGCGTCGCCGATCGCGATCGCGTCGGCTCCGACCTGGTCGGAGTCGACGGGGCTCTGGACGACGACGCGGTCGGTCACCGTGACCGGCGGGCTCCAGCGATCGTCTCCAGCCGAGCGGCGCTCGTGCAGGCGTCCATCCTGCGTCCGGTAGATCAGGACCACGGTTCGACCCTCGTCGAGCGTGACCAGCGGCAGCAGGGCGCCGACGTCCTCTTCCTCGGTTGCGAGCGTCTCGGCGATGAGAACGGCGTCGCTCAGTCCGCGGCCGGGCTCGATTCGCCGGGCCCAGGCCGTGCCGTTGCTGGCGGTGTAGGCCAGATGCACGAAATCGTCGCGGCCGGGAATCACTGTCGGACCGGACACGACGGTTCCCAGAGGCCCGGGGATGGCGATGCCCTCGCTCCACCGGCCTTCCTCGGACCGAATTGCATAGGCAAGTCCATCGCCGGCGCCGTAGACGGCCACGACGCTGCCATCGGAGCGCACGGCAAGATCGGCGACCTGGGTGGGCGGTGCAGCCGGTTCGGCAATGAGTTCATCGCGAACGACCCAGGCCCCGACGCCTTCGCCCGGATCGAAGGCGTGATAGAGCACCTGCTCGGAAATCTGATGCACGACATGAATGCGACCGCCGACGTACACGCTCGCCAGTCCTTCGAGATCACCGGTCGCGGGTCGCCTCGCGCCGTCGACTTCGCGCCAGGTCCGCCCGAAGTCCGATGATCGGAGCATCATCATCCGGTTCCAGGTCTCCGATGGCTCGATGATGAAGTAGAGGTCGCCCGTCCCGGTCTGCCAGGGGCCCAGACGCATCGGTGTTTCGACAAAGGTGCCGCCGAGGTGGCCGTCGGGAACGCTCAACAAGACCGAAGCGGTGTTCGTGGCCGGCAGCGGGCGTCCAAGATCGTCGATCAGGCGGAACTCGAAGCGGTCTCCGGCCTCGTTCATGGCGGCTTGGTCGGCGAATCGTCGGATGACGATCGGTACCGACCACTCACCGTGCCCGCGCCTTGCCGACCAGGCAGGAGTCCGGGAACGAAGCGACAGGCCGGAGCCACCGGCGAAGGGCAGGCCGGACTGACTCAGTAGATCGTCAGTTGCGCTCCCATTCTCAAAGGAAGTGCTGCTGATGATGCTGGCACGCGGCGTACTGGCCTCGCCTTCGATCACGAGCGTCATGATATCGACTTGTCCATCGGGTGCAACATCGATACCCAGCCGCGGCTGGGCGATCATCCTCTGCGCCGCCTGCCACTGGAGTCGGACCTCGTCGTGCAGCTCGGCGGTCCATTGCGGTCCGTCAAGCTCCAGGCTGAGTTCGTTCCACTCCCCGGCGGGCAGATCGACAACGGTTTCAGCGAGGATTCGACGCTGGATGCCGTCCACCCGGATGACCCGGGCTCGACCCGATCGCTCCAGCTCGATGACCGAGTAGGCGTCGGCCCCGATCTGCTCGAAAACCAGACCGAATCTGCCGTGTCCTTCGTTCGGCAGCCGGAACTCAAGCGCGAATTCGTTCGGCGTCCAATCGAAATCGGTCGCTGCCCAGGCGCGAAACGACCCGTCCTGCGTTAGGATTCGAAGCGCCTTAGTCTGACCTTCGGGCACTCGCTGCAGGTCTTCGATCGAGCCGTCGAGGATGATCCAGTCGCGCTCGAAATCGCGGTCGGACGCGCCGGGCCTGCGCTCCTCCAGGTTCTGGGGGAGCGGGAAATCGGCTGCCTCCAAGGATTGCCAGACGCCGTCGTTGCGCCGGAACTGCAGCGCGAAGCGCCGAGGTTCCGAGCTGTCGCCGGCCTCGACCTCGAAACGGATACGGAAAGGCTGATCGGCTGTAACCACAGCGGGCTGGTTTACTGCAGCGGCCCAGCCGCCGTCATCGTTCAGGCCGAGCTGGCTGTCGCGGCGTATGCGGAAAGCGACTTGGCGGTCCGCTGCCGCCGCCGCCGGGCGATCGACCGCATCCGGTCCGGATGATCCGGCTTCCCGCGGGGTGCCCGGGTCGTTGACGGCACAGCCGGCCAGCGAAGCCATCGCGATCAGGCCGGCCAGAATGACGCGAGCGGAGAGCTGGCCCATCGGATCAGGCTTCGACGAAGAAGGGTCCGCGCATTTCGTAGATTCGGCCATCGGTATGGTCGCCGGCCACGCCTCGCTGCGAGCTGAAGTACAGGCGATTGCCGTCCGGGCTGAAGGCCGGGCCGCAGATTTCCGATTCGCGCTGGCCGATGACGTTGACCAATTCGAATGGCGTCACGTCGGGGCCGACCACAACCAGGCGCATCTCGCTGCCGTCCTCGGCCACCAGCACATCGCCGCCGGCCGAGACGGTCAGGTTGTCGACATCGTCAATGCCCGGGTTGAAGGCCTGCTGGCTCTGTTTATCGTAGATCAGGTCGAGCGTGCTGTGGAGCGTGTCCAGCGCCCAGACCCGGTTGTCGCCCTTGGTCGTGAAATAGACGATGCCGTCGTGGAACCAGCAGCCTTCGCCGCCGTTGAAGACTTCGGCGTCGGCGACCTGGTAGCGGGTCGGAGTTTTGACGGTCATGTCGTTGCTCTCGATCAATCGGGGCATCGGATTCGGCACTTCCCGCCAGTCCACCGCGCGGGTCTGCGCGGGATCGTCGCCCGCCACGATAGCGACTTCCAGCCGGCCCGATCGCAGATCGGCACGTCCGCCTGCCGGATAGTGATCCGGGATGAACCGATAGAAATTGCCGTCGGGCACGTCTTCGGTCAGGTAGATGTGTCGGTGAACCGGATCGACCGCCGCAGCTTCGTGCTTGAACACGCCCAGAGCCGGCGCGGGAACCGCGAGTTGCTGGCCGGTCGGGTCGCACTCATAGACCAGACCCTCGTCGATTTCCTCGCAGGTCAGCCAGGTGCCCCAGGGGGTCGGCCCGCCGGCGCAGTTGTTGGTCGTGCCGGTGCAGATCGGATAGCTATCGACCAACCGGCCTGAGGCGTCGAAGCGAAGTGCCCCGACACCGCCCTGACGCCAGCCGCTGACTTCGGCGTTGGAAACGTAGACCCAGCCGCCGTCGTCCATCGCAAAGGTCGCACCTCCATCGGGATCGGCGTGCCAGACATAGCTCGAAGAGGCCACCGGTCGCTCGCCGGTCCTAGCCAGCTGGCGCACCGAAAATCCGCGCGGCAGCATCATCAGCGTGTCGGGGTCGTTCTCGACCTGCGTTATCTGGAGCGTTCCAGCCAGATTGGGGATGTTGCTGACCCGGGCCGGCATGGAAAGCGGCCGGGCTGAACGGGGTGACCCCTGAGTCGACTTTCCCCAGAGCGAAGGTCCGACAGCAAGCACGCCGGACGCGATCAGACCCTGGCGCAGTAACCGGCGACGCCGGGCATTGACGGGATGGCTGGATCGGAAGGGCTTCAATCGGCTTCGCTCGCCAGTGGCATGGTGAAAAGTGTAATGGTGATCAAGAAACCACTCTGTACCGTAGATTAACACGCACGATGTCCGGCACAAATGACATGCGAATGACGAAAGAACCGATCAGGTCACTCAGCAGTCGTATCAGAGTTGCTTGCTAATCCAACCATCAGTAATCCCGGAGAAACAGGATTTTAACAATAGCGTAGCGAACGGGAAACATTGTGCGTCTAAGTTATCGGGTGTTGAAGCGATTTAAGGAACCGTCATGTTGAAATCCCCTACGTTGGCTTTCGCAGTCGCAGTGCTCTTACTGGTTGCGATGACCCCGGCTCAGGCGTCGACCGGCACAGTCAGCGGCGCGGTGGTCAGCAGCGATGAGAGCGTCGACTTCGAAGGCGCGATTGTTCGCCTGATCGGCACAGAATTTCGCACTTCCACCGATCGCAACGGTCGTTTCCGCTTCCTGAACGTGCCCGCCGGCGATTACGAAGTGCGAGCCGAATACGTCGGTGCACCGGGGGAAAGCGTGCCCGTGACGGTTTCGGTGGGCGAGACCACTGAAGTCACGGTTCGGATCGCCACTGATCTCGAACGACTCGTCGTGATCGGACAGCGCGCGATCCAGAGCGCGTCCCTGTCGCGCGAACGCGCGGCCATCAACAACATCAACGTGATCACGGCCGACTCGATCGGCCAGTTCCCGGACAACAACGTGGCCGAGGCGCTTCAGCGCGTTTCCGGCCTGTCCGTCCAGCGCGACCAGGGTGAGGGGCGTTTCATCACGATTCGCGGCGCGAACGCGAATTTCAACACCACGACGGTCAACGGACTCCGCATTCCGGGCCCGGAAGACGACAGCCGTGCGGTCAACCTCGACGTCCTCTCGGCCGATCTTGTGCAGAGCGTCGAAGTGTCGAAGTCGCTGACCCCGGACCAGGACGCCGACGCGGTCGGCGGCAACATCGAGATCAGCACGCTGAGTGCCTTCGACCTTGGCAATTCATTGCGGTTCAACGCTGAAGGCAGCTACAACGCCAAGGCCGATGAAGTCGGACCGCGGCTCGGCGTGACCGGCACGCGTCTGTTCAGCGTTGGCAGCGGCGTTGACAATCTCGCGGTTTCCGGCTCGCTGACCTATTTCGACCGTCGCTTCGAGGTCGACAACCTCGAAGCCGGTGAATGGCCCGAAATAGAAACGCCGTCCGGCCAGATCGTCCGCGCGCCGGAAGCGGCCGAACAGCGCGATTACCGGCTCAGCCGCGAGCGCACCGGCGCCGTGCTGAACTTCGACTATCAGCACAGCCCGATGGCCGAGTTCTACCTGCGCACGCTCTACAGTGAATTCGCCGACAACGAGATCGAACTCGAGCACGAGTACATCTTCGAAGACGCCACGCCGGTTGAAATCACCGAGAACGGCGGCCTGTATACCGACGGCGAGGTCGAGCGGCGCGGCAAGGAAACCACCGCGACCCGCGAGATCCTCGCGATCAGCGCCGGTGGCGATCACCTGCTCGATCGCTGGGACCTCGACTACCAGGCCGGCTATTCCGAGGCCAGCACCTCCGAGCCGTTCTCGCTCGGAACGGCGTTGATCGCCGAAGGACTGGATATCGGCTACGACTTTTCCGGTCCCGAAGGCCGGCAGGTGCCGAACCTCTTCGGTACCGACCTGAGTGCGCTGGAAGATGTCACGGCCTACGAGCTCGACCTCGTGGAACTGGAGAGCGACCAGGTCGAGGAAGAAGAAGTCTCCCTGAAGTTCAACCTCGGTCGTGACCTGTTCTGGGGCAACAATCCGGGCCGCATCCAGTTCGGTGCCAAGGCCCGGCTCAGAGAGAAGAGCAACGACGGGAACAACAGCAATTTCGTCGACTTCGATGCCGATTACACGCTGGCCGACCTGGTCGGAAGCGGCGAACGCGACTACGCGCTGGGCCGTTTCGGTCCGTTCGTGGACGTCCGGACCCTGCGCGAGTTCTTCGCGGCCAACGGTGCCAACTTCGGCATCGATCAGGCGGATTTCCTGCTCGACAGCGAGGGCGAGGACTACAGTCTGGAGGAAGACATCTACGCGGCCTACGTGATGGCCGAAGCGTCTTTCGGCCGGCTCGACCTGCTTGGCGGTCTTCGAATCGAGACCACCGACATCCAGCAGAACGGTTTTCGGGCGATCGTCAATGAAGACGTCGACGACGGCATTCCGACCGTCGAGCCGTTTTCCGGAGAGAACGACTACACCGATCTGTTCCCGAACCTGCAGGCGCGGTTCAATATCTCCGACAACCTCCAGCTCCGCGGCTCCTTCACCCGCACGATGACGCGTCCGGGCTTCGAGGACGCCGGAGCCCGGCAGGTGGTCGAGATCGAAGGCGGCGAGCTGGCCGCCGAAGTCGGCAATCCCGATCTCGACCCGTTCTACTCGAACAATTTCGATCTGGAGCTCAGTTATTTCGCCGGTGAAGTGCTCGGTGCGGCCTCGATCGGCGTGTTCTACAAGGACATCACCGATTTCTTCGTGACCACCGACATCGCCGGTCAGGGCGCGTTCGTCGATTTCGACGAAGTCGAGGCCGTCATCAACGGTGACGACGCCGAGGTCTACGGGATCGAACTCAGCTACGTCCAGGAGTTCAGCTTCCTGCCCGGCCCCTGGGACGGTCTGCTGCTGATCGCGAACTACACCTACGTCGATTCCGAGGCGAACGTGCCGTTTCGTGATACGCCGATCCGGCTGCCGCTGCAGTCCGACCACATCGCGAATCTGGCGCTGGGCTACGACAAGGGCGGCATCTCGCTGCGGCTGTCGATGAACCACCGCGGCGAGTATCTCGATGATATCGCCGACCCCGAGGATCCCAGCCAGGACGAGATCGTCAAGGGAGAGACCCGGCTCGACTTTACTTCCGAATATCAGATCACCGAAAACATCGCAGCCCTGTTCAATGTCTCGAACATCACCAACGAGCCGTTCTACGCGTTCCACGGCGACGAGCGCTTCGCCCGTCAGTTCGATGAATTCGGACGCGTCTGGGAACTCGGGCTGCGTCTGATTTTCTGAACGTTCTTTCGGTTGCCGCCTGGCCCGCCGCGCGGAGGTATCGCTTGCCGGTGCTCAGGCCGGCCACAGCCAGGCTGCGCCGCGCACCCCGCTGGAATCACCGTGGACGTTGATGACGACTCGGGTCAGAACTTCGTCGGAGAAAACGTGGTTCGGCAGTGCTTCAGTCGCTCGGGGGGCCAGGTCGGGGATGTTCGACATGCCGCCGCCGAGGACCACAACATCCGGATCGACAATGTTGATCACGTTTGCGAGAGAGCGCGCGAGCCGGTCGACATAGTCGTTGAGCGTTTGCACTGCGATCGCTTCTCCGTCGATTGCCCGCGCAACGATTTCGCGTGAGGGAAACGCATCCTTTGCTCTTGCCGCATAGTCCCTTTCAAAGCCCGGACCGCTGATCCAGGTCTCGACGCAACCTTGCTTACCGCAATAGCATAGATGTCCCGGCCGCTCGTCGTCTCTGGGCCAGGGCAGGGGGTTGTGACCCCACTCACCGGCGATACGGTTCATGCCTTCCAGCGGCCGGCCATCGACGACGATCCCGCCGCCGACGCCGGTCCCGAGGATCACGCCGAAAACCGTCGCCGCGCCCGCGCCCGCGCCGTCGCTGGCCTCCGAGAGCGCGAAACAGTTGGCGTCGTTCGCCAGCCGGATTTCTCGATCGAGCGCTTCTGCCAGATCCGTGGGCAGGTCGCGGCCGTTGAGCCAGACCGAATTGGCGTTCTTGATCACCCCGGTTCGCGTGCTGACCGCTCCGGGGATGCCGACGCCTACCCGGCAACGCGCGTCCAGTTCTGACTCGATGTCCTCGACCAGCCCCCGAATCGCGGCCAGCGTATCCTGATAGTCCCGCGGCGTGGCAACGCGCCGGGCCGGCGCAACAATGCTGCCGTCACCGTCGATCGCTATGGCCTCGATCTTCGTGCCGCCGAGGTCTATTCCAATTCGCACGGGCGCATCCTCCGTTGGAGCGGCTTCTGGCGGAAAGCAGATTCTATAGGTATTGCCAACCCGTCAGCAGGGACGAACTCCAGTCAACCCGACTCACGATGGTTGACGGCGTGCATCAGCCTGACCGAGCAGCAGACGGGCTGCTCAGTCCTGAATCGCCGCGCGTACCGCCACGGCCGTCGCCGGGAAATCGGTAAATACCGCGTCCACGCCCAGTTCGAAGAGCGCGCGCAGCTCGTCTTCGACGGTTTCGCCGGTGATCGGCGGGCGGTCGTCGCGGATGGTCCAGGTGTGAATGTCCAGACCCAGGGCGTGGGCCTGTTCGAGGAAGCCGGTGCTGGAACCATCGGCGTTCAGAAGGACGGCCTTGTTGGCGCCGATGCCGTCGGCGAATTCCGCGATCGCCTCGAGGGGCAAGCCATCGGCATTGGCGCCGGGCTCGTCGGGACCGGCGTAGAGCATCAGCAAGGGCAGTGGCGTTTCGGGCCGCAGGCGCTTGAGGAAATCCGGATCGAAGCTCTGAATCATGACTGCCGAGTCTTCTACATTCAGCCCCCGAGCTTCGAGCACTGAAAGCAGCGCGGGCAGAGGGTCCAGCCCGAACTGGGCGTAGAGCGCCGGGAGTTTGACCTCGGGCTCGATCGGAATGGTGCAGCCGCAGAGCCGCTCCTGTTCGAGCACGAAATCGAGAAAGTCGGCGAACGCGAGCAACGGATGCAGGTCATCGAACTGCCGGGGCCGGTCGTCGAAGACCTGGCGTGACTTCAGGCCGCGCAGTTCGGCCGCGGTGAAGTCCATCACCCACCAGTCGCTGCGTCCGTTGCGCTCGACCCGGCGATCGGCAAACTCCGGGCGATCGGCCACGTCGGTCGAAGTGGACAGGTAGGGGTCGTGACGCACGATGAGCTGGCCGTCCGAGCTCATCTGCAGATCGGGCTCGATGACATCGGCCCCCTGCTGCAGTGCGAGCCGGTAAGCGGCTTCGGTGTGCTCCGGCCGCTCACCCGAAGTACCGCGATGGGCGATGACCAGGGGCGCTTTGCCGCTGCGGGTGTTCCAGGCCATCGAATCAGACTCGGACAAGGCTTCGGGCGACGTCAAGGGCGTGCAGGCAATCATCATCATCGAAGGCAACGTCAACAGCGCAGCGAATCGACTCATGCGGGCGTCCTGAAATCGGCCATAGGACACCACGATACAAGCCGGCGCGGCGGAAGGCCATTACCATTTCATGAACGCGGCCAATCGATGCTGAGCCCGCCGCGTCGATCGCGCTGGTCCTTCGCATGCCAAGTCACTGCGGTAAAGTCACCGCAACCCGATCATTGGCACCAGAGACCCTTATGAGGACGATCGACATCACGGAGACCATCGACCTTGGCCGCGAAAGAGCCTTTGCGTTGCTGGCTGATCACGCGAATTACCATCGCTTTCCGGGCGTGACCGCGTCCGAACTTCTGAGGGAAGGGGACCCGGTGCCGAACGGCGTCGGCGCCCTGCGCCGAGTCGCGCTCGGCGATGTCGTGCTGGACGAGGAAATCACCGGCTTCGAGCCTTCGAACAGGCTCGCCTATCGGATCGTCGCCTCGAAGCCGGTGACCGTCGTACACGAGGGCGGCGAGATCGAGTTGAGCGCGGTGCCCGAGGGCACCCGCATCCGCTGGCGCTCGACCTTCAGGCTGAAGATTCCGCTGATCGGCTGGTTTGTCACGCGCCGTGCCGCCCGGCAGTTCGAGACCGGCTTCAGGGCGGTGCTTCGATCGCTGCCGGCGATTCGGGACTGAGCCGGGTTTCTTCCCGGACAGGGGCCCACTATCGCCTGTCATTCCCGGACTTGATCCGGGATCCCCGACTTGGCGGTGGCAGTCCGGTCGGCAACAGGCATGGTGCCGGGGCCGCCCTGGAGATCCCGGCTCTCCGCTTCGCTCGGGCCGGGATGACAGTGTGGGAATGGTTGGTATCGCTCGGTCCGGGATGACAGTGCGGGAATGGTTGGTATCGCTCGGTCCGGGATGACAGTGCGGGAATGGTTGGTATCGCTGCGGCCGGGGTGGCAGCGGAAACCTGCGCTACCTCGCGGGGAAGGCGGCAACGTTGCGCCGCCGATCGGGTTCCCTGAAAATCACCCGTCGAAACTCAACTCCCCATCCTTTACATCAACCATGATCGAATCTCCCGGCCCGAAGTCTCCGGCGAGAATCCGCTGCGCCAGCGCATTTTCCAGTTTCTGCTGGATCGCGCGCTTGAGCGGGCGGGCACCGTAGACCGGGTCGAAGCCGGCTTCGCCGAGCCGGTCGAGGGCGGCGTCGCTGATTTCGAGGGTGATGTCGCGATCGGCCAGGCGCCGCGTGAGCGACTGGATCTGGATAGCGGCGATTTCGCGGATCTGTTCCCTGTCGAGCGGATGAAAGACGACGATGTCGTCGACCCGGTTGATGAACTCGGGCCGGAAGTGCTGGCCGACGACTTCCATCACCGCGGACTTGATCGCGTCGTAGTCGGCATCGGCTTCGGTGGTCATGCGCTGGATGCGATCCGAGCCCAGGTTCGAGGTCATGACGATGACGGTGTTGCGGAAGTCGACCGTGCGGCCGTGGCCGTCGGTCAGGCGCCCGTCGTCGAGGACCTGGAGCAGGATGTTGAACACGTCCGGATGGGCCTTTTCGACCTCGTCCAGCAGGATCACCGAATACGGCCGCCGGCGCACGGCCTCGGTCAGGTAGCCGCCTTCTTCGTAGCCGACATAGCCCGGCGGCGCGCCGATCAGGCGGGACACGGCGTGCTTTTCCATGAACTCCGACATGTCGATCCGGACCATCGCCTCTTCGGTATCGAACAGGAAACCGGCCAGGGACTTGCACAGCTCGGTCTTGCCGACGCCGGTCGGGCCGAGGAACAGGAACGATCCATTCGGCCGGTTCGGGTCGGCGAGGCCGGCGCGCGAGCGTCGGATGGCGTCGGAGACGGCCTTGACCGCTTCGTCCTGACCGATCACCCGATCGTGCAGGGCCCCTTCCATGCGCAGCAGCTTGTCGCGCTCGCCTTCGAGCATCTTGGAGACCGGAATGCCGGTCCAGCGCGACACGACCTCGGCGATTTCCTCCTCGGTGACCTTGTTGCGCAGCAGCTGGAAGTGCCCGGTGGTTTCGGCCGATTCGGCCTGTTCGAGGCGCCGCTCCAGCTCGGGAATCCGACCATGCTGGATTTCGGCCATGCGCGACAGGTCCTGGGCCCGACGGGCATTCTCGAGTTCGGCGCGGGCGCGCTCGAGCTCTTCCTTGATGTGCGTGGCGCCCTGCACCGAGGCCTTTTCGCTCTTCCAGACTTCGTCCAGGTTGGCGAAGTCGCGTTCCAGTTCATCGATTTCGTCTTCCAGGTCGGCCAGGCGCTTCTTCGACGCGTCGTCGGTTTCCTTCTTGAGCGCCTCGCGCTGGATCTTGAGCTGGATCAGACGCCGCTCGAGACGGTCCATCGCCTCGGGCTTGGAGTCGATTTCCATCCGGATCCGGCTGGCCGCCTCGTCCATCAGGTCGATCGCCTTGTCCGGCAGATTGCGGTCGGTGATGTAGCGGTTCGAGAGGCTGGCCGCGGCGACCAGTGCCGGGTCGGTGATGTCGACCCCGTGGTGGACTTCGTAGCGCTCCTGCAGGCCGCGCAGGATGGCGATCGTGTCCTCCACCGAAGGTTCGCCGACCAGCACCTTCTGGAAGCGGCGCTCCAGAGCGGCATCCTTTTCGATGTTCTCACGGTATTCGTTCAGGGTGGTCGCGCCAACGCAGTGCAGCTCACCGCGCGCGAGGGCGGGCTTGAGCATGTTGCCGGCATCCATCGAGCCCTCGGCCTTGCCGGCGCCGACCATGGTATGGATTTCGTCGATGAACAGGATGATCTGGCCCTCCTGCTTTTTCAGATCGTTGAGCACGGCCTTGAGGCGTTCCTCGAATTCGCCGCGAAACTTGGCGCCGGCGATCAGCGCGCCGAGGTCGAGGCTCAGCACACGCTTGTTCTTCAGGCCCTCGGGCACCTCGCCGTTGACGATGCGCTGGGCCAGGCCCTCGACGATCGCGGTCTTGCCGACGCCGGGCTCGCCGATCAGCACCGGATTGTTCTTGGTCCGGCGCTGCAGGACCTGAACGCAGCGGCGGATTTCCTCATCGCGCCCGATCACCGGGTCGAGGCGAGATTGCTCCGCTCGTTCGGTCAGGTCGATGGTGTATTTCTTCAGGGCTTCGCGACTGTCCTCGGCGTTCGGGTCGTCGACCTTCTCGCCGCCGCGCACCGCGTCGATCGCTTCATCGACCGCCTTCCTGGTCACTCCGGCCCGATGCAGTATCTCGCTCAGCCCGACCTTGGCCTCGAGCGCCGCGAGGACGTACAGCTCGGAGGCGATGTAGGCGTCGCCGCGATCGCGCGCGATCTTGTCGGTCAGGTTCAGGACCCGGCTGAGGTCGTTCGACAGATTGATCTGGCCGGCCTGACCCGACACTTTCGGCAGCCCGTCGAGCTTCTTGCCCAGGGCCGAGCGCAGCGCATTGACGTCGGCCCCCGAACGGCCGAGCAGGGCACGGATGCCGCCACCTTCCTGGTCGAGCAGTCCGACCATGACGTGCTCGGGCTCGAGCATCGCGTGCTCCTGAGTAACCGCCAGACTCTGGGCTTCGGCGAGCGCCTGCTGGAACCGCGCGGTCAACTTGTCCATTCGCATAACGGGCTGACTCTCCTGAATTTGTTCAACTTATCCACAGGTTGGGGTCGGCCCGACACCGAATCAAGCACTATTCCGGTGCCGCGGCCCGATCGCGGCTAAGGGCGCGGGAAAGCGCGCTGTCAGCCGGGTTCGCGCAGGACAAGCAAACGGGTCTCGGTCATGTCGTCGATCGCGTATTTGATCCCCTCGCGACCCAGCCCGGAGTCCTTCATGCCACCGTAGGGCATGTGGTCGACGCGGAACGACGGGATGTCGTTGATCAGCACGCCGCCGACTTCGAGCCGGTCCCAGGCCTTGCGGATCTTGCTGATGTCGCGAATGAACAGTCCGGCCTGCAGTCCGTAGCGCGAGGTGTTGATGAGGTCGAGCGCGTTGTCGAAATCGGAGAAGGGCTCCAGCACGAGAACGGGTCCGAACACCTCTTCGGAGTACACGCGGCAGTCGCGCGGCACCTTTTCGAGCACGGTCGGGCTGACGATCCGGCCCGTGCGCTCGCCACCGATCGCGCAGCGAGCACCCTTTGCGAGGGCTTCGCCGATCCATTCGACCATGCGCTCGGCGTCGGCTTCGGTGACCATCGGTCCGACGAACGTGTCCTGATCGCGCGGGTCGCCGGTTTTCAGCGAGCCGACCTTCTCGACCAGGCGGTCGCGGAGTTCCTCGTAGACGTCGGCGTGGACCAGGACGCGTTGTACCGAAATGCAGCTCTGGCCCGACTGGTAGAACGCGCCGAAGGCGATCCGGTCGACCGCATCGGCCAGGTCGGCGTCGTGATCGACCAGGCAGGCCGCGTTGCCGCCGAGCTCCATGACCACCGGCTTCTTGCCGGCTCTGGATTTGAGCATCCAGCCGACCTTGTCGGAGCCGGTGAAGCTGAGCAGTTTGAGACGTTCGTCTTCGGTCAACCTCGAGGCGTCTTCGGCATCGACCGGCAGAATCGAAAACGCGCCCTCGGGAAGGTCGCAGCCGGCCAGGATCTCGCCGATCAGCAGGGCCGAAACCGGAGTCTTGTCGGCCGGCTTGAGCACGAACGGGCAGCCGGCCGCGATCGCGGGTGCGACCTTGTGCGCAACCAGATTGAGCGGGAAATTGAACGGCGTGATCAGCGAAACCGGGCCGACTGGCACGCGTCGGGTCATCGCCATGTAACCCGTTGCGCGCTCGGTGATCTCCATCGGCAGTACCTCGCCGCCGATCCGCGTCGCCTCCTCGGCCGCGATATGGAAGGTCTCGATCAGGCGACCGACCTCGCCCTGAGCGTCCTTGATGACTTTTCCGCCCTCGACGATCAGCACCTCGATCAACTCGTCGCGGCGCTCGATGAACCGGTGGGCACAGTGCAGCAGGATGTCCCGTCGGCGATAGGCGGGTAATTCGGCCATGGCACGCGCCGCACCTTCGGCGGCGGCGATCGCCTCATCGACCTGCCGATCTTCGGCCTTGGCGACGCGGAAGGCTGGCTCCCCGGTGTGCTTGTCCTCGACGATGAGATCCTCGTTGGCGAAGACCGGGCGATTGGCCAGATAGTAGGGAAAAACCTTGTCGGATGAAGCGGCTGCCATGGTGCTTCCTGCAATGCTTGAAGAATTGACCCCAAGCATAGCCGATAGCGCGGCGCTGCCCGGGCTGAATGGGGTAGGATGCGGGCATTCCGGGAAGCGTGCCGCCGGTGTCGAATGTCGATCGCCGGGTGGTCAGGCTTCGAGCGCAAACCTCGAGGAGTGATATGGGCAACCGCCTTTCAAGAATCTACACCCGCACCGGCGACGACGGAACCACCGGCCTTGGCGACGGCTCGCGGACGCAGAAGGACTCGCTCAGGGTCGAAGCGTACGGCACCGTCGATGAACTCAATAGTGCGGTCGGACTGCTGATCGCCCACATCGACGATCAAGCCACCTCATCGGTCTTGCTGGACGTGCAGCACGACCTGTTCGATCTTGGCGGCGAGCTGTGCATGCCGAACATGGCCCTGATCGCTGACCGTCATACCTCGCGCCTCGAGCGCGAACTCGACCGACTCAACGCAAAACTGCCGCCGCTCAAGGACTTCATCCTGCCGGGCGGCAGCGTCGCGGCGGCCCAGGCGCATCTGGCGCGCACGATCTGCCGACGCAGCGAGCGCCGCGTCATCGCGCTGGCCCGCCACGAACCGGTCAATGAACCCGTGATCCGCTATCTGAATCGTCTGTCGGATCTGTTGTTCGTCATCGCGCGCACGGTGGCCCGCGCCTCGGGGGCTGGCGAGACGCTCTGGGATCACGAGCGCGATCGATGAGTCTGACGGTCATCAGCCATGCCACCTGTCTGGAACACCGTCCGCCGGCAGGCCATCCCGAGCGCCCGGAGCGGCTCGAAGCGGCTCTGCGCGGAATTGCGCAGATTCGCGGGCACAGCCTGATCGAGGCGCGGCCCGTGGCACGCGAGCAGCTCGAACGAGCTCACCACCGGTCCTACCTCGACCAGCTCGAAGCCTTCGATGCGGCGGGTGGCGACCGGGCGCTCGATCCGGATACCCACCTGGGTCCGGCCAGTCTCCGGGCGGCTTCTCTCGCCGCCGGTTCGGCCTGCCAGGCCGTCGACCATGTGATGGCGCACAGGGGCGCGCGCGCGTTCGCCGTCGTGCGCCCGCCCGGACATCATGCCGAGGCGGATCGAGCCATGGGCTTCTGCTTCTACAGCAGTCTCGCGATTGCCGCTCTGCACGCCGTTCACGAGCACGGAATGAAGCGGGTGTGCGTCGTGGATTTCGATGTGCACCATGGCAACGGCAGCGAAGCGATTCTCGCCGGCCGCGACGGGGTGATGTTCGTCAGCAGCCATCAGTCGCCGCTCTATCCGGGCACCGGCGGGCCTGATTCGGCTGAAAAGTCCAATATCCTCAACGCGGTTCTGCCGCCGGAATCCGGCAGCAACGAGTTTCGGGATCTGTGGCTCGAACGCCTGCTGCCTCGGGTCGAACTTTACAAACCCGACCTCATTCTGGTCTCGGCCGGTTTCGACGCGCACTGGCGCGATCCGCTGGCGCAGCTTCAGCTCAAGGACGAGGATTTCTTCTGGATCGGCGAGCGCCTGGTCGAGCTCGCCGACCGCCACGCCGCCGGTCGCCTGGTGGCATCGCTCGAGGGCGGCTACGATCTCGAGGCGCTGGAAAACAGCGTTCTGGCCTTCGGAGAGGCGCTGGAGTAGTGCGCCAGGAGGGGGGAGATGGAGCGGGCGAACGGAATCGAACCGTCGTCTTCAGCTTGGGAAGCTGAGGTATTACCATTATACGACGCCCGCCTGGGCCTCCAAGAATACTCACCCGCCGGGCGCCAGGCAAGTTGGAAACGCCCCCTCCTCGTGCTGATCAGTGGTCCGGAAAACGCCATGCTGTCAAACGCTGAACCATTGCCCTCGTTCGAGGCCGACAAGGGATGAATTTCGAACTTCTGGCCACGGACGGCCGGGCCCGCCGCGGGCGGTTGGGCTTTGCCCGCGGAACGATCGAGACGCCGGCCTTCATGCCGGTCGGGACCTACGGGACCGTCAAGGCGATGACGCCGGAAGAACTGCGGGCGATCGGCGCCGAGATCATCCTCGGTAACACGTTTCATCTGATGTTGCGGCCGGGTACCGAGATCATCTCGGCCCACGGTGATCTGCATGATTTCATGGGCTGGGATGGTCCGATTCTGACCGACTCCGGCGGCTTCCAGGTTTTCAGTCTGGCCGAGCTTCGCACGATGAACGAGCAGGGCGTCCGATTCGCCTCGCCGGTCGACGGTTCGGAAGTGTTCCTGGGCCCCGAGGAGTCGATGGCGGTCCAGCGCGCGCTCGGCTCGGACATCGTGATGATCTTCGACGAGTGCACGCCGTATCCGGCCACGTTCGAGCAGGCGCGGGAGTCGATGGAGCTGTCGCTGCGCTGGGCCCGACGATCGCGCGATGCCCACGGCGACAACCCGGCCGCCTTGTTCGGCATCGTCCAGGGCGGCGTCTATCCCGAGCTGCGGCAGCGCTCGGCCGAGCAACTGCTTTCGATCGGCTTCGACGGCTACGCCGTGGGCGGCCTGGCCGTTGGCGAGTCGGAATCCGAGCGCGACGCGATGCTCGATTTCACCGTTCCGCTGCTGCCGGACGGCAGTCCGCGCTACCTGATGGGCGTTGGGCGCCCTGAAGATCTGCTGGTTGCGGTGGGCAAGGGCGTCGATATGTTCGACTGCGTGATGCCGACCCGAAATGCCCGCAACGGCTATCTGTTCACGAGCGCGGGCGTGCTCAAGCTCCGCAACGCTCGCTACCGTTCCGATACCCGGCCGATCGACGAACAATGCGCTTGCTATACCTGTCGGAACTACTCGCGCGCCTACCTGAGCCATCTGCATCGCTGCAACGAGATCCTCGGCCACCGCCTGGCGACCATTCACAATCTTCACTACTATCAGGATCTCATGCGCTGGATGCGTTCGGCCATCGAGGAAGGTCGATTCGAAGACCTCGCGCGCAGCCTGCGCGCGGGCTGGGCGGCCGGTATCCCCGATTGATGCGTTGTCGGATAACGGCGATCTTACCCGGCCGGCTATGCCGAGGGGCCCTTGCTGTGCGATAATCGGAGGTTTGTTCTGGGGCCAACCGGTCCCCATATTTCCCGAAATCACCGCTTAATCGAGGTCAAGCACCATGGATTTTATGATTGCCAGCGCGATGGCGCAGGCGGCTGGCGCCCAGCAACCCAGCATGCTGGGCACGTTCATTCCGCTGATCCTGATCGTCGTGATCTTCTGGTTCCTGCTGATCCGCCCGCAGATGAAGCGCAACAAGCAGCATCGAGAGTTGGTCGCCGGCCTGGCCAACGGCGATGAAGTCATCACCGCCGGCGGCATGCTCGGTCGCGTGACCTCCGTCGGCGAGAGCTTCGTTACGGTCAAGCTGGCCGATCAGGTCGAAGTCCGGCTTCAGAAGCATTCGGTCGCCCAGGTCGTTCCCAAGGGCACGATCGACTCGGCGAACTGATGCGATCGGCCCGATCCTCCTTAAAAAACCCGTAACCTGCTCAAGCTGCAATTCTCATGAATCGATTCCCACCCTGGAAATACGCCCTGATCGTCATCGTGCTCGGCCTCGGTCTGGTCTACGCACTGCCCAACCTGTTCGGTGACGATCCCGCTGTGCAGATCTCGTCGATTCGCGGTTTCGAGCTCGACGACAATCTGACCGGCCGGGTCGAGGCGATCCTGGAGGCCTCGAAGATCGAGTACCGGGCCATCGAGTCCACGCCCCAGCGGCTTCTCGTTCGCCTGGCCAGCGTGGATCGGCAGAGCCGGGCGGCCGACGCGCTGCGCGAGGCCCTCGATGAAGACTACGTTGTCGCATTGAATCTGGCGCCATCCACGCCCGACTGGCTGCGCGCACTCAGCGCCGAGCCGATGGTGCTGGGCCTGGACCTCCAGGGCGGGGTGCACTTTTTGATGCAGGTCGATATGGATACCGCTCGCGTCCAGCAGCTCGAGCGATTCGTGACCGACGTCCGCAACATTCTGCGTGACGAGGGCATTCGCTACCGTTCGGTTCGCCTGGATCGGGGCGAACTCCTGGCCCAGCTTCGAACCGCGGAGGACCGCGACCAGGCCCGGGCGGTCATCGAAAGCGAGCTCGAGGAGCTCGTCGTCGACTCCGTCGACGGTTCGGAAACCTTCAACCTGCGTGCTTCGATCGACGAACAGGTCCTGCAGGAGCTCCAGCTTCAGGCCCTGCGTCAGAACATCACCACGCTGCGCAACCGGGTCAACGAACTCGGCGTGTCCGAGCCGGTGATCCAGCAGCAGGGCGCCGACCGCATCGTGGTCCAGCTTCCCGGCGTCCAGGACACGGCCCAGGCGAAGCGGGTGCTGGGGTCGACGGCGACGGTCGAGTACCGCGGAGTCGACGAGCAGAACGATCCGTTCGAGGCCGAGCGGACCGGGCGCATTCCGCCTCAGTCGCGGCTCTACTTCGAGCGCAACGGCAACCCCATTCTGCTGTCGCGCGAGGTCATCGCCTCCGGCGACAATCTGGTCAATGCCCAGGCCGGCTTCGACTCGCAGTCCGGCCAGCCGAACGTCGTCGTCACCCTCGACGGCATCGGCGCACGTCGGATGCTGGAGCACACCAGCGAGAACGTCGGCAACCGTATGGCCGTGGTCTTCATCGAGCACCGCCCCGACACCCGCATCGTCGACGGTGAGGAAGTGCCGACCACCCGCCGGGTCGAGGAAGTGATTTCGGCGGCGGTCACGCGCGAGCCCTTCGGCGGCCGATTCCAGACCACCGGGCTGGGTTCGGCCACCGAAGCTTCGCAACTGGCCATGCTCCTGCGCGCCGGTGCCCTGGCCGCGCCGATGCAGATCATCGAAGAGCGCACGGTCGGCCCGAGCCTCGGGCAGGACAATATCGACCAGGGCTTCCGGTCGGTCATCATCGGTTTCGTGCTGGTGTTGATCATCATGGCGATCTACTACAAGGTCTTCGGCCTGATTGCCAACCTCGCCCTGACCGCCAACCTGGTGCTGCTCGTCGCGCTGCTGTCGATGCTCGGCGCCACCCTGACCCTGCCCGGCATCGCCGGGATCGTGCTGACCGTCGGGATGGCCGTCGACGCCAACGTGCTGATCTATGAACGAATACGCGAGGAGTTGCGCAACGGCAGCACGCCGCAGGCATCGATTCGCGCCGGTTACGAGAAAGCCTTCTCCACCATCGCCGACGCCAACGTCACGACCCTGATCGCCGCCGTCGTCCTGTTCCTGTTCGGCACCGGGCCGATCAAGGGCTTCGCGGTCACGCTGAGCCTCGGTATCGTGACCTCGATGTTCACCGCGATCGTCGGCACACGCGGGGTGGTCAACCTGATCTACGGCCGCCGCAAGCGCGTCTCGTCGCTGGCGATCTAGAGGATTCCCAATGGATATCATCAAGACCGATACACACATCGACTTCATGCGCCAGCGCAATCTGGCGCTGATCCTTTCGGCCATCGTGCTGCTGATCGGCGTGTTCTCGCTGGCGACTCGGGGCATCAACTTCGGCCTGGACTTCACCGGTGGGACCCTGATCGAGGTCTCCTACCCGGAAGCGCCGGACCTGAACGACCTGCGCGGCGCGCTGGCCACCGCCGGCTTCGACGACTTCACGGTCCAGACCTTCGGCTCGGCGACCGACATCGTTGTGCGCCTGCGGGGTGATGAGGACGAAGAGTCCAACGCCGATCTCAGTACCCGGGTGCTCGAGGCCTTGTCGGCCGAAGAGGCCGCGATCGAGCTGCGCCGGGTCGAGTTCGTCGGACCCCAGATTGGCCAGGAGCTCGCCGAGCAGGGCGGCCTGGCCTTGCTGTACGTCCTGATCGGTGTCCTGATCTACATCTCGTTCCGCTTCCAGTGGCGCTTCGCGGTCGGCGCGGTTGCCGCGCTGATCCACGACGTCCTGCTGGTCGTCGCCGTGCTGTCGATTCTGCAGGTCAGCTTCGATCTGACCGTGGTCGCTGCGATCCTCGCCGTGATCGGATACTCGCTGAACGATACGATCGTGCTCTATGACCGTCTGCGCGAGAACTTCCGGGTCAAGCGCAAGGGCACGCCGCCCGAGTTGTGCAATCTGTCCATCAATCAGATGCTCGGTCGTACCTTGATGACCTCTCTGACCACGCTGCTGGTGTTGATCGCGCTGTTCTATTTCGGCGGCGAGATCATCCATGCCTTCGCCTTCACCCTGATCGTCGGCGTGCTGGTCGGTACCTATTCCTCGATCTACATCGCCGGCAGCGCGGCCATCCTGCTGGGCGTGTCCAAGCAGGACCTGATGCCGGTGCAGAAGGAGGGTGAAGACGAGCCGGGCGTGGAAGTGCTGCCCGAGCGATTCCGCAAGGGCAACGCTTGAGACAATGGCGCGCGTGACGGCTTTCCTGATTGCGCTCGCTCTCACTCCGGCAGCGCCGGCCGCCGAGTATCTGGTCGAAGCCGAGCTGTGGTTGAACGGTGAGGCAGCGGGGACGCCGGTTCTGCTGGTCAATGCCGATGAACCGGCGACGATCGAACGCGGCAGCGGGGATGAGCAATCGGGATGGCGGCTGACGATCGAGGTCGAACCGGCCGATGCCGATCCTCTCGCGCCAAGCGGCTCGCTATGGCTGATCATCGAGCTGCAGCAGCAGCTCGACGGCACCTGGCAGGTTCTCGCCGACTCGATGCTCGGCGTGCCCGAGGGCGAAACCGCGACGCTTTCGGTCGTCGACGGCGATGCCGAGCCGCTTCCGGAAACCGCCGCGGTCTATCTGCGCGTCAAGACCTCACGCCTTGTCGAGAGCGAGGACTCCTCGACACCCTAGAGGAAGTTGTCCGTACCGGGCAGCCTCGAGTGCCCTCCGGTCCGCGGATGTTTTCGTTTCCTTGATCCGTTGCGCGGCAGACTGGCGCAATGTCGAGCGCTTCCTTCTCTCTTTCCGAGTCAGACCTTTCCCGCCTCATCGAGATGGCCTGGGAAGACCGCACCCCGTTCGAGGCGATCGAGTCCACCTTTGGTCTGAGCGAGCAGGACGTCATCCATCTGATGCGCCGGTCACTGAAATCCGGGAGCTTCCGTCTGTGGCGCGCGCGAGTCAACGGGCGCAGGACCAAGCATCGGAAGCTGCGCCCGGAAGGCGTCGTGCGCGGCTACTGCCCGACGCAGTACAAGCACCGCTGATGAAGCCGATTCTGACGCCCGCTCCGGTCGCAATGACACGCATCGGCGTCGGGCCGCAGACGCTCGCGGCTGGAGAGAACTTCGCGTCGGTGATCCGGTCACGGTGCGCCAGACCATGATCGATGCGATCCTCGCCTGGGCCAGTGAGAATCGTGAACAGGTGGTGCTGCTGGTGCCGCTGCTCGCATTCATGGAGACCTGCCTCGGCATCGGATTGTTCGTGCCGAGCCTGCTGCTGGTGGTCGTGACTTCGGTGTTCTACGCCAACGACTGGGCCAACCTCTGGGTCATGGCGGCAGCGGCGATGATCGGCTCCTCCATCGGTGACCACGTGGGCTTCTATACCGGTCGCGCCATCGGGCATCGCGCAACCGGCTGGCGGATCGTCCAGCGCAATGCCGAGCGCTGGGAGCGCACCGAAGCGATCGTCCGCCGGTTCGGGCCGTGGGCCATCTTCATCGGTCGACTCATCCCCGCGATCCGAAGCATCGTGCCGGCGATGATGGGTATCACGGAATTCGGCCGGCGCCGATACACGGTGCTCGACGTCGCCGCCTGCGGGGTGTGGGCGCTATGCCTGGTCGCAATCGTCAAGGGCGCACACGAGCTGTTCATTCCAGCCTAGCTTTACTCCGACTTAAAACCGCTCCTGTCGAACCACCTCCGTATCACTGACGGTCACGATGCCGATCTGGCGTTCGACAACTTCGAATACCGCATCGAGGACGCTGTCGGCGCGCTCCGGAGCGACCAGGCAGACGACCGAGACCATGCTCGATGCGGTGCCGATCTCGCCTTCGGCCGACCAGGCGCCGGTGCGGCCGTAGCCGCCGCTGGCCGGCAGGATGGAATAGCCCTTGACGCCGGCCTTTTCGAGGGTCCGACGCAGCATCCTCAGGGCCGGTGTTTCGATGATGATCTCGATGCGCTTGGCGCGATGGGTCTGCATGCTCAGCCTCCAGTCAGGGTGCGGGCCATCAGCAGGTAGAGGCTGATGCCGATGGCCAGATTGAACGGAAAGGTGACGCCCAGGGACAGGGTCAGGTAGATGGCCGGCCTGGCCTGCGGCAGGGCGACGCGCATCGCGGCCGGGACGGCGATGTAGGAGGCCGACGCCGCCAGGGTGCCGAGGATCGCCATACCACCCGTCGACAGGCCCAGCACCCATCCGACCGCGACGCCGATCGACGCACCGATCACCGGCATCAGCATGCCGAACGCGATAAGTCCGGCGCCGAGCTTCCGGCCGCTGCTGCGCAGCCCGCGCCCGGCCACCAGACCCATGTCGAGCAGGAACAGGCAGAGAATGCCCTTGAACGGGGCCACGAAAAGGCCCTCGACCTCGCTCATGCCCTCGGGCCCGCTGATCCAGCCGATCGCGAAGGCACCCAGCAGCAAGACGATCGAGCCGTTCAGCGCGATCTCGCGCCACGGCAGGCTGTCCCGGCTGCTGCCGGAACGACCGGCCAGCCAGAGCGCGGTCAGGATCGCCGGCGCCTCCATGACCGCAGCGACCGCCACCAGCCAGCTTTCGAAGGCCACGCCCTGCGACTGCAACAGCGACGAGGCGGCGACGAAGGTGACGATCGAGATCGAGCCGTAGTGCCCGGCCACTGCGGCCGCATCGACCCGATCGAGGCGCGTCATCAGGCGCAGCAGCGCGTAGGCCAGCACCGGCAGCAGGGCAGAGAGCGCCAGACCGGCCAGCAGCGCCATCGCGATCTGCGTGTTCAGGCCCTGGGAAGCGACTTCGACCCCGCCCTTGAGGCCGATCGCGAACAGCAGATAGATCGACAGGCCCTTCGCGATCGCTTCCGGAATGCTCAGATCGGAGCGAAGAAAGGCCGCGACCAGTCCGAGGACGAAGGACAGGACGATCGGCGAGAGCAGATTGTCGCCGGCAATTGCGAGAACGTCGTTCATGAACGAAAGCAGTAACCCATTCGATCAGCGCTATTCGGACGCGCCAGGCGACCGGACTGAATACAAACTCAGACAGTACACGGTTTGATGAAGTCTGTTCGACTCATGTCAGCAGGGAACCATGGATCGCCCGCGCTGCAGATCCGACAAAGGGACCTTTGCGCGGCGCCACGCCCTGGCGCTGCCCACAGCAAGCTGCCCCTGCCTTGCCTATACTGCAGCGCTGACTCGACAAGGATGAGATCGCCCATGCCGCTTCGTATCGCCTCCGCCTGCCTGATTGTTCTGCTCGCCCTCGCGTCCGTATCTCCGATTCACGCCGACGAGGCTGATCCTTCGAACACCCCCTCGGCAGCGCTGAGCGCCATGGATCTGTTCGGCCTGCAGTGGGCGTCCGAGGTGCAGATCTCGCCGGACGGGGAGCGGATCGTCTACGTGCGCTCGATCAACGACATCATGAGCGATCGCACGCGATCGAACCTCTGGATCATCAACGCCGACGGCAGCGACCATCGGCCGCTGTTTTCAGGGGCGGACTCGGCGTCCTCGCCGCGCTTCTCGCCGGACGGCCAGCGCATCGCGTTTCTAGCGCGCTCGGGCGAGACGACCCAGTTGTTCGTGCGCTGGCTGGATCGGGGCGAGACGGCGCTGATCAGCAACCTGACCGAGACCCCGTCGAGCCTGACCTGGTCGCCGGACGGCAAGCACATCGCCTTCGTCATGCGCGTGCCGGCCGACAAGCCGGCCCTGGCCACGCCACCGAGCCGGCCCGAGGGCGCGGAGTGGGCGCCGGCGGTTCGGGTGATCGATGCGGTGACCTACCGCTTCGACGGGCGCGGCTATATCGAGCCGGGCTTCGACCACGTGTTCGTGATTCCGGCCGAGGGCGGCAGCGCGCGCCAGCTCACCTCGGGTGAGTTCGATCAGCATGGGTCCCTGGCCTGGACCCCGGACGGAGAGACGCTGCTGTTCACCAGCAATCGCGACGCGGACTGGCAGTACCAGCGCAATCACCGCGATCTGTACGCCGTTGATGTCCAGACCGGCGAGCAGACCCAGCTTACCGATCGCCCCGGCATGATCGGCTCGCCGACGGTCTCGCCCGACGGCGACACCATCGCGGTCGTCTATGAAGATCATCAGGGCCGGCAGTACAGCGAGTCATCACTGGCCCTGATGGCGCCGGACGGCAGCGATTTCCGTCTTCTGGGTGAGGCGCTCGACCGCTCGATGAGCGACCCGGCCTGGTCGGCCGACGGCGAGCGCCTGTATTTCCGTTACGACAACGAGGGTCTGCGCCGGGTGGCGACCATCGATCTCGATGGCCGGATTCGCGACCGCGTCGAGGGCCTGAGCGGTACGACCATCGGTCGGCCTTACCTGAGTGGCGGCTATTCGGTCGCGAAGACCGGCCGGATCGCGTTCACCGCCGGCACGGCTCAGCGCCCGGCCGATGTGCACGTCATCGATGGTCGCGACAGCCGCCGGCTGACTGATCTCAACGCCAACCTGCTCGGCCACCGCGACCTCGCCGAGGTCCACGAGATCCGTTATCCGTCCAGCGTCGACGGAACCGAAATCCAGGGTTGGTATCTGACCCCGCCGGGCTTCGACCCCGAACAGACCTACCCGATGATTCTCGAAATCCACGGCGGCCCGCACCTGGCCTACGGCCCGCACTTCTCGGCCGAGCTGCAGCGCTATGCCGCGGCCGGCTACGTGGTGTTCTACAACAACCACCGCGGCTCATCGTCCTACGGCACCGACTTCGGCATGTTGCTGGAGTACAAGTACTCTTCCGAAGACGATTTCGGCGATCACATGAGCGGCGTCGACGCGATGATCGAGCTCGGCTTCGTCGATCCCGAGCGCCTGTTCATCACCGGCGGTTCGGCCGGCGGCATCGCCGCGGCCTACGCGATCGGATTGACGGATCGCTTCAGCGCCGCGGCGATCACCAAGCCGGTCATCAACTGGATCTCGAAGACCCTGACCGGCGACACCTACACCTCGCAGATTGAACATCAGTTCCCGGGCCTGCCCTGGGAGGAGTTCGAGCACTACTGGCAGCGCTCGCCGCTGTCGCTGGTCGGCAACGTCACCACACCGGCCCTGCTGATGACCGGCGAAAACGACTTCCGCACGCCGATGTCGGAGACCGAGCAGTACTACCAGGCGCTCAAACTGCAGCGTGTCGACACGGTCATGATCCGCGTGCCCGAAACCAGCCACAGCATCGCCAGCACCCCGTCGAGAATGATCGCCAAGATCGACAATACCCTGGCCTGGTTCGCGCGCTACGGGGGCGCGGACGAGGGTGCCGAGCAGTGAACGAATTCCAGATCGATCCGCGCCTGGAGGCCGACTCCCTGCCCGTTGCAGACCTGAGCCTTTGCACCGTGCGCCTGATGAACGACCAGCGCTTTCCGTGGTTGTTGCTGATTCCCCGGCGGTCTGGCAAGGAAGAGGTACTGGACCTTGCCGAACAGGACCAGCTCGAGCTGTGGAACGAGATCCGTCGGATGGCGCGCGTCATGCAGTCGGTTTATGCGCCGACCAAGCTGAATATCGCCGCGCTCGGGAATCAGGTGCGTCAGCTGCACGTGCACATCATCGCGCGTTTTGAAAGCGATCCCGCCTGGCCGAATCCGGTCTGGGGAAGCGGCGCGGCCGAGCCCTGGTCGGATCCGGCCAAGGTTTTAGCGCGTCTGCGACAAGCTCTGACGAGTGCCTAACGCGGTTTCAGAGCCGCCTCGGTCACGGTCGGCGATGCATTGCCCAAATTAAATCAGCAACTGTAGCGTTCGCGATCGGTTAAATTGATGTGCGTGATCGTTGCTGCTGAACGCTGAAGGAAGCGTGTGTTTCGCTGAACGCCAATTTTATTCTTCCGAGCTGACTGCGAAGATGAATCGCGCTATACCGAGGGTGGTTGTTGTAGGGATGGCAGTGTTTGCAGGAATCAATGCGCTGGCCTATTCTGTAGACGGGATGAACGGCGCCACGCCACTATTTTCGATTGGCACTAGGGGAGTCGAGGGGCATGAACTTCGCTGAAGAGAGGAAACGGCTTACCGACTGGGTTCGCAAGAATCTGACCGGTAAGGGCGTGTTCGTTGAAGACAAACTGCACGGCATCAACCCGCTGGAGCGATTCCCCACAGCCATCCTGTTCCCGGTCTCCGAGCTGGATGAGGGCATCGATCCTGCCTCGGACGATCAGGAGGAGCCCGAGCTACCGGAGTCGGGCGCGGGGGACTACGCGCCCCCAGAAGTCAAGCCAGCCACTGTGCGCAGACGCTATATCCCGCCGTCATCGGTCGGGTTTTCCTTTTATGCAACAGGTTCAGACCTGAAGTTTCAGATTGTCGCTTCTGCCGCTGTGTATGAAAAGGTTGGACGCAGCAAGTCATGGCGTAAAGAACTGATCGGTGGCGATGAATCCGCGCGAACGGTCACCGGCCCGATCAGAATCAATGACTTTTTGATACAGAAGACGAACGAAAAGAGAAACGATAAGAGGATCGACAAGGGAATTGTCCGCGCCGGTCTGGACGTCAGGTGGCGAGCCCACGAACAAGGATGGATTGTCACCGTATCGCTTTTCAACGCGCAACACCAGCCCCGGGATATTCCTCGAAACCAATATTTTGAAAAGCGCGCCGAAACTACACTCTTCGAAGTCGATCTGAAGTGCGTTGTCGAGGGTGGGGTCATTGGTGATTATCCGCGTGTGGAATACAGCCTGCTCGACAAAGAAGAACAAGAACTCGAGCTGCGCTATCGCAAGCATCGAATTTACGCTATAGGCCATGGCGCTGCCGTCAATTGGTCGCAGGAAAACGGTCGAGTGAAAGAGCTTTTCACCGAATTCATCCCAAGTACCGAAGTCCCGCAGATGACAGCAGATGTGCTGAGTGGGTCTGACAAGGCCCTCGAGATCCAGTATCTGGCAAAAATTGAAGACGAAAAGCAGCAGGCCATCGATCACCTGACCCGCTTTATCAACGGGTATGCCCATTGGAGCCGGCAGCAGCGGGCGAGCTGCGCTGATTTTGAGGGCAAAGAGCGGCTGGCAGCCGACCGAATTGTGGCCCGCATCGAACAGGCTGTCAGTCGGATGCATGATGGTGTCACCTTGCTTGAGACAGACGATTGGGCGCGCAGGGCGTTTGCCCTGGCCAATCAAGCCATGCTTAACCAAATGATTCAGGCGGGCAAGCTAAAAAAAGATGCCACGGATCCCAGCCAATATTGCTGGCGTCCATTCCAGTTAGGCTTCCTGTTGACTACGATCCGATCGACCGTTGATGATGAAGAGGCTTTTCGCGACACCGTCGATCTGATCTGGTTTCCAACGGGCGGCGGAAAAACAGAAGCCTACCTGGGCCTGATTGCTTTTCTTGCTTTCTATCGCCGTCTGCGCTTTCCGACCAGTGGTGCGGGAACTGTGGTCCTGATGCGCTATACCCTGCGTCTGTTGACCACCCAGCAGTTTATTCGGGCGGCCCGCATGATGTTTGCGATGGAACTGCTTCGCCGTGCGAACCCTGAAGAACTGGGTCGAGCGCCATTCTCGGTTGGTCTATGGGCCGGGGGAGCCTTGAGTCCGAATACGCTTGACCAGGTAAAGAAAATAATTGACAGCATTCGCGATGGATCCGATCAGGCGCGTCAGACACTGGTGCTTCAGCAATGTCCATGGTGCGCAACCTCGCTGGATTCGGATCGCGGCTATGAACTATCTGAGTCTGCATTCCGCTTCCGTTGTACCAATAAGCAGTGTGCTTTCGGTGATGGCAAACCGCTTCCGGCCGATGTTGTCGACGAAAGTTTATATCAGAACCCGCCGACCTTGCTGTTTTCGACCGTCGACAAGTACGCCCGGTTGGCCTGGGATGAGCGGCCAGGTGCATTCCTGGGCTCTGGCGGCATGCTGCCGCCAGCTCTGATCATTCAGGATGAGCTGCATCTGCTCTCCAGTGACCTGGGCTCGATCGCGGGAATATACGAAGCAGCACTCGATACGGTTCTGAGAAGCAAGGACAAATATCCAAAGTACATTGCCTCTACCGCCACGATTCGGAACGCCGAGGCCCAGGTCAAAAACATGTATGGGCGTGATCTTTCGGTATTTCCACCACCGGGACTGGAGGCGGATGATTCCTACTTTGCCCGTACTGTGCCGACTGACCAGCGCGCGGGTCGCATGTACTTGGGCTATATGGCTCCCGCATTGGATCGCTCTCGATGCATGGGTCCGCTGGCGGCTACCCTGGCAGCTGCGCCCGATAGTCAGTTCCAATCCGGCCATCAAGATCGCAATGTTCTGCTGGATGCCTGGTGGACGATGGTGGTTTACCACGGGAGCTTGCGCGGCGTTGGCAACAGCAAGAACGCCTTCTACACCAATGTTCGAGACTTTCTTTTGCGACTGGGGGACGAGCAAGAACATCTTGATCAGCAGGACCAGGAGAGCGACTCCGATCGCGCGCAAAGGATTGTGTCCAGGCAAAGGCCGGTTACTGCTCAGCTCACCAGTTTGATGAGTGCCGCAGAGAATTCCGAAACCTTCGGTCGGCTGGAATTGCAAAGAGGGCACCCGGAATGCCTCGACGCGGTGCTTGCGACAAACATGATTTCGGTCGGACTAGATGTGGCACGACTGGCCTTGATGATCGTCAATGGGCAGCCGCTGACCACCGCGGAGTACATCCAGGCCAGTAGCCGTGTGGGCCGTTCTGATGTGCCGGGAATTGTTTTCGTTAACTACTACCGTGACCAGGCCCGCAGTCTCTCTCATTATGAAAACTTTCGTGCTTACCATGAGTCCTTTTATCGATTCGTTGAGCCGGGCAGTGTCACGCCCTTCACTCATCAAGCCAGAAAGCGGGCCCTGCATGCAGCGCTGGTAATAGCCTTGCGTCACTCTTTGCCTGAACTGGGCGGGAATGAAAAGGCCAGTGCCTTCGACCCGACGAGTCCGGCTGAGGCCAGGGTTATTCAAATACTTTGCAAGCGCTGTGAGAAAGCGAGTCCGGAAAATGCCGGTGCGGTAAAAGCGCAACTGCAAAGCCTTGCCGCAGAGTGGAAGCGATTCGCAGATACTTGCCAACAGAACCGCCAGCGCCTTTGCTATGAAGAGCGGGATGATCGCAAGAACTCTGAACGGTTGCTATACATGCATGACGCGCAAATCCGCGGTTTATGGGAGACGCTGAACTCGATGCGTCAAGTCCAGCGTTCCGGACTGTTGAAGATGCTATGAAGACGAAACCAAGATCTTACCCAGTCCGTTTGCCGCATCTAATCCGCCATTGTTCGCCGGGAGCAATCGCCCGCACCGACGATCATCTTGTGGTCGTGATGGATATCAGCTACTGGACCGACAGGAATGGCAAGCCAGCCGGCGCATTCATCCCCTATGCAGAGGCGGTAAAGTCCGCCCTTGACATTGAGGTTAAGACTCTGTATGCGCCGCCTGCGGCTCGCGAGCGGGATAATGGCCAGGTTCAAGGCGTTTGCATTCCAGGTCTGCCCTTCCCACGTTGGTATGTTTGCCCTGACGAAAAATGCGGGCGACTACACTGGAATCCAGCGAAAAAGAGCACCTCGACCAAGCTCCGATGCACTAATGAACGGCATGGCGATTCGGCACGGGCGCCTGTGCTTGAACAGGTTTCGTGGGTGATGGTTCATCAGGATGGGTATCTGGCCGACCTGGACTTTCATTTTGTCGCCCACCGGGATCGACGAGGGAAGAAATGCGAGGACAGAACTCAGCTGAGCATAAGGGCGACGACTGAGAGTACGGAAATCGTGTGCCAAAGCCCGGGCTGCGGCGCCAGGGGGCGGCTGGAGGAGCGAATGCCAATCGCTTATGGGCGAGCCAATAAGCAACCCTGGCTCAGGGAATCTGCTGAGCAGACTTCGGAGCCGGCCATGGCGGTAAAAGTCAATGAACCGGTCCTACATATTCCGATCACAAAAAGCGGGTTGGTCGTGCCGCCCGAGTCTCGAGCGATCCGTGGCAGTGTTCTGGACCGTTTGTACCAAAATAGCCAGTTGCTGCGGGAGGTCGAAACCGCCCGGGGTGAATATGCGAAAAATACAGCGCTCAAAAAGGCTGCCGCGGACCTGCGCTGCTCGGAAAAAGAGCTGTCGATGGCTGTCGAGGAACTGGAGCAGGGCTATCCTTTGTATGGGAACAAGTTTACCTCCGACAATTTGCTGGAGCGGGAGTGGGGAGCATTTCACGAAGACCTCCCTGATCTGGATGAGAACGAAGACTTCGTGCCGCTTGATAAGACTAAGGAGCTGGCAGGCGCGCTTGCAAATAACCACAGCCTAGTCACGAAGCACCCCGCCCTGAGTCATGTCGACCGACTGGTTTCTGTTCAGAAGCTTCGAAAAGTCGAGGTTCTGAAAGGCTTTTTCCGTGTAGACGCCGCGGAAGGCCGCATGGTGCCGCCGGATATCGATGAATCCCAGGATTGGCTTCCAGGCCTTGAGCTTTTTGGTGAGGGTGTTTTTTTCTCAATATGTGAAGAAGCGTTACGCGGATGGGAGAAGCAGCCCCAATTGAAAAAGTACGTGGACGACATCACTACGCGCTATTGCAGCATTAACCTTCGCTTCGAAGTCGACCCGGAAATCACACCACGGTTCCTGCTTCTGCACACGCTTTCACACTTGCTGATGCGGCAGCTTGAGTCCATTGTCGGCTATCCAGCCGCGTCCTTCCAGGAGCGGATCTACTCGTCAACGGATCAGCAGCAACCGATGGCCGGGATCCTGATATATATCTCGGTACCTGATTTGTCAGGCACGCTGGGGGGGCTGGCGAGGATGGCCGAGCCAGTTAATTTCTTGCGCTTATTCACCCATGCGCTGGATAGTGGCAAGTGGTGCTCTCTGGACCCCCTGTGTTCCGAACACGATGGCCAGGGTCCCGGCCTGCTCAATCGCTCAGCCTGCCATGCCTGCTGCCTGGTTCCCGATCCATCCTGCACCTATGGCAATGTTCTGCTTGATCGCGCCATGTTGAACGGCAGCAAACGCCATTGCTTCAGCGGCTTTTTGCAGTACTCCCCGGAGGCGAGGTAGTGGGACGGCGGCGTTTTCAGCTTCCTGGCATTCACGAACTGAGTAAGGAACAGGAAGCGGTGCGTGCTTGGCCGCTGGAGGGGCGATTCCTCCTGACCGGGGGGCCCGGTACCGGCAAGTCAGTGATGTGCTTGTTGCGTGCGCGCAGACTTCACGACGCGAAGAAGGAATACCGATTTCTTGTGTTCAATCACTTGCTTAGATCGGCAAGCGAGCAATTGTTCGGGATTGAATTGCAGTCCAGTCAATGGCAGTCCTGGTTCTTCAAGACATACCGGGACCTTACCGGTCAGTCTGTTCCCACAATGGCATCCGACCCAGTTTCCTCATGGAAACCGATTGACTGGAATACCTGTCTGGAAGTCATCCGAGAGCAGCCGCTGGATGATCTGGAGAGGCAGTTCAAGGATAAGTACCTAATCGTCGATGAAGGCCAGGACATGCCGCCAGACTTTTACCAGTTTCTGAATGAACTTCAAATACCCAATCTCTTCGTGGCAGCCGACTTCAATCAGCCGCTTTGGCCGGAAAACAGCAAGCGTTTTGATATTGAAAATGCAGTTCAACCCACCATCAACTACCGCCTGATCACCAATTATCGGAACTCCTACACGGTGGCGCGGTTGGCCCATGAGTTTTATGTCTCAGATCCAAGTACTGAGCCACCAGAACTGCCTCCGCTCCCAAAGAGAACGGTGCGACAGCCGATCCTGTTTTGTTATGAAGACAAGGACAGTGCGAGAATTTTCCGCAGGCTAATGCTGTATTCGGACCGACACAAGAACAAGCTCCTGATTGGCGTCCTTACACCCAACAACCAAGTGAGGCAATACTTTTTCAACGGGCTGCGAACTACGCACCTTGATTTCGAGAATGGAACACCCCCGGTATCAACCCACTCCCATAATGACCGAAATGAAATCGATTTCAGCGAAGGAGGCTTCGTGGTCATCAATGCTCAAGCCTGCAAAGGCCTCGAGTTTGATGTTGTTTTCATTGCTGGTCTGGATCAGTTCAATTGTCGCGCCTCCTTTGCTGAGGATCAGAAAAGGCTCTTTTACGTAATGACTGCGCGCGCCATGAGGCAAGTGTTCATGCTGGCCCGAACCAAAGAGCGATGCCCAATCGAAATCATCCTGCCGAAGGATTCAGAAATCCTGGAGAGACTCTCATGACCAAAACTGATTTGTTCGGCCAACCTGAAGAAGTGAAACAGGGAGGCAGGGTCGTCGAATGGCGAATCGCAACCAATCATCTCAACCTGTTTTTCATGTTGGGAAGTGGCATGATTTTGCCATCCAATGCATTCGGAGATAAGTACTATGAAGACTCGCTGTCGGTTTTGCCGGGCTGGGTGCCGTTGTTTCAGCGCGGACCATCGCCTGGGCTAATCGAGCTTTGCTGTCGCGAGGCAGATCATTTGATTCCATGCGTAGTGATTCTGAACCTGTCTCGTTTGTCTGGGCCGGTTCTGCTCTGGTCTGCAGATGACAGTCTTCAAAGAATTCGCTTTGAGGATGCGGTGTTTGAAAAGGAAGATCGCCTCCTTGTCCCTGCGCCTCTGCCATTGACATTAATTGAGCGGGTGGAAATGCGAGATGCCCAACAAAAGAAAGCACTGCTGGATTCGGCCCGGGACCTCCGAAATGTTGACTTAGGCACAGTCGATCTCAGGGTCCGGAAAGCATCATTCAAACCCGCCACCACCAAGGAATGGCCGCTGGTTCCGCTCAACGTCGAACAACGCAAAATTTCAATGGCAGAGTGTGGCGCGGTGGGTGGTTTTCTGGCCTTGAGCGCCAAGCTCGCAGACCGCAGTAGCAAGCTGTGCCAGATATCAAGCTTCCTTTATGGGGAGCGGCACGAGGATTCCAGCGCATTCGACGAACTGGTCGAGTCGACTGGACGGTGGATGCAGAAAGGTTCGCCAGATCTGCAGATGGGCCAGTCCGTTCAGTTGCTCTGGGGCCTGCACGATTCGATTTCGAGCTGCGGTCTCGCCAATGACGTTGCCATGACAAGAGACGCTGTTGTCCACTTCCTGGAGCAGGCCTTGGGCAATATGGACGAAAAGGCGAAGCGCGCCACTGCAAAGCTTGTTGAGCAGCTTAAGGAGATCGAACGTTTACCTGACAAGAGTAGTACGGACATTCTTTCTGCCCATGGCAAGCTGCTGTCTCGCGCGTTGGTGTGTTTGTTTTTGAATGATGATGTAGTTGATCTGCTGGAGTTGTCCGATGACCACATCAGCGATGAAGAGCTGCTGCTCTCTGGATTGCTTATGACCGCGAGCAAGCGGTGGATCGATCTGCCGGCCGACCTCAGGAGCATTCCTGGCTTGCAGGCAGCGGTTTCGCATAGAATGGCCGAGTTTGCGCACCAGAGCTCCGATTCCGGAATTGCGATTGGTGAACCACCCTCTCGTCCGCTCAGTCTTCGTGAGGCATTTTCTCCCGGCAAGATGGGTTTAAGCAAGCCACAGAAGGCGGTTGCGGTGATGATAGCAAAGGAGATGGGCTGGGATATCGTGCAGACCCATATCAGATTGCCGAAGGGCCGGTATGACACACAGGTGACCTCTAGCGGGCTGCATATCACTGTGCCAGGCGAAGTCGATTTCGTCGAGCTTGTGGTCGACGAGATTGATCTTCTGGCGAAGATCGGAAAAACGCTATTGCCCGCATCACTTCAGAGTGATGCAAGAACCAGGTTGAAGGTCTGAAATCGATGAGAATGATTCCGGCCTCACCCTATGACCGGAAGAGTCGGGCTGAACTGCGCGTATTTGATGCCCTGAAACGGAGTTTTTCGAGTGATAGTCGGCAGGAGTATGTTGCCTATCATTCTCTCAATCTTACTCGGCATGCGCGAAAGAGATTTGGCGAGATCGATTTCGTGATTTGCTGTCCCCGTGGTATTTACGTTCTGGAGATCAAGGGCGGCGGGATTGCCTGCCGGCAGGGAGTCTGGTATTCAACCGATGCGAGGGGAGTCGAACATCGGCTTTCGGAAAGTCCCTTCCGTCAGGCTGAGACCGGCCTTCACGGCTTGATTGGCAAGCTGAAGGAATCGTTGCCGCATTCCATTTACTCCAAGTTTGTGTTTGGATATGGCGTGGTATTTCCGGATACTGACTGGTCGCAGACTGGCGCGGAGTGGGAACAGGTGATGGTTTCTGATAGCCGGGCGGTGAAGGATATGGACCGCTGGTTGCGGGGTCTGTTTTGTTACTGGGAAAGCAAGCCCGGAGTCCAGCCTGGTAGAGTCGACGCTGGCGCGCTCAGAGAGGCGGGCGCCTTTCTTCGTCCAGAAGTTGAGGCGATTGTGCCCCTGCATGTCCAGACCGGTTGGGCGGCAGACCAGGTCGTTGAGCTTACTGAAAGCCAGATGGAAGCAGTGGACTACTTCTCCGAAAATGACAGAGTGCTATGCGCGGGTGGCGCCGGGACCGGCAAAACCTTGATGGCGCTTGAGTTTGCCCGACGCTGGTCGGGAGCCGGAAAGCAGGTGGCCCTGGTGTGCAAGTCGCCATGGTTGCAAAGTTATTTGCATGCCCATTTCACTATCCCCAATCTTGAAATTTGTCTGCTGGAGGCACTTGGAACGAGGCTTCGACGAAAGGCAATCTCTGCCTTTGATGCGCTCATTGTTGATGAGGGGCAGGACATGTTGCAGATGGGCAGTCTTGATCTCCTTGATCAGATTCTGACTGGCGGGCTTGCGAAAGGGAGCTGGACCTACTTCTACGATATCAATAACCAGTCCGGTTTTTTTGGCGAGGTTGAGCCGGAGGCTTTGGAGTTCCTGAAAAGCTGCGGCCCATCCATCGTGCAATTGAAAAAGAATTGTCGCAACACCCGGTTGATACTTGAAGAAGTAAAGTCATCCCTGGGCGCCGATATGGGGGTGCAAGGGGCTGGCGAAGGTCCAGCCGTTCGCAAGCAAACTGCCAAGGGCCGCGAAGATTCGGCCAGAGCACTGCAGGCTGAGTTGGAGTTGCTCATTCGTGATGGTGGCCTGTCACCAGCACAAATCACAATACTATCTGCCTCGGATTTCGCCGGTTCGTCTGTCGCGGTTCTGCCGGAATCACTGCAGCGAAAGGTGCATTTCCTTGACGAGTACTCGTTGGCCAACTTTCCGCCGAGCGAGCTCAGTTTTGCTTGTGTGGCCGACTTCAAGGGCCTGGAAAATGATGCCATCGTAGTTGTTGACCTTCCTGAGCCGAAGGCATCAAGTACCGAAAATCTCGCAGCTCACTACGTTGCAATGAGTCGGGCCAAAGCGGTATTGTCATTGATTTACCGTAACGATCTGAAATACACCAAGCCAACATGAGGAGACTAGGATGGCTGGCGTCAACCGTGCATTTTTGATTGGAAACCGCGGTCTGGATCCGGAAGTGCGAATTACATAATCGGGCGCATTGGTTGCGAATCTGCGTCTCGCAACCACAGAGAGTTGGCGTGATCGAAGCACCGGCGAAAGACAGGAAAATACCGAGTGGCATAATATTGTAGTTTTCGGTCGCCTGGACGAGATCGCGGAGAAACACTTGCGGAAGGGCGCCAAAGTTTACATCGACGGTCGAATTCAGACGCGAAAGTGGAAAGACCGCGCAGGTCAGGACCGTTATTCCACCGAAATCATAACCCAGAATCTTGAAATGCTGGACTCAGCTGCGGCCTCATCACTAGACACCATTGCTCCCGACCCCAATGAGCCTCCATTCTAGATTCCAGTGCCTATTGATTGGATTGCTGCTGTTGTTGCTTCCGGCAGTCGGTTTTGCCCAGCATGGCCGTTTCACCGACGAGATCCTGGACCCTGGCGGCCCGCCGCTTGACCCCATCACCGCAGTTATCTGTGTGATCTCCAGCGTCCTGGTCGTGACGGCCCTGTTTCGGGGCTCGAATGAACAGAACCGACGCGCTGCGATCAAGGGTGGCTGGTCTGCGTTTATTGGATCGATCCTCGGGAGTCTGGTTGGTTGGCCAGTAGCTTTGCTGTTTTTGGCTGGGGTATTCGGTTTTTTTTTGGGTTATGCGCAGGCTCCTTCGAAGCGGCCTTGATAGGTTCAGAAGGTAGTCGGGAGTAACGGTTTGGAAAGCGTGCAGAGTGGAACACGCTCACGTTTCGCGTGCCTCGTAACGGTGGATTTTCAATTGCTGGCGACCAATGTCTTTGATCTTAGTTCCTACTTGGTAAGCGCCCAAGAATCCAGATCCTTAACGACGCGCCCCTGATGGCTATGCTAAAGCAATAGTTGTTGATGATGGCCAGCAGAAGTCGCGAGGTGGTTTCAAATTGGTAACCTATGCAATGAAGAACGGAGTTGAACAGCTTCCGTTGATTGAAGCCGAGCGGGCGATTTATAAAAGGCTCTTCCCGGTTTTGTGTGGGTTGAGCGGTTCGGATAGCCTAAGGTCTGGCCCCGCTGTGAGTCCAGACCATGCACGACCGCGAGCTTTACCGCCAGATTCTGGGTATCCAGGCACCCTGGGAGGTTTCTGAGGTGCAAGTCGATCTGCCAGCCATCGGTGTCACCGTCCACATTCGCCATTCCGGCGCGGATCTGGCTTGTCCGCAGTGCGGGGCGAGCTGCTCGGGGTACGACACCCGCGAGCGCAAGTGGCGCCACCTGGATACCTGTCAATACAAGACGTGGCTGGTGGCGCAGGTGCCGCGCGTTCAGTGTCCGGAGCATGGGGTTCATCAGATTCCGGTGCCGTGGGCCGAGAGCAACAGCCGCTTGACGGCGCTGTTTGAGGCCTTGGTGATTGACTGGCTGAAGATCGGCACGATTTCGGAAGTGGCTAAGCAGCTGGGCTTGAGCTGGTCGGCGGTCAGCAGTGTCCAGGAGCGTGCGGTGGCGCGCGGCCTGGCACGTCGGGATCAGGCGTTTCCGGACTCGATTGGCATTGACGAGACGGCGTTTCAGCGCCGGCACCAGTATGTGACGGTGATCAGCAGTGGCGATCGGGTTTTGCATGTGGCGGATGACCGCAAGCGCTCGACGCTGGATGCCTGGTACGCCGCCCAGCCGCCTGAAGCGCTGGCAGGCCTGCGCACGGTGGCCATGGACATGTGGGGCCCGTTCATCGATTCCACTTTGGCGCATGTTCCGGGTGCCGAGCACAAGATCGCCTTCGACAAATTTCACGTCGCCCAGCATCTTGGTGAGGCCGTTGACAAGGTTCGACGCAGTGAGCATAAGGCCCTGCTAGCAGCCGAAGGTGGCTCGGTGCTGACTAAGAGCCGCTACCTCTGGCTGCAGCACCCCGACAACATGAGCGACAAGAGCTGGATCCGTCTCAAGGAACTCAAGTCTGCCAACCTGAAGACTGCCCGGGCCTGGGCGATCAAGACCCACGCTATGTGCCTGTGGGGCTACAAGACCAGAGGCTGGGCGCGCAAGGCCTGGATGTCCTGGTATGCCTGGGCCATCCGCTCGCGGCTTGAGCCGGTCAAAAAGGTTGCGAGGATGGTCAAGCGTCATCTGGAAGGCATCCTGACTGCTGTCGTCACTGGCGCGACGAACGCTCGCGCCGAGGGCTTCAACACAATGATCCAGAAGATCAAGCGCGATGCCAGAGGTTTCCGCAACAAGGAGCGGTTCAAGGCTGCGATCTACTTTCACCTTGGCGGACTGGACCTCTAGCCGGCGGCGGTACAGAATTGAATACTACCCACACGATTCAGTGAAGAGCCACTTTAAATATACCGGCCATGTCTGCGCTCGCGCGCCTTGCCGGAGGCCGGCTCTGATGCGCTGAATGTCTGCTGATCATTGATCTCGTTAGTAGAATGGGTAGAGGTTTGTCGGTTCCTGCTCGGTCTGAGACCGAAGAATCAGCCAATCCCTCTCGCCCGATATCCCTGCATCCAGCGCTGGCTAATTTTCGCAGCTTTGATCATCAGGGTCTCGGCTATAGCAACGTTCTGGCAAAACGTGGATTCGGTATCGCGCACTTCTGCTGATTTAATGATCATCTTGGCCATGGCTTTCAGGACGGTGCCGCCGCGGTCGCTGATGTCGGTTTTGTGGAGAATCTGTTGAACGTGAAGCCAAAGAAAAGCTGCGGGAATTGACAGAATGCAAATCCCCGATTATTCTTTACGAAACCCAATTTGGTAAAGGATGATGCCATGCCCAGAGTCAGTTCGAAGCGGCAGATTACCTTACCGGTCGATCAATGCCGAATCGCGGGAATCGAGGCTGGCGATGAATTCGAGAGCTATGTGGATAACCATGGCCATATCACGATCGTCAAGAAGTCTTCCGGAGCGGCGCTGGGAATGCTCGCAGGCATTGACGCCGACCGGCAGGTGAGCGAGGCGGCGTCGCGGCAAAGCAGCATCGGGGAATGATCGCGGTCGACACCAACGTGCTGCTGCGCTACCTGCTGCAGGATGATGAGGAGCAGTCGCGCAAGGCCGCCTTGCTCATGACAGGAACTCGCCGCATTCTTGTCACGGATGTCGTACTGGTGGAAACGGTCTGGGTGCTGACGGGGAAACGGTATCGGCTCGATGAGCTGAAGGTGGCAGGCGTCATCAACGCGCTGTTCGAAGAGCCCAATATCGTCTTTGAAAATGCCCATGCCGTGTGGTGCGCGCTGAAGGACTTCAGTGCGGCCCGGCCGGTAAAGGTCGGCGGAAAAAAGAAGCGAGCGGATTTTCCCGACGCATTGGTTGTGAACAAGGCCTTCCGTCAGGCTAGCGAATGGCAGCAAAAGCTCGAAAGCGTGTTCAGTTTCGATGTCGCGGCCTGTCAGATACCGGGGATGTCGAGTCCTTGAGGGTTTCCGGATTGCGCATGAAACTCAGCCATTAGTTGGCTAACGGAAAATTGGCGTAATCGATCAGATGATCTTCAGCGTGATGGCTTTCAGGACGGCGCGTGTCCGATCGCGGGTGTTGAGTTTGTCGAGGATTTCGGAGACGTAGTTCTTGACCGTGCCTTCGGCGAGGTGGACCGTGCGCCCGATCTCGCGGTTGGAGTAGCCGCCGGCGATAAGGCGCAGGATGTCGAGTTCCCGTTGGCTGAAGGATTCGATCGGCGGGCGATCGTCCTGGTACGGGTAGCGCTCGGCCACGCCCGAGGTGTGCACCGGCTGCATCCGGCTTTCGCCGCGCACGACCGCGGCGATCTGTTCAGCCAGGTCTTCGGGCGAGATGTCCTTGAGCGCGAAGCCGCGCGCGCCGGCTTCGACCGCTGCGAGCATCAGCGCGCTGTCGTCGAAGGTCGTCAGCAGCAGGACCGGCGGCGCTTCATCACGCTCGCGCAGGCGACGGCACAGTTCGATGCCGTCGACGCCGGGCATCCGGATGTCGGAGACGACCAGATCCACCGGTCGATCCTCGAGCGCGGCAAGCAGCGCATCGCCCGATTCGCTCTCGATCACGACTTCCAGACCGGGCAGGTCGTTGATGACCGACTTCAGCCCCTCGCGGATCAGCGTCTGGTCGTCGGCCAGGGCAATACGGATCGGCATCAGTGCAACTCCATCGGCAGCGACGCGGTCAGTTTGAGGCCGCCGAGCTCGGATCGGGAAATATCGAGGGTGCCGTCCAGTTCGGCCAGGCGCTCGCGCATGCCGGTCAGGCCGTTGCCGGGTCGCAGGTCGCCGTTGGCCCGGCCGTCGTCTTCTACGGTCATGACCAGGCGGTCGTCGGCCCGATCGAGGCGGGCGTGAAGGGTTTCGGCCGGACCGTGGCGAGCGGCGTTGGTCAGGGCTTTCTGCACGACCCGGAGCAGGGCTTCGGCCTGATCGGCGCGCGGAATCCGGGCCTGCTCGTCGATCGTCAGCTCCAGGCGCGGCCGCGCCAGGGGCCGGGCGACTTCGCGCAGGCTCTCGACCAGGTTGATGCCCTCGGTTTCGCGCAGATGGCGAACGACCGAGCGCAGGTCCTGGAGCAGTTCGTCGGCCAGCGCGGTCGCCTTGTCGACCTCGACCGCAGCCTCGCCATCGAGACGACGCGCCAGGCCGCGCAGGTTCAGCTTGAGTGCGGTGACCTTGTGGCCGGCGACGTCGTGCAGCTCGCGCGACAGGCGCAGGCGCTCGTGGTCGCGGGCTGTTTCGCCGAGCAGGGATCGGGTGGCCAGCAGGCGCGCGTTGACCGCCTTGAGGTCCTCGGCCATACGCTCGGCGCGGCGCGCGTAGATCATCACCATTACCGCGAACAGCTGGAAGCTGGCCATGCCGAGCAGGGTCAGGCCGGCGTTGCGCAGATTCTGCTCCCAGGGGCCGATCATGACGCCGAAGAAGAACAGGTTGATCACGGTCAGGGCCGCGCCGAGCTGAACAGCGGGCAGGCGGTCGGTAAGCTGGACGGCGAGCAGGATGAGCAGGATCGGCGTCGTGCCCGCGGGAATGAACCAGAGGCACAGCGCCGTCAGCAGGACAAGTGCGACCAGTGCCGCGTCCCGCGCTTGCGGGCTGATCACCTCATCGAGCAGGCAGGCCAGCCAGGCCGCGAGCCAGCCGATCAGCAGCAGATCGGGCAGGGCGGGGAAACCGGCCTCGGGCGCCCCGAACACGGCGCTGGCCGACAGGAAAACCGCGAGCCAGGCCGCGTAGGACGCCCAGGCCAGCGGCTGACCGAGCAGCTCGCCGGCGATCTTTCGAGTGACTCGACTCATGGAGTCTGTATAGCGGGCTCGACGGCGGATCACAAGAGGGAGACCGCAAGTCATGACTTTCGGCACTCGGGGCGATCCTTGCTCGGCTCGCTTCGCTCCTACTATTAACCCGGCAACCATTTAGATTGCATTCAGGGCATCAGGAATGGCGCGAATCAAGGCGTCGCTCGCCGGCAAGGATGGTTCCCAAGGCATAAGCGAGAACGCGGAGTCGGGCCATTCCTGTTGCCCCTGACTTGTTGATTCTAAATGACAGGCCGCGCTGTGCCTGACGATGGACGGCACGTGTTGCGCTCATTTGACATAGGCCCGCTATGCCCGCACTCGCGCGCCTTGCCGGCAAACGCGTCCGTAGCTCTGAGTGTCTGCTCAATAATGCTCAATAATGAGACCGTTAGTATCAACCTCGCCGTCCATGGCGAGCGGCACAGCAAGACCGCCGGCAATCTGGCCAATCTGGGCTGGATGAAGCTGGAGCAGGATCGCCCGAACGAGGCACTGCCGTTGCTCGGCCAGGCCCTGAGCATTCAGCAGACGGTGTTCAGCGGGCACCATCCACAGCTGGCCTGCACGCCGCATCACCCTCGGCCGGGCGGCCTTGATGACGGGCGATACCGAGGCGGCCGGGACCTGGCTGAACCGTTCTCTCGAGATGCGGCGATCCCTGTACGAGGCTGATCACCCGCTGCTGGCCGATACCCTGCTGCTGACCGGTCGTTCGCACTGGAGGGACGGCGAGCGGGAACCGGCCCGAGTCGCCCGGGAGAAGGCCAGGGCAATCCGGATCCTGCGTTTCGGCGAAGATGATCCCGGAACGCTTGAAGTCGATCGTTGGCTTGAGGGTCTTTCAACGCGGTAATATCAGCCCATTCCCGATCTGGAGAAGTCGATGAAGCCGTGTTGTCTGTCTGATGCAAGGCCTGTTCCTTATGCGTGCCGAAGCCTGCACCGTGGTTCCATGGAGGTGAGTCGATGAGCCTTCTGGTGATTGGCCTCGTGCTTTTTCTGGGCGTGCATTCGCTGCGCATCGTCGCCGAGCCGCTGCGCGAGAAGATGGTCGCATCAGTCGGCCTGATTCCCTACAAGCTCGTCTACGGGGTCGTCTCGATCATCGGTCTGATACTGATCGTGAGGGGCTATGGTCAGGCGCGACTGGACCCGGTTGTGCTCTACACGCCGCCGGACTTCCTGCGCCATCTGAACATGCTGCTGATGCTGTTCGTCTTTCCGGCGCTGCTGGCGGCCTATTTCCCGGGTCGCATCAAGCATGCGCTCAAGCATCCGATGCTGGTCGCGGTCAAGCTCTGGGCGCTCGGACATCTGCTCGTCAACGGGATGCTGCACGATGTCCTGCTGTTCGGCGGCTTCCTGGCCTGGGCGGTGTTCGACCGGATTTCGGTCAAGAAGCGAACCGCCGCCAGCACGGCGCCGCAGCTACCGGCAACGCCCGTCAACGATCTGATCGTGATCGTCGGCGGTATCGGGATCTACGTGGCGTTCGCTTTCTGGCTGCACCCGATCCTGTTTGGCGTGCCGGCGGTCAGGATGGGCTGAGTGTTACCTAATTTACCGCGTGGCCCACTAGCCGGGCTCAGCGACCGGCGGCATGCCGGCCCGCCTGGCGTCCGCTGAACAGACAGCCGCCCAGGAACGTGCCCTCCAGCGCGTTGTAGCCGTGGTAACCCCCGCCGCCGAAGCCGGCGCACTCGCCGGCCGCGTACAGGCCGTCGATCACCTGGCCGTTCGCGTCGAGGACGCGGGAGTCGAGATCGGTGTGCAGTCCGCCGAGGGTCTTGCGCGTGAGGATGTTCAGGCGCACCGCGATCAGCGGCCCGTGCTTCGGGTCAAGCAGTCGATGCGGCTTCGCGGTCCGAATCAGTCTGTCGCCGAGATAGCCGCGCGCGCCATGGATGGCGGTGACCTGGGCGTCCTTCGAGTAGGGGTTGTCGATCTGTCGGTCGCGGGCCTCGATCCGGGCCTTGAGTTCAGTCGCGTTGATCAGGTCCTGACCCGTGATGCGATTCATGCCGGCGACGAGTTCGTCGAAGCGGTCGGCGACCACGAAATCCTCGCCCTTGTCCATGAAGGCCTGAACCGGCGGCGGGACCCGGCCACCGCTGCGGGCCTTGAGAACACTAGACCATTTTGCGCCGGTCAGGTCGGGATTCTGCTCCGATCCGGAGAGCGAAAATTCCTTGCGGATGATCGATCGGTTGAGCACGAACCAGGAATGTTCGTGACCGGTTGCGAGAATCCGTTTCAGGGTCGAGCGCGTATCGAAGCCGGGCAGACACGGCGCTTCGAGCCGTTGTCCGGTCGCGTCGAACCACATCGAGGACGGTCCGGGCAGGATCCGGATGCCGTGCTTCGGCCAGATCGGGTTCCAGTTGTGCACGCCTTCGGTGTAATGCCACATCCGGTCGCCGTTGATGACCGCGGCACCAGCGGATTGCGCGACGCCGATCATCTTCCCGTCGACGTGATGCGGAACGCCGGCCACCATGTGTTTCGGTGCGGGCCCCAGGGTCTCGACGGGCCAGTGCTTGCGCACCAGGTCGTGGTTGCCGCCGATGCCGCCGGAAGTGATGATGACGCAGTCGCCTTCGAGCTCGAAGTCGCCGATGACTTCGCGGCCTGATTGCTCGCCGCGCCCGACCGTCGACGGCTCGAGGATGTCGCCGCTGACGCCTGCGACCGCGCCGTCAGCGGTGTGGAGTCCGGTGACGCGATGGCGGTAGCGCAGGTCGGCCCGGCCGGCTCTAGCGTGGCCGGTCAGCCGTTCGACGAAAGGCCGGATGACGCCGGGACCGGTGCCCCAGGTCAGGTGAAAGCGCGGGACCGAATTGCCGTGGCCGTGAGCCTGCGCGCCGCCGCGCTCGGCCCATCCGACGATCGGGAACCAGCGCATGCCCATCGCGTGCAGCCAGGGCCGCATTTCGCCGGCGGAAAATTCGATGAAGGCTTCAGCGACCCGACGCGGCCAGTGATCCTCCGGCCGGTCGAACTGCGCTGAGCCGAGCCAGTCCTGCCAGGCCAGCTCCGGACTGTCCTTGATCCGCATCCGCCGCTGCTCGGGTGAGTCGACGAAGAAAAGCCCACCCAAGGACCAGAACGCCTGGCCGCCGAGGCTGTTTTCGCCCTCCTGCTCGAGCACGATGACTCGCTTGCCGGCATCGCACAATTCGCAGGCGGCGACCAGTCCGGCCAGTCCGCCGCCCACGATGATGGCATCCGCTTCCATTCAGTTCTCATCAAACCAGGCTGAAGGGCGTAGCGTACCAGCGTTGGCGTTGTGGACGGCCGTTGTGGACGACAGGCGTTCATCACAGACAGATCCGAATTCGGCTGCCGCCGGCCTGTCGCTACGGGTCCGGCGATCCGATTTCGAGCAGCAGGGTGTCGGCCTCGATCACGTCATCGACGCTGACCGCGATCTGCGCGACCTCGCCGTCCATCGGGGCCTTGATGGTCAACTCCATCTTCATCGCTTCCATGATCAGCAGAGTCTGGCCCTCGGACACCGTGTCGCCTCGAGTGACGCCGATATCGAGGATCTTCCCGGGCATCGGCGCGGTCAGGCGGCCCTCGCCGGCCGTACTCTCGCCAACCGCTTCGAACCGTTCATGGCGCCGGATGCGGTGGCGCTGACTGCCGCGCGAGAGTTCCACGTGACCGCGATCGTCGCCGAATGCCATCACGCGTTCCGAGCGACCATCGATTCGAGCCAGTATCGTGGGCTCTGCGGTCGCGGTCAGGTCAACGTCGATCTCTCGGTCATCGATGACCACGCGATAGTGGCCGTCGGCACCGAAGATCTCGACCGCACTGCGCCGGCCCGCCAGTTCGAGGTCCAGATGGCGCGGCGCGGCCTCACCGAGACGCCATCCGTCGGGTCGGTCCCAGGGGCTCGTCCGCTCCGACCGGGCCCGGTCCGCCCGGTGCATCCAGACAGCCGCGGCCAGCGCGAGAGTCCCGTCGTCGGCCTCGGGGGCCTGAACGACCGATGCGAGGTCGCGGTCGAGCAGACCGGTGTCGATAGTGCCGTCGGCGAACGCCTTCGAGGCGGCCAGAGTCTGCAGGAATCCGAGGTTGGTGGTCGGTCCGGCGACGAAGGACGCGGCCAGGGCCTTGATCAGTTTCTGGCGCGCCCGTTCGCGGTCCGATCCGTGCACGATCAGCTTGGCGATCATCGGATCGTAGTGGATGCTGACCTCGTCGCCGGCCTCGACGCCGCTGTCGATCCGGATGCCGTCGCCGGATGGAAAATGCAGCGGTTCGATTCGCCCGGTCGACGGTACGAAGCCCTGATCCGGGTCCTCGGCGTAGATGCGCGCTTCCATCGCGTGGCCACACTGCTCGATGGCCGACTGGTCCAGCGGCAAGGCTTCGCCGGCGGCGACCCGAATCTGCCATTCGACCAGATCGAGGCCGGTGATCATCTCGGTGACCGGGTGCTCGACCTGCAGGCGGGTGTTCATTTCGAGAAAGAAGAACTCGTCACCGTCGACCAGAAACTCGACCGTCCCGGCGCCGAGATACTCGACGGCTTCCGCGGCGCGCACCGCAGCGGCCAGCAGGTCGGCCCTCAGACGATCCGGAAGGCCGGCCGCGGGTGCTTCCTCGATGATTTTCTGATGCCGGCGCTGACTCGAACAGTCGCGCTCGAACAGGTGAACGGTATTGCCGAAGCGATCGGCGAAGACCTGAGCCTCGATATGGCGCGGCCGCTCCAGGTAGCGCTCGAGGATCATCCGCTCGTCGCCGAAGGCTCCGGATGCTTCACGACGGGCAGCGGCGAGCGCCTCGCTGAACCCGGCTGCCGATCGTACGACCCGCATGCCCTTGCCGCCGCCGCCGGCAGCGGCTTTCAGCATCAGCGGAAAGCCGACGCGGGCAGCCTCGCTCGCCAGGGTCTCGTCGTCCTGCGCATCGCCGTGGTAGCCCGGAATGAGCGGAACCCCGGCCGGCTCCATTCGTGCCTTGGCCGCGGCCTTGGAGCCCATCAGCTCCATCGTCTCGGCGCTCGGGCCGATCAGGGTCAGACCGGCGGCGCGCACGCGGCGGGCGAATTCGGGGTTTTCCGACAGGAAGCCGTAGCCGGGGTGGATTGCCTCCGCGCCGGCCTCGCGGGCGGCATCGAGAATCCGGTCCATGACCAGGTAGGACTCCCGCGCCGGGGCCGGACCGATGGGGAGGGCAAGATCGGCCTCGCGGACGTGAAGTGCGCGTGCGTCGACGTCGGAATGCACCGCCACCGAACGGATCCCCATCCGGCGGCAGGTGCGAATGATCCGGCAGGCGATCTCGCCGCGGTTGGCGATCAATACGGTTCTGAACATCGTCAGTATCCCCAGTCCGGTCGGCGCCTGTCGAAAAAGGCCGCCAGGCCCTCCTGGCCCTCGCGCGACACTCGCAGGGCCGCGATCAGCTCCGAGGTCAGTCGGTCGAGCGCCTCCCGATCGCCGCTGTGATCGGTCACCGTCCGGATCAGTTCCTTGATGTGGGCCTGGGCGCGCGGCCCGCCGCTCAGCAGTCCGTCGACGAAACCCTCGATTCGATCGTCGAGCTGCTCGGGAGCGACGACTTCGGTGACGAGGCCGATCCGGCAGGCCGTCGGCGCATCCATGCGCTCGCCGGTGAGCATGTATCGGCGGGCGTGCTGGACGCCGATCCGGTCGATCACGAACGGTGCGATCGTGGCCGGAGCGAGCCCGAGGCGGACCTCGGTGAGGCCGAAGCGGGCGGCGTCGCTGGTCACGGCCAGATCGCAGCAGGCGATCAAACCGACGCCGCCGCCGAAGGCCGAGCCGTTCACCCGGGCGATCGTGGGGCAGGGCAGGCGATCGAGCTTGCGCAGCATGGACGCCAGGCGGCGCGCGTCGGCCCGGTTGTCGACTTCCGAGGCATCGATCATCGAGCGCATCCAGTTCAGATCGGCTCCGGCCGAGAACGAATCCCCGGCGCCGGTCAGGACCAGCACGCGCGGGCCGGCTTCGGCGACCTGGTCGAAGGCCTCGTCCAGCTGCGCGATCAGCGCCGCGTTGAAAGCATTGTGGACTTCGTGGCGGTCGAGAGTGATGGTCGTGACGTGGCGATCATCGGTGTCGATTTTCAGCATTGAATTCATTGTTCGGAACCCTGGTTTCCGGTTTCAGCGAGTATTCGAAAGGTCCCGGATCAAGTCCGGGATGACCCTTCGCGTCAGTTTCCGGTTTCTGCTTTTCCTTGAACCTTGAACCTTGAACCTTGAACCTTGAACCTGCCTTTCATCTACATCCGAAACACACCATAGCCTTCGCGCTCGCTCGGTGCATTGGCCGAGGCCGCCAGCGCCAGGCCCAGCACGCGTCGCGTGTCCACCGGATCGATGATGCCGTCGTCCCAGAGCCGGGCGGTGGCGTAGTAGGGATTTCCCTGGGATTCGTATTGCTCGCGGATCGGTTCCTTGAATGCCGCCTCGTCTTCCGCCGGCCACTGTTCACCGCGGGCCTCGAGCGCGTCGCGGCGCACCGTGGCCAGAACGCTGGCCGCCTGTTCGCCGCCCATCACCGAAATACGTGCGTTGGGCCAGGTCCACAGGAAGCGCGGCTGGTACGCGCGCCCGCACATGGCGTAGTTGCCGGCACCGAACGAGCCGCCGATGATGACCGTGAACTTGGGTACGTGCGAGCAGGCCACGGCCGTGACCATCTTCGCGCCGTCCTTGGCGATGCCGCCCTGCTCGTATTTCTTGCCGACCATGAAGCCGGTGATGTTCTGCAGAAACACCAGCGGGATATCGCGCTGATTGCACAGTTGGATGAAGTGGGCACCCTTGAGCGCCGATTCGGCGAACAGGATGCCGTTGTTGGCAACGATGCCGACCGAGTAGCCGTGGATCCGGGCGAACCCGCAAACCAGCGTGGTGCCATAACGTGCCTTGAATTCCGTGAAATCGGAGCCGTCGACGAGGCGCGCGATGATTTCCCGGACCTCGAACGGGTAGCGCGTATCGGTGGGAAGAATGCCGTAGATGTCTTCGCCCGGATAGGCCGGATCCTCGCCGGCGCTGCTCGGCTGACGCTGCGCTTGCGGCCGGTTCAGGTTGGCCACCAGGTCGCGGGCAATGGCCAGCGCGTGAGTGTCGTTCTCGGCAAAGTGGTCGGCGACGCCGGAAAGGCGCGTATGCGTGTCGGCCCCCCCGAGGGTTTCGGCGTCGACTTCCTCGCCCGTGGCCGCCTTGACCAGCGGGGGGCCGCCAAGAAAGATCGTGCCCTGTTCGCGAACGATCACCGCTTCGTCGCACATGGCCGGGACATAGGCACCGCCTGCGGTGCAGGATCCCATCACCACAGCGATCTGCGGAATATTCCTTGCCGACAGACGCGCCTGGTTGAAGAAGATCCGCCCGAAGTGATCGCGATCCGGGAAGACCTCGTCCTGCAGCGGCAGGAACGCGCCACCGGAGTCGACAAGATAGAGGCAGGGCAGGTGGTTCTCGAGCGCGATTTCCTGTGCTCGCAGGTGTTTCTTGACCGTGATCGGATAGTAGGTGCCACCCTTGACCGTCGCGTCATTGGCCACGATGAGGCACTCGACGCCCGCAACCCGACCGATTCCGGCGATGACGCCGGCCCCGGGTGCGGCATCGCCGTAGAGTCCGCTGGCGGCCAGCGGCGCGATATCGAGAAACGGGCTGCCGGCATCGAGCAGGGTGCGTACGCGTTCGCGCGGCAGCAGTTTCCCGCGATCGGCATGTTTCTGTCGGGCGCGTTCGGTTCCGCCGCGAGCGGCTTCGGCCAGGCGCAGCTGCAGCTGCTCGGCCAGCCGCCGGTGATGCGCCGAACGTTGTTTGAATTCGGCATCCTTGCGGTTGACCCGGGTCTCCAGACGCGCCATGTTCCCTCCTCCGGAACTCGAACCCGGTCATTGTAGCCGAGGGCGTCGCCGATTCCGGACTGTTGACGGACGTCGTCCAAACTTGCCAATGCCGATCTGGAACGGGTACAATTGCCGGCTTGATGAATCAAGGCGACTGGGGCTTTTGCACAAAGCCCGACTTGAACTATGCTGCCGATCTCCGGAAGCATGGTATTTTCCAAGGGGGTTTTCTGAAAAAGCCCGGTCGTCTCAACGTTGAACGGAGTTGAATGAAGGCATGTCTCTGACAGCAGAACAGAAGCAACAGGTTGTCAAGGAAAACCAGTTGTCCGAAGGCGATACGGGCTCTCCCGAAGTGCAGGTGGCGTTGCTGACCGCGCGCATCCAGGATCTGCAAACCCACTTCGCGGATCACAAGAAGGATCATCATTCCCGTAGAGGCCTGCTGAAGCTGGTCAATCAACGGCGCTCCCTGCTTGACTATGTCAAGAAGAAGGATGTTCAGCGCTATCGCGACCTGATCGAGCGTCTAGGCCTGCGTCGTTAAGGCGGTCTGGACCTTCCGATAGGAATTCCGACGCCCCGGCGGCTTCGTGCTGACCGGGGTGTTCTTTATTGAATCAGGCAATCTGTATTGAAGCAGCAAAAATGCAAGCAACGTGGAGTGTAGATCTGTGAAGAAATTCAGCAAGTCCTTTCAGTTCGGTGAGCATGAAGTCACGCTCGAGACCGGACACGTCGCGCGCCAGGCCACCGGCGCGGTCATGGTCACGATGGCCGATACGGTCGTTCTGGTCACGGCCGTTGCGCGCAAGGAAGTCAAGCCCGGGCAGTCGTTCTTTCCGCTGACCTGCAACTATCAGGAAAAATTCTACTCCGCCGGCAAGATCCCGGGCGGATTCTTCAAGCGGGAAGGACGCCCGACCGAAAAGGAAACGCTGACTTCGCGGCTGATCGATCGGCCGCTGCGCCCGCTGTTCGCCGACGGTTTCATGAACGAGACCCAGGTGATCGCCACGGTCATGTCGTCCAACCCGGAGGTCGACGCCGATATCCCCGCACTGATCGGCGCTTCCGCCGCGCTGTCGCTGTCGGGGGTGCCGTTCGACGGTCCGATCGGAGCGGCCCGGATCGGTTTCGTGGATGGACAGTACATTCTCAACCCGACCCAGAGCCAGCTGGCGGAGTCGCGCCTCGATCTGGTCGTGGCCGGGACCGAGAAGGCCGTCCTGATGGTCGAATCGGAGGCGGATCTGCTGAGCGAAGACGAGATGCTCGGCGCGGTGACTTTCGGGCACGAACAGATGCAGGTCGCGATCAAGGCGATCGAGGAACTGGCCGCGGAGGCCGGCAAGCCGAAATGGGACTGGCAGCCGCCCGAGAAGCCCGCCGGCCTCGCCGAGAAGGTCGCCGCGCAGGTTGGCGACAAGCTCGAAGCCGCCTACCGTCACATCGACAAGACCGCCCGCCGCGAAGCCGTCGCCGAACTGCGCCAGAGCGTGATCGAAGCGCTCTGCCCCGAGGGCGACGAAAGCGCGCCGCCGGCCGACGAAGTCCATGCCGCCTTCGGGGCGCTGGAAAAGCACTTCGTTCGCGATCGCATTCTGTCCGGTCAGCCGCGTATCGACGGTCGCGACCTGACCACGGTCCGCCCGCTGGACATGCAGCTCGGCGTTTTCCCGCGCACCCACGGCTCGGCGGTCTTCACGCGCGGCGAAACCCAGGCGATGGTCGTGGCCACGCTCGGAACGGGGCGAGATGCCCAGATCATCGACGCGCCTGAGGGCGAATCCAAAGAGCAGTTCATGCTGCACTACAACTTTCCGCCGTTCTGCGTCGGCGAGACCAGTTTCATGCTCGGTCCGAAGCGCCGCGAGATCGGCCACGGGCGCCTGGCCAAGCGCGCGCTGATGGCCGTCGTCCCGTCGGGAGAGGACTTTCCCTACGTCCTGCGTCTGGTTTCGGAGATCACCGAATCGAACGGTTCGAGCTCGATGGCCTCGGTCTGTGGCAGCTCGCTGGCCCTGATGGACGCCGGCGTGCCGATCAAGGCGCCGGTAGCCGGGATCGCGATGGGTCTGATCAAGGACGGCGACCGATTTGCGGTGCTGACCGACATCCTCGGCGACGAAGATCACCTCGGCGACATGGATTTCAAGGTCGCCGGTTCAGAGGAAGGCGTGACCGCGCTGCAGATGGACATCAAGATCGACGGCATCACCGAAGAAATCATGCGCGTGGCGCTCAAGCAGGCGACCGACGCCCGCCGTCATATCCTGGACCAGATGAACCAGGTCATCAGCAAGCCGCGCGAGGAAATGAGCCAGTACGCGCCGCGTCTGTTCACGATGAAAGTGCATCCGGACAAGATCCGCGACGTGATCGGCAAGGGTGGTTCGACGATCCGCGCGATCACCGAGGAAACCGGGACCACGATCGATATCCAGGACGACGGTACCGTGACGATCGCGTCGGTCAACCAGGCCGCCGCCGATGCCGCTCGCAAGCGTATCGAGCAGATCACCGCCGATGTCGAAGTGGGCGCCGTCTACGAAGGAACGGTCACCAAGATCATGAACTTCGGCGCCTTCGTCACGATTCTGCCCGGCAAGGACGGTCTGGTCCACATCTCGCAGATCTCCGACAAGCGGGTCGAGAACGTGACTGACGAGTTGGCCGAGGGCGACAAGGTCACGGTCAAGGTCCTCGAGGTCGACAAGCAGGGACGTATCCGCCTGAGCATGAAAGCGCTCAACGAAAGCCGGGGCTGACCGCACCGCCTGAAACGTGCAGCGGCCTGCCGGTCTCCGGAGGTCGCGGTTACTCGGGTGAGGTTTGGTTGGGTTGATTATATTGGTGAGGTTGGTTTCGTTTGTTGCCAACCAAACCAACCAAACCAGCCAAACCAAACCAAATCAAACCAACCAAACCAAACCAAACCAAACCAAACCAAACCAAACCAAACCAAACCAAACCAAACCAAACCCATGCTCCTCATCCCTGTCGCGCCCGGGGAGCTTCTCGACAAGCTCACCATTCTGGATATCAAGTCCGAGCGTATTGGCGACCCCGATAAACTCGCCAACGTCCGCCGCGAGCGTGAACTGCTCGATCAGGTCTGGCGCGATTCGGGGCTGGAGAGCGAAGAGATTGTCGCGCTTCGTGAACACCTGAAATCAGTCAACGAGTCGCTCTGGGAGATCGAGGATGCGATCCGCGACGAAGAACGGGCGGGACGCTTCGGGAAGCGTTTCATCGAGCTGGCGCGCTCGGTCTACCTGACCAACGACAAGCGCGCTGCTCTCAAGAAGGCGATCAATCAGGCTCTCGGGTCGGACATCGTCGAAGAAAAATCCTATCGCGACTATCGATCCGGCTGAGCTGTCGCAAGCTGGCGGTCTGGATGGGTCAGTAGATTCTCGAGCCGTTCGGTCACCATGTCTGAAGTGATCAGGTCCATGACGCCGGGCTTTTCCAGGCGCTGACCCCAGCGAAGCTCATCGGGTTCGCGTCCGTAGAATCGGCGAGCTGCTTCGGGGTATCGATCGACGCAGTGCTCCAGACTGCCCAGAGGCCCGGAACGGCGCGACCAGGTCGCCGCGTACAATCCCACGACCGGCGTACCGAGGGCTGCGGCGAAGTGCGCCGGCCCGGAGTCCGGGCTGACCAGGCAGGCGGCGCGGTCGAGCATGGCGAGGGAATCCTTGAGCGTATCCTGTCCGATGAGATTCGTCGCCCGGTTCGTCATCTCGGCCTCGATCCGATCACCGAGTTCACGCTCCGCTCTGCCTGGCCCTCCGATCAGAATGACGGGCCGGCCGGTTTCCCTGATGACCCAGTCGGCGACCCGCGCGTAGCCGGCCGGATTCCAGTTGCGGCCGGCGTGACTGGAGGCCGGGCTGATCAGCACCGCGCGCCGAGCCTCGGGCTGGTGAAGTCGCGCGAATGCCACGGCCGATTCCGGAATCGGCAGCCGTCGCTCGACCGAGTCGACCGGCAGCCCCAGGGCGCGGGCGAACTCGAGGAAGGCCAGGGCCTGGTGCTGGCCCGGAACGGCGGCGATGCGTTCGCTCACCACCAGGCCGTGCCCCTCGCGCGCGCGTTGGTGATCGAATCCGATACGTCGATCGGCCCGTACCAGGCTTGCCAGCAGGTTCGACCTGGCCGATACCTGCGCATGCAGCAGGACGTCGAAGCGGCGCCCGGTCAGGGCCCGGCGCGTGCTTCGCAGGCCGGCCCAGCCCGCTTGCTTGTCGCATACAATGAAATCGATTCCGGTCATGTCCTCGACCAGAGCGTGTTCTCTACGTCCGATCAGCCAGGTGATGCGGCTGGTCGGCAAGGCCTGCTGGATTGCGCTGACCAGGGCGGCGCAGTTGCACACATCGCCGAGCGCCGACAGACGCAGGAGGCAGATCGATCGCGGCGGAGCGGACTCGGTCATGAATCATCCGGGCCAAGAATTGGAGGCAACATCCGACCATGTCGCCAGGACGGTTCCAGGCAGGTGCGACGCACATTCTATATGACCCCCGATGGACCGCATCGGTCAGCCTCGAATGGCTGCATCCGGAGTTCTGGCGCCTGCGCGGAGCGGTTCTGCGCGATCTGGGCGGTCGGGGGCAGGCCATTGTCGTGGAAACCGACGCGGGTCGGGCCGTTCTGCGACGTTACCACCGCGGCGGACAGGCGGCTCGCGTGAGCCGCGATCGCTATCTGTTCAGCGGCTACTCACGCAGCCGCGGATTCCGCGAATGGCAGGTCCTGCAGCAGTTGCATGCCCGCGGTCTGCCCGCTCCCAGACCGCTGATGGTCAGCTGCGAGCGCTGTGGCCCGAGCTATCGTGCCGGCCTGCTGACCGCCTTGATTCCAAAGGCACGGACCTTGCTTGATGCGGTCGACGAGCTAAACGACGACGACTGGCGGACACTGGTCGAAACCTTGCGGCGCTTCTTCGCTGCGGGCGTCGTCCACGCGGATCTGAACGCCAGCAACGTACTGCGGTCGGGCAATCGGGGTTGGCATCTGATCGATTTCGATCGGGCGCGAATCAGGCCTGCTCCGGTCGATCCGAAGCCGATGATCCGGCGCCTGCAGCGTTCCCTGATCAAGCATGGGAAGATCGAGGCGGCCGAGCGCCTGGCGCGGGACTTCGTGCTTGGCCGTTAGAAGTCAGGGGCTCGGGCTGACGGCAGGTAGATTTGCGGGGGCGCTGGCGGTGCCGATTCCGATTTCGATCGTGGCAGCGGGAATCTGATACGAGCGATCATCCCGGACTTGATCCGGGACCGTTCGATCTATTGCATAACTGGAAACCTTCCCCCCAGACTCAATCGGGGCTCCAACGGGTCAAGCGTTCACGAGCCCGCGCGAGTGTCGACTGCTCGGTGAAAGCTCCGTCCTTCCAGGTTCCGGCGCGGCGCTCGCAGCCTAGTTCCAGGGCCTGGAGCACGGAATCGACAGCGAAGACGCGAAACATGTCGTTTTGGCAGGCTTTCACGACTTCCGGATCGAGCATCAGTTCGCCGCAGTTGGCGCGCGGAATCACGACCGCCTGCTGCCCGGTCAGTCCTTGCTGTCGACACAATTCATAGAAGGTCTCGACCCGCTCGTTGATCGCGTCGATCCGGCCGACCCGACCATTGGGACGGAGTGTTCCGACGACCGCCAGCTCCTGCCGTATCGGGACCTGCCCGAGGGCGCTGATCAGGCTCAGGGCGCGGGCCAGATCAAGTCCGGGATCGACACCGTCAAGTCCGGGCTCGTGGCTGATCGATGCCATGAGCCGCGGCGGTCGATCGAGTCTCAGCAGGTTTCCGAGCATGACGGCGAATTCGCGCCCGTCGCGGTCGGCGTCGAGACGAATGTCGCACTGGAGGCCGGGCACGACCGTTGCGCCGACGACCAGCGGCAGCCCGATCGGCTGTGCGCCCGAGGCCGAGCGCTGTACCGTATTGACCCGTCCTTCGATGCGTCCGCGCAGGTTCAGATCGAAATGGCCGTGGTCGGCCGCCCGGAATCGTCGCTGCAGCGGCAGTTCGGCTTGCGTCCGACGTTGTTTCAGGGCCCGCCGAACGTGGCTCGCATCGACGGTTTCCGCACCGTCTTCGTGTGCCTGTTCCGACGCTTCGCGGGCCAGGGAAGCGAGGTCGCCATAGCGCGCCGACAGGCGTTCGGCCTCACCGGCCCCGCGGGCGCCGTATTCGATCATTGCCTGCACGCCGGAACGATCGAAGTGGGTCAGCCCTTCGCGCTCGATCGACGTCGCGAGGAAGCGCCCGTAGCCGCTGATGTGCTCCCGATCCCGGGGCAGGGTCTCGTCGAGATCTGCCAGCACGCCGAACAGGTGGATGAAATCCCGGTCATCCCGGCACAGCTCATCCCAAGTAGCCCGGTCACCGACCAGCACCACGCGAACGTTGATCGGGATCGGCTCGGGTTTCAGGGATTGCGCCGAATACGGCCACCCCAGTTCGGGCGGAACGACCTCGGCCTTGCCGGTCCGCAGTGAGCGCATCAGCATGCGCCAGGAACCGGGCTCGGCCAGCACATCCGCTGCGTCCAGCACGAGGATGCCGCCGTCGGCTTCGAGCAGAGCACCCGTGCGAATCCCCCGAAACGACGTGACCGCTCGTCCGCTGCTCATCCAGGCCGGATCGATCGTGCCGAACAGATTGGCCACTGAAGGCTGGGTCGCCCGGACCACCGGCATCGTCCTGCGGTCCATTCGCGAGGTCAGCACGTTGGCGCCGTAGAGAAGCGTTGGATCGGCCAGATGGGAGGTGTCGCGTCCAATGCGCTTCTCGACGATGTCATCGATGATCTCGCGCAGGAAGATCTCCATCCCCGGCGTCTTGAAGCGACGCCCGACTTCAGCGGTCAGCTCGCTCAGGATCCGGGCCGTTTCGGTGGCGTTGATCTGATCGATATGCTGTATGGCCTGCTGCCAGATCTGGCTGATCTCGTTGGCGACTCTGTTGAGTTCTCCCTGCCAGTCGCGTAAGCGCTTGAGTGCGGCCTGGCGGTCCTCGTCGCGGGCCTGACCCTGCGCCACGAGATTGCGGTACTCCTCCGGAGACACCGGTTTTCCCATGATCAGCGGATAGATGCTGACGCGTGAACTGGGCCCCGACTGAGTCCGGATCAGGGTCAGCCCTTCCTTGGCCAGCTTCTTGTCCAGTGGTCCCGTCTTCAGGCGAATCTCGCGTTCGGCCGATTCCTTGCGGGCTTCGCGACGCGAGCGAATGGGGTCGTTCTTGAGAATTTCCGGCAGGCGATCGCGGACGAACAGACTGATGCGGGCCATCGCCTGCTGGAAGGCATGTCCCTGGCCGCCGGGCAGCATGATCAGTCGCGGCCGGTCGGGGTTGGAAAAATTGTGGACGTAGCAGAAATCCAGCGAACGTCTGGGCGGCAGCTCGAGTTCGTTGATCCAGTGGTCGATCAGCGTTCGACGTCCCGTTCCGGAATCGCCGCGAACGTAAATGTGCCGGTTGCGGCCTTCGCTGGTCAGCCCGAGCTTGACGGCTTCGCCCGCTTGCGCCTGTCCGAGTGGTCCGGTCAACCGTTCAATCGATCGCGTCGAGGGCTCGGCAATACTGTCGCGCTCGGGCTGCCAGCGCAGCGCCTCGGGTGGAACGGTGAATTTCGACATCGGGTTTTCCGGCTTCCCTGCCAATCGAAAGCCGCAGCACTCCGGCTTCCACAAAGCCCCTTGATCCGGCGAACCATCGGCCCTCATGGCTGCCATGCCGCTAGGGCGGTCCGCCCGTGGAAACAATGTACTACAGCCCCGCGACCAGGCCAAGCGCAGGTGAAGCCGGGGGGATCGATCAGTCGTTCGGGCTGCCGCGACGGGCCAGGGCTTCGGTAAAGGCAACCCAGGCTTCGGCGACGTTTCGGGGGGCCTCGAGCATCGGCAGATGGCCGATCGACGGCACGATCAGACTCTGGGCATCGGGCATGAGCTGTTCCAGGACCGACGCGCCCTGAGGATGCAGCACCTGGTCGGCCTGGCCCCAGGTGATCAGCGCCGGAGTCCGCACGCTGCCGGCCAGGTCTTCCAGTGGTGTCGAGTCGTAGCGCAGAGCATCGAAAATGCGCTGAGCCTGAACGGCCTGGGCGGCGCTGCGCCGGGCCAGGAACCGGGCCAGCGGCGCCGGAATCCAGGGTGGATGGACGAAGCAGTAGTCGACCAGTCGGCGAAAGTCGGCCAGGTCCCGGATCACGAGGGGGTTGTGGCGTTCATCGGCGACTTCGGCGAGTACGGCCGACAGTTTGACGCTGTGCAGACCACCCGGCGCCAGCAGCCACAGGGCTCGCACGCGTTCGGGCACCAGGCGCGCGATGGCGACGGCGATATACCCGCCCATCGAGTTGCCGCCAAGATAGAAATGATGGACCCCGATGCGGTCGAGCCAGTCGAGCACCGCCCGTGCCTGATCCTCGACGCTGAAGCCCTCGACCGTTCTCGCGCGAGTCTCGCCGAATCCCGGCAGGTCAGGCGCCAGAATGCGGAAATGGGCCGTCAGGTGGCGGGCCACGCGGCAGAAATGATGGGCGTCGGCGTTGAAGCCGTGCAGGAGCACCAGCGGTTCGCCGTGCCCCCCCTCCAGATAATGCCAGTCAGCGCCGTCGAGCTGGACACGCCGGCTGCGCAGACGGCCACGCGAGCGGTCGGCGAGCTGGAAGCTTCGGGCCAGTGGCTCCGGCCAAAGACGCCAGAAGACGAACGCAACCAGCAACAGGGCGATCAGGAGGATCCAGATTGGCATGAAGCGACAGAAGCTGAGTTTCTGGTGGGCCGACCGGGGAACAGCATACCTGAACCCGACCCGCCACGACTTAGAATGGTCGCGGTTGTCTGTCTGGAAGGTTTCCTTCAGTGGGTGAGTTCTTTTCCGTGGCCTGCGCGGCCTGCTGGGGCCTGGCGGTCGTGCTGTTCCGGCGCTCGGGCGAGACCCTGCCGGCGTTCGAGCTCAATCTGTTCAAGAACCTGCTCGCGGTCGGGCTCATGATCCCGACGATCGCGGTGTTTCACGGTATCGGTCTGCCGGGCTATACCGCGGGTCAATGGCTGATCGTGATCGTCTCCGGCCTGATCGGTATCGCGATTGCCGATACCTGGTACCTGCGCGCGCTCAATCTGATGGGGGCCAGTCGAACCGGGGTCGTCGCGATGCTGTTCTCGCCGTTCGTGATCCTGCTGTCGACACTCTTTCTTGCCGAATCCCTGCGGCCGCTTCAATACTTCGGGTTCCTGATCGTGCTGGCCGGCGTTCTTCTGGTTACCTGGCGCCAGAACCGTCAGGATGTATCGGCCCGAGCACTCAAGCTCGGCACTGCATTCGGGGTCGGCAGCGTGGCCTTGATGGCCATCGGAATCGTGATGGTCAAACCGATTCTCGAGGAACACGAGTTCCTCTGGACCGTTGGCGTGCGGCTGGCGGCCGGCGCCATCGGCATGCTCGTCTTCGTCAGTCTGGCCCGCCGCTGGGGCGCGATGATGCTGCACTTTCGGGCGGTACAGCCGTGGCCGATGATCATCGTCGCCAGTCTGCTCGGCAGCTATGTGTCGATGATTCTGTGGCTCGCGGGCTACAAGCTCACGAAGGCCTCGGTGGCCTCGGTACTCAACGAAACCGGCGCAGCGTTCATTGTCCTGTTTGCCTGGCTGATTCTGGGCGAGACGCTGAACCGGCGCAGGCTCGGTGGACTGCTGCTGGCCTTCGCCGGGGTCTTTCTCGTCGTCATGGCAGATTGATCGCGCCGGCACGCGTCGACCAATCCGGGTCGGCGTCGAGTCGTGCAGCGGCTATGATGAGGCCGGTGCGCTTCGGAAGTCGCGAATGACCGAGGACCATGGCAAGGGAGACAAGCTTCGACGCGCCTTCGGCTGGCGCGAAGCGCTGGCGGTCGCTCTGGGTCTGGCGCTGCTGATCATCGCCTGGACCGGAGTGATCGACCAGCGAGCCGAGTCGCAATACGAGACGATGCTGACTCGAGCGCTGGTCACGTTTGCTCTGGCGCGGTCCCTGAACGGCGTGATTTCCGTGGTCCAGGAGACCGAGGTCGCGCTGCAGCCGGCCGGGGTCGGGGTCGGACTGGCTCCGGGCCAGATTCTCGACCCGGTCAACGATCTGGTCGAGCGCTTCTCGTGGGTCATGCTGGCCTCGGCGGCGTCCCTGGCAACGCAGCGGCTCCTGATGGAAATCAGTGAGTGGCCGGGGATGAAGCTGATCCTTGCCGCCTGCGTCCTGTTCTGGTGGTCAGGACTGGTGCGCCCCGAGTCATCGATGTGGCGACGGGCCGGTCGCCGTGCGTTTCTGGTTGCGGTGTTCCTTCGTTTCGGCGTGCCCGCCGTCATTCTCGCAACGGAGCTTGTGTTCACCGCTTTCCTGGATCCGGTCTTCAGTACCGCCAAGGCCGAGATCGAGCAGACCAGCGAGCAGTTGTCGACGCTGCGCGATCAGGACGCCCAGTCGACCCTGGAGGAGCAGGAGCAGGCCTCCGGCCTCGGGGGCTGGTGGCGCCAGGCCAGCGGATCGCTCAGGGTGGGCGAGCGGATTGCCGCCTACCAGGCGCTGTTCTCGCGCCTGGCGGAAAATGTCGTGCAGCTGATTGCGGTGTTCGTGCTGAAGACGGTTCTGCTGCCGCTGGCTTTCCTGTGGCTGCTGCTTCGATTATGGAAGAATTTGTGGCGTCCGATGTGAAACGCGCCGCGCAGCAGCGACGCCCGATCAGGGTTCGGCCCGGCCGCTCGACGGCCTGTCGGCACTGCCTTGTTCGGCCCGCGTGCCCTGCTTCAGGTCTTCGTGTCCGGGGACCGGATCATGCCCCCCGGCGCACAGCGGGTGGCAGCGCAGCAGGCGCTTGCAGGCCATCCAGCTTCCGCGCGCCGGACCATACAATTCGATGGCCTGCATCGCATAGGTCGAGCAGGTGGGGGTGAACCGACAGTGGCCGCCGATCCACGGCGATAGAAGGTAGCGATAGCATCGGATCAGGGCCAGTAGAACGCGGGTCATCGGGTTGCTTTCACGGTTGGAATAGCATATATAATTGCGGGTTTTGCAACAACCAAGGTGTGAGGCCGCGACAATCGATGCCCAGCAAGAACGTGAACCTGCCCGAAGGCTACAAGCCCTCCGAGGATGAGCCGTACATGTGTCCGGAGCATATCGAGTACTTTCGCCAGAAGCTGCTCGATTGGCGCAATGACCTGATTACCGAATCACAGGAGACCATCGACAATCTGCGCGGCGAAGTCCGGGACGTCGGAGACGAGGCGGAAAGAGCGAGTCGCGAGACAGAAAACAGCCTCGAGCTTCGTACCCGTGATCGCTACCGCAAGCTGCTCGGCAAGATCGACCAGGCGCTCGCCCGTATCGAGGACAACAGCTATGGCTTCTGCGAGGAAACCGGCGAGGAAATCGGCCTGGCCCGCCTCGAAGCCCGCCCGATCGCGACCCTCTGCCTGGACGCCCAGGAGCGCTGGGAGCTGAAGCAGAAGCAGATGCGCGATAGCCGCTGAGGCGTTTCGATACGAGTTCTGATATCATTTTGTCGGGTGCAGCCCGGGCAGTTCCAGTATTGCTTCTGGAATGCGTGGCGTCCACCGGAACTGAGTCCTAACTTCAAGGAATGAAAATGAACGTTCGTAGATGGATTGGTATTGGTCTGGCGAGTTTACTCGGCAGCGGCGCGGTGGTGGCTCAGGACTACGATGATCGCTGGTACCTCGGCGTCCAGACCGGCCTGGTGTTTCCAGACGATGACCGCTTGACCGATGACGACATCGATCTGCATTATGGCGGCTCCTTCGGCCGTTTTTTCACCCCTTCGCTGAGTCTCGATCTCCGGCTCGACCGCTATGTGCTGGATTTCACCGAGGTCACACCCGGCCCCAGCAACCGCTTCAAGCTGGCCTCTCTGGGCGTTATCGGTCGTTATCACTTCGGCGATGGCGACACCCGGCCTTACGTGTTGTTCGGCACCGGTCTCCAGGAGCACAAGAGCGCCTACGACGACGGGCGTGACATCTTCGGCTCGCTCGGACTTGGTATTCACCACAGCTACGGCGACCGGATGAGCCTGCGCCTCGAAGCCGAGTATCGCCACGACAACGACCGGGATACGTTCGATCGCAGCAGCGGCTTCGACGACTTCTTCGTCACTGCGGCGCTCAATTTCCCGCTCGGTGCCCGCCCGCAGCCGGCTCCGCCCCCCGAGCCCGAGCCTGTGCCTGAGCCCGAACCTCGTCCCCGTCCGGTGCCGCTCCCCGATCCGGAGCCCGAGCCGGAACCGGAGCCGGAAGTGATGTTCGAGTTCGACGCGATGGTGACTTTCGCTCTGGATTCCGCCGAGCTGATGCCGGGCGCGGTGGCGGATCTCAACGAGGCGGTGGCGCTGCTCAAGCTGCATCAGGAGATCACCCGGATCGAAGTGGCCGGCCACACCTGCGACCTCGGGGCCGCGAGCTACAACGATGGCTTGTCCGAACGGCGGGCCCGGGCTGTCCACGATTACCTGGTCGATAATGGCATCGATCCGGACCGCCTGAGCGTGGTCGGCTACGGCGAAGATCGGCCCAAGGTCCCCAATACGTCCGAGCGCAACCGTGAACAGAATCGTCGCGTCGAGCTTGTGGTGATCGAGCGCCGCGACGGTTGATCTGCTGAGTCTGAATGGACCGGCCCGGGTTTCTGACCCGGGCCGGTTTTTTTTGGACCCAGGTCCGCTCCGGGCGGGCAGGGCTGGTTCAGGACTCGAGCTTTGAGCGTGCGACGTTGTTGATCGCTCTCAGCATCGCGTTGAGACCGTTGGCGCGAGTCGGCGACAGGTGCTCGCTCAAGCCGATCGCGTCGACGAAGCGCGGTTCCGATTCGAGGATCTCGGCAGCCGACCGCCCCGAATAGACTCTCAGCAAAAGCGCGATCAGGCCCGACACGATGGCCGCGTCGGAGTTGGCGCGGAAGGTCAGGCGATCGGCATCGCCCTCGGCGATCATCCAGACCCGGGACTGGCAGCCCGCCAGTAATCGATCCTCGGTTCGTTCGCTTTCCGGGATCGCTTCGAGCTTGCGTCCGAGATCGATCAGGTACTGGTAGCGATCCATCCAGTCGTCGAACAAGCCGAATTCGTCGATGATTTCCTGCTGACTGGTGTCGATACTCATCGCGCCGCCACTTCCCAGTGGGTGCCGTCCGGACCGTCCTTGAGTTCGATGCCCTGTTCGGCGAGATCATCACGAATCTGATCCGCTCTCGCGAAATCGCGGCGCTCGCGGGCCCTGGCCCGCTCGTCGATCAGGCTCCGAATCTGCTCGTCGTTGAGGCTGGTCGAGCCCCGTCTGAGGGTGTACCAGTCCTCGGGTGCCTGCTGCAGCAGGCCGAGCAAACGGGCCGAAGCCTTGAGGCCTGCGGCGTCCGCAGCCGAGGCCGATGATCCGGTCGAGCCCAGTTGGCGCGCCAGCGTGTTCAGGACCGCGAGCGCGGTCGGGGTATTCAGGTCGTCTTCGAGCGCGGCGACAAGATCGGGATCCGGCGTGCCGGCTTCCTCTCCGGCAGAATGGTCGCGCAGCACGCCATAGAGTCGATCCAGGGTCGCGGTGGCCTGCTCGAGTGCCGCTTCCGACCAGTCCAGCGGCTGTCGGTAGTGGGCCGACAGCAGGACATAGCGCAGCACTTCCCCCGGCCAGGTCTTGAGAAGCTCGTGCACGATCAGGGTATTGCCGAGGCTCTTCGACATCTTGCGCTTTTCGACCGTGACGAAGCCGTTGTGCAGCCAGTAGCGAGCAAAGGTATCGGTGCCGTGCGCGCAGCGGCTCTGGGCAATTTCGTTCTCGTGGTGCGGAAACACGAGATCCTGGCCGCCGGCGTGTATGTCGATGACTTCGCCGAGGTGGGACGCGCTCATCGCCGAGCACTCGATATGCCAGCCGGGACGACCGCGACCCCAGGGGCTGTCCCAGCCCGGCTGGTCCGCATCCGACGGCTTCCAGAGCACGAAGTCGCCCGGGTTCTTCTTGTACGGGGCCACCTCGACCCGCGCCCCGGCCAGCATCTCGCGCCGATCGCGCCTCGAAAGGTGCCCGTAGTCGGGGAACTTCTCGACGTCGAACAGCACATGGCCCTCTGCCACGTAAGCATGCGAGGACTGAATGAGGCGCTCGATCATCTCGACGATGGCGTCGATGTGATCGGTGGCGAATGGCTCGATCGTCGGTCGACCGACACCGAGCTGCGCCATGTCTTGATGGTAGGCGGCCGTGTAGCGTCTTGCCACGACCTCGATGCCGACGCCTTCTTCCAGGGCCGCCTTGTTGATCTTGTCGTCGACATCGGTGATGTTGCGCGCGTAGATCACCTGCCCGAAGCGTCGCTCGAGCACGCGGTGGAGGAGGCCGAATATGACGGCCGGTCTTGCGTTGCCGATATGGGCGTAGTTGTAGACGGTGGGGCCGCAGGCGTACATCGTGACCCGATCCGGATCGATCGGCACGAAGCGTTCCTTCTGGCGGCTCAGGGTGTTGTAGAGGACGATGCTCATCGCGACTGTGGGGGCCTCGGTGAGGCGTTACAATTCCGTAAGACGACTCATTCGAGTGTAACGCATCGCTGGGGTATCAATGCCAAGGCCGAATGCGCTGATCTACGCGCGCCACGTCGACGATCGCAAGGACCAGTTCGATCGAATTCTGTCCGAGCTGGGCTACGACTGTCTGCTGATTCACTCCGGGCGACCGGAGCTTCGTCTGTTCGATGATCAACACCCGCCATTTCGGGCCCATGCGCCTTTCGTCGCCTGGGTGCCGCAACCGTTCGCGGTCGACGGTCTTCTCGAGCTTCGCGCCGGGCAGCGGCCTCGCCTGTGGTACTGCCAGCCCGACGATTTCTGGCACCTGCCGCCGGAAGCCCCGGCGGCCTGGTGGGCCGACAGCCTCGATGTCGAGGTCGTGGCCTCACCGGGAGCCTGGCATGAACGGTTCGCCGGACCGCGGGCCCTGGCCGTGCTGGGCCGCCGGCGCGACCTCGGTTCACTGGTTGACAGCGCGGATCTCAACCCTCCTGAATTGCTGCGCCGGATCGATGAGCTGCGAACGGTGAAGACGGCCTGGGAGCGCGAATGCATCGCCCAGGCCAATCGCATCGCCGCTCGCGCTCACGCTGCGGCGGCCCGGGCGTTCGAGGACGGGGCTAGCGAGCTCGGCATCCACCTGGCCTATCTGGCCGCGGCCGGTCAGGATCAGGATCATCTGCCTTACAACAGTATCGTTGCCCTGAACGAACACGCCGCAGTCCTGCATTATCAGCATCGCTCGCCCCGCTCACCCTCGTCGCGCAACAGTTTCCTGATCGACGCAGGCGCCGATTTCTGTGGCTATGCGGCTGACGTGACTCGTACCTGGTCAGGTTCGCGCTCCGGCTTGTTCAACGATCTGATCGTGGCACTTGATGGCCTGCAGCAGAAGCTGTGCGAATCGGTTCGGGCGGGGCGGTCGTTCGTCGACCTGCATCGCCAGGCGCATCTGGCCGTGGCCGGACTGCTGGAGCAGACCGAGCTGGTCCGATCGAAGCCGGACCGGATCGTCGAATCCGGGGTAAGCGGCTATTTCCTGCCGCACGGACTCGGGCATTTTCTCGGCGCGCAGGTGCACGACGTGGCCGGCAAGCAATCGCCGGCAGGCGATCCCCTGCCGCCTCCGGAAGAGTATCCCGCGCTTCGCCTGACGCGTGATCTCGAAGTGGGCAACGTGCTGACGATCGAACCCGGCCTGTATTTCATTCCGGTTCTGCTCGAGCAGCTTCGCGCCAGCCCCTATGCCGAGTGGGTCGACTGGGCCGCGATCGATGAGCTGCTGCCCTTCGGAGGGATTCGTATCGAGGACAACGTGCTGGTGACCGAAGGCGATTCGGTCAACTTCACCCGGCAGGCATTCGCCGAACTCGGCGGCTGAATCCTCTTGCAGTCCTGAGGGTTCTTCTCAGCCCTCGTCCATCTGCGACTGGAGGTAGCGCGCTTCGCCAATGCGCTCGATCAGGTCGAACTGGGTCTCGAGCCAATCCACATGCTCCTCCTCGTCGTCGAGGATGGTCTGGAAAAGATCGCGGCTGACATAATCGCGGCAGCTTTCCGCGTATTCCACCGCGTCGCGGTACATCGGGATCGCGTCCAGTTCCAGAGCCAGGTCGCATTCGAGGGATTCGACCGGTGTCTCTCCGATGCGCAGACGACCCAGATCCTGCAGGTTCGGAAGTCCTTCGAGGAACAGGATGCGCTTGATGATTCGATCGGCGTGGTTCATTTCCTCGATCGACTCGTTGTACTCCTTCTTGGCGAGGCGATTGAGGCCCCAGTCCTCGAACATGCGGGAATGCAGAAAATACTGATTGATAGCGGTCAGCTCGGCCTTGAGGGCCTTGTTGAGCCATTCGATGATCTGGGTATCGCCTCTCATGATGCGCATGCTCGTCGGTGATTCAAGCTCGCAAGGATATCACGCAGGTGCCTTGGTCTCTCCTTCAAGGCGAGCGAAAGACCCCGTTTCAGGTGTGGATCAGGCGACGGAAAGGACGGGGATGTGGCGGGCGGTCAGGTGACGGGTTCGAACCGAGGCGACGAGCGATTCGGCATGCTCGCGGCAGCTGCCGCAGTTTCCCGCGCAGCCGGTAATGTTCTGGATTTCGTCGAATGACATCCCTTCCTCGGCCAGCGCTTCGAGGGTGTCCTGCCGCAGGGCATTGCAGATACAAACGAACATGGGACCAAGCATACCGCAATGCGAATCATTGTCAATACGTTTTGCGAAATTCCCGGTCCAGGCAGCCTTGACTTGAATCCGACCATGCGTCGCCGATAATTGTGGTCCGCCGACAGAGAAGGGTCATCGACAGCATGCAAGCCATTGAGATTCAGGCGTTCGGTGATCCGTCCGCGGTTCGGGCCAGCGAAATCGAGCCGCCGCCGGCCCCGGCCGAAGGTCAGGTCCGGCTGAACGTCGCGGGGGTCGGGGTCGGCTACTTCGACGGTCTGTTGATTCGGGGTGATTACCAGATCCGACCGGAGCTGCCGTTCATTCCCGGCAGTTCGCTGTCCGGCATCGTCGAATCGGTCGGGGCCGGGGTGACGAAGCTGGTGCCGGGCGATCATGTCGCCGCCTTTGCCCTCAGTGGTGGACTGGCCGAATGGACGCTGCAGCGACAGATCGATCCGGCCCCGACCCGGGTCTTTCCTCTGGCGCAGGCCGGTGAGGCTTTTGCGGCGCTCTTCGGTCGTGAATCGCTCGGCAGCATCGCTATTCAGTGTCAGCCCGCCCACTGATCGAATCGGGCCTTCATCGAGGAGAAAATCGTCATGCAGACTGAATCGGTCTGGAATTATCCGCGGCCGCCGCGAATCGAGCCGGTCGAGTATTCGCTGAGGGTCGAGCACGAGGGTCGAACCGTGGCCGGGACATCGTCGGGCTGGCGGGTTCTCGAGACCTCACACCCGCCTTGTTTCTACTTTCCAGCGGACGATGTCGACTTTTCCGTCCTCGAGCCCAGTGCCACCAGGACCTTCTGCGAATGGAAGGGTCAGGCGCGCTATTGGCACCTGAAGTCCGCGAACGGCCTGGTCCGAGATGCCTGCTGGGCCTATGCCGACCCGATCGATCCACGGATCAGGAACATGCTGAGTTTCTATGCCGGCAAGGTCGACGCCTGCTACGTCGACGGTGAGCGAATCAAGCCCCAGGAAGGTGATTTCTACGGCGGGTGGATCACCTCCTGGGTCACCGGGCCATTCAAGGGCGGACCGGGGACGCGCGGATGGTGATGCGACTGTTCTGCCTGCTGCTTGCCTGGAACGGTCTGGCGATGGCAGCCGATCCGCCGGCGTGGTCCAGAGACGTGGCGGCTCAGACCTTCGACCAGGTCTGGGAACAGGTCCGGGCGCAGTATTTCGACTACGAGCGCATCGCCGAGGATTGGGTGCAGGCACGCGCGACGCTGCGACGGCAAGCGCTGGACGCGCCGGACCTGGCGGCTTTTCGAGCGGTTCTGAAGGACCTGCTGGATCGGATCGGCGAGTCGCATTTCACGGTGATTCCGGGTGAGGCGATGCGACAGCTCGAGGAAATGCCGGTCGAACGAGCTGGCGACAACAGCGGGATTGGCAGCAACTTCGGCGGCATCGCGGCGACCGGTCTGGCCGTGCGCCTGATCGACGGCGTGCTGAAAGTGACCCGGTCTGCGGCCGGTTCGAGCGCTGCCGAAGCCGGCATCCGGCGCGGCTGGACGTTGACCCGACTGGACGGTTACCCGCTGGAGAGGCGCTTCGGCATGCTGGCGAGCGAGCCCGTTGCCGCCGAGCGAACGCTGCTCGAGGCGGCCGTCAACAGCGTGCTGGCGTTTCCGGGCGCAGGGCAGGTTCTCGAATTGGGCTTTCTCGACGAATCCGGTAAGGTCCGCGATATCGAACTGGCCGGCGAGCGGCTCGACGCCGAACTGGTTCAGCTTGGCCATCTGCCGCCGATGCCGTATGCGTTCGATCTGGAGCGCGTCGACTTTCGGCAGGAATGCGCTACCGTTCTGACCTTTCCGGCCTGGACCCCGGAACTGATCGCCGACATTCAGTCCCGGCGCGCGGAGATGTTTCAGTGCTCCGGCCTCGTGATCGACCTGAGCGGCAACCTGGGTGGCGTGATCGGCACCATGTCGACCCTGGCCGGACACCTGTTCGATGAGCTCACGCTCCTCGGCACCTTGATCCGGTCTGACGGGCGCATCGACTTTCGTGCTTTCCCGCGCCGGGTGACGATGACGGGCGAGCGCATCGAGCCGTTCTCCGGCCCGATCGCCATCATCGTCGACCGCCTGTCGGCCAGTACCTCGGAGATGTTCGCCTCCGGCATGCAGGCGGCCGGCCGCGCCCGGATCTTCGGCGAACGCACCCCCGGGATGGCTTTGCCGGCGCAGATGCTGCCGCTGGTCAGCGGCGACGTGCTGATGTACGCGTTCGCCGATTACGCCGATGGGCAGGGACGTCGCATCGAAGGCGTGGGCGTCATGCCCGACGAAGTGGTCGGATGGGCTGAGCCCGAGCCCTATGGCGAACAATCCCCGCCCCTTGCCGCCGCCCTGGCCTGGATCGAAAGCCAGCTCCAGTCTGGCGAACAGGTCGCGGACTGCGTCAACCGCGACACGCAGGAGTCTTTTGTTACTAATACCTTCATAAGTATTGCCTCATTCAGCTTGCCTCTCGGCGCGCGTGGACAGCGTTGTCGGCGCTTGATGTAGCCTGGCTACAGACTGCGCTCCGTCGCCTTGCCACGCACGCCGAGAGACAA